>Ga0114964_10000586_pt1 | contig 28254 bp, 27 predicted proteins | sample C_131016_MF_Meta_FD_92638 | JGI IMG/M metagenome (GOLD analysis project Ga0114964, IMG submission 92638) | Freshwater microbial communities from Lake Croche, Canada to study carbon cycling - C_131016_MF_MetaG | ecosystem: Environmental > Aquatic > Freshwater > Lake | place: Lake Croche, Canada...
CACCAGTTTTTCGATGAGCACGCAGACGGTCGATCCCGGTTGCATGATCCGCGAACATGTGCATGACCACGAGGAAGAGCTGTTTTTCATGCTGGAAGGCGAGGGCTTTGCCCGGCTCGATGGCGAGGAATTCCCTCTCAGGAAAGGTTCGACGGTCTATATCGGCAAGGGCCGCCGCCACCATTTCATCAATCGCAGCGACAAGCCTTTTACCTTTCTGGTGATGATGATGCCGGGCGGGCTGGATACGTTTTTCGAGCGGATAGGCCGCCCGCGCCAAGAGGGTGATCCGGCTCCCGAACCGTTTGCCCGTCCTGCCGATGTCAACAAGATCGAGCAGGAAACCGTGTTCGGCTGGGTCGATAAAAGCTTCGACTGATCACATCGTTATAACTGATGGGAGGGGTGGCATGGAACCGGATCTGATCCTTGTCGAGCGTCACGGGGCCATAGCCAAACTGGTCATCAACAACCCGCCGATGAATATCGTTACTGTCGGTTTGATCCGCCAATTCAGTACGTTGCTGGATCAACTCGCAAAAGATGAGGGCGTGCGGGTGGTAGTGCTGACAGGGGCCGGACAACGCTCCTTTTGTGCGGGATCCGACGTCAAGGAAATGCACACCATCACCGGTCGCGGGGCTATGGTCGAACAAAAGCTCGTGAATGAAAACCGCGTCTATAGCCAGCTGGATGATTTTCCCAAGCCGACCATTGCGGCCATTCACGGGCTGGCTCTGGGGGGCGGGCTGGAACTGGCGATCTGTTGCGATCTGATTGTCGCCGATGAGGATGCCAAATTGGGCCTGCCGGAAATCAATCTCGGCTGGTTCCCCGGCAGTGGCGGTCCGGCGCGGGTGACCAAGCGGATCGGCGATGCCCGTGCCAAGGAATTGATGTTTTTCGGAGATTTCATTGCACCCGCCACCGCGCTGGCCTGGGGGCTGATCAACCGCGTCTCCGGCAAGGGCGAGGCCGTGCATGTCGCCATGGAAATGGCCGAGCGGCTGGCGCAAAAGCCCAACAAGGCACTGCAGGCCTGCAAGCGCGCCATCGATATTGCGGCCGACGAGCCCGAGGACCAGGCCATCGCCAAGGCCTTGCAGCTCAGCGATGATGTGTTCGACACCAATGACGCACGCGAGGGGGCAAGGGCTTTTTTTCATAAGGAAAAGCCTGCATTTACCCATAGTTAGGGGTTAGATCGCCTGTGGGCGGGCCTTGCGGTTCTGGCGGTTCTTGCGGATCGCGTACCAGGTGTTGGCAATGCCCGACAGGGTGATGATGACAATGCCCGTGCTGGCCAACAGGTCGGGCACATGGTCGAACACCAGATAGCCACCCAAAACGGCAAAGCCGACCTGGGCATAGAGATAGGGCATCAGCGAGGAGGCCGGGGCGCGCTGATAGGCTGTCGAGAGCACGAAATGCCCAATGGCTCCGAAAATCCCCATCACGCCCATCAAACCCCACAAGGAAACGGACCCTATGCTGGTCCAGTGGGATGGCACAATCACACTGGCGCAGACCAGACCGATCCATGAGGAATAGAAATGGGTGGTGGCGGGCTTTTCGGTGCGTCCGAGATGGCTGCTGAGCAATTGGAACATCGAGCTGGTCAGCAGGCAGCTGATCGGCAGCAGGGCTGCCCAACCCATCCCGTCCCCCATCCTGCCGCCTAGATCCATGCCCGTCATGCCGGGGCGCACAATCAGAAGCATGCCGATAAAGCCGCCGATCACAAACAGCCATTGGCGGGGGTGGATGCGCTCGCCCAGGAGGGTCACCGCCAGAAAGGTCACCAGCATCGGTGTGACCATCAAAATGGCGGTAAACTCGCCGACCTGCACCACTTTGAGGCTGTAGAACGCCAGGGTCGTGCTGATGATGACCAAGACGCCGCGCAGCAGTTGGATCAGCGGCTTGCCTGTCCTGAACAGGTCGCGCCCGTGCATCGGCACCAATACGGCGGTGGTGGCCACGGCTTGCACCACATAGCGCACCCACAGAGCCATCATGGCCGGCACGGACAGGATCACGAATTGGGCGACGGTATCAATCAGCGAAAAGCAGGCTGTTGCACCCAGAATACAGGCGATGCCACCCAGCTCGGCAGATTTTGAATGGTTCACGTCAGGTGGCTTTCAGGTCGCGCTTCAGGGTCAGTCCAGCAAATCAAATCAGACAATACCACCGTTTACATGGATGATCTGTCCGGTGATATAGTTTGCTTCCTCGCTGCAGAGAAAACCGACCAGGGCCGCAACGTCCTGGGGTTTGCCCTGTCGTTTGAACGGAATATGATCCATCATCGGCTGCATCTCTTCATCGGTCAAAAACTGTTCGGTATCCTTGTCCTTCTCGATCAGGCCGGGCACTACGGCATTGGCTGTGACGCCGAAGGGCGCCAGTTGCACGGCAATGGCCCTGAGAAAGGCTTCCGATCCGGCTTTGGCGGCCGCCGAGGCCGGATAGGTCGGGTAGTTGGGCCGGAAGATATGGGCGTTGAGCGTGCTGATGGTGATCACGCGGCCATGCGGAGATTGGATCAAGGATGGCCAGGCCCGCGAGACCAGCTCGTACAAGCCGGCCTGGATCACCTCGTAGCAGCGGTCGAACTGGTCGCGGGTCAATTCACCCATCGGGGCAATTTCGGGAAAGCCGGCATTGGCGACCAGAATGTCGATGCCGCCCCATTGCGAGACCACACGATTCACCAGACCGGCCGCAGCCTCCCTGTCGCGCAGATCGGCCAGCAGATAGTCGGCTTCGGCCCCCAGCGCGCGGACCTCGGCCAGCACTCTTTCACAGCCAGCATGGTTCTCGCGGGCATGCAGCAGGATGGCCGTATCCGGTCCCGCCAGACGTTTGGCAATCGCCTTGCCGATACCGCTGCCCGAGCCCGTGACCAGAATTCGTTTTTTTGCCATGATCGTTTTGCCTCACCTCACTCGGGACAGAAATCGGCTGATCTCGGTCATGACCCGCTCGCGGGCCTGGAAATGCGGCACATGACCGCATGATTCCAGCATCACACAGTCCACCGGACCACTGACCCCTTTGCCGATGTCGCGCAACTGTTGCGGGCTGCCATGGTCATCATCGGAGCCCTGCAGGGCCAGTACGGGGCAGGTGATGGCGGGCAGCATGTCCAGCATGCTCCAGTCGGCCAGGCTTGGCCGCAACCAGGTCTGCGCCCATTGCGTCACCATCGCATGGGTGTTGGCGCCATGGTGGCGGGCCAGCCCATCCTGAAGTTGGCGATCGATCTGGAACCGCTCGTAAACCGCCGAAAGGCCCTGTCGGGTGATTGGTTCGAACAGCACATGGGCGGCTTCGGTAATAACGGCCCTGATCCGGTCGGGATAGAGAGCGGCCACCATCAAGGCAATGGTCCCGCCATCGCTGTGGCCCAGAATGACCGGTTGGCCAATACGGAACTGCGTCAGGAGATCGGCAAGGGTATGGGCTTCTTGCCTGAGGAAATCGTCGGGGCGCGGCTCGTTGAGTGGTTCCGACTGGCCGTAGCCATAGCGGTCATAGACCAGCCCGGGCAGGCCGGTGGCTTCACACAGGGCTTGCGGAAAATCCCGCCACTGCGAGATGCTGCCGAGCCCTTCATGCAAAAACACCAGAACCGGCACGTCTGCAGTCCATCGGCCCAAACTGCGCACGCGCAAGAGATGTCCGCCAGCATGGCAGTCGCTGTCTTGCACGGTCAGATCGACAGGCATCAATCCATCACCTGCTGCCCGCCGTCGATGCCGATGGTCTGGGCGGTGACATAGCCGTTGCACATCAGATACATGGCGCCCATCGCCCCTTCTTCGGCGGTGCCGATGCGGCCGGTCGGCAGGCGGGCGGCCATGCGGGCGATCCGCTCGGCCTTGTCATGGGAATGCAGCACATCATTGAGCGGGGTATCCATCAGCCCGCAGGCGATGGTGTTGACGCGCACGCCCTGTTCGCCGAAATCGAGTGCCAGCGAGCGGGTCACGGCATTCAAGGCCCCGTTGATGCTGGCCCCCATCATATAGCCTTTGACAGGCCGCACAGCGGCGACACCGCTGAAAAACACGATGCTGCCTCCGCGCCTGATCATCGGACGGCAATCGAATGCTGCCCAGAACGGCCCCCAGAATTTCGAGTTGAACGCCTCGTGGGCGTTTTCCTCGGTCAACTCGTCATATACAAACGGTTTGACGGTGGAGCCCGGCATTACCAGATGGTCGAAGGGGGCGTGTTGTTCCATGAAGGCGCGCACAGCGGCGCGGTCCTCGATGCTGAGCGCCGTATAGGGCACGTTGACGCCCGATTTGGCTTCGAGCGATTTTGCCGCTGCCGCCAGCGTCTCGGGATTGCGTGCGGCAATGGCGACGAGACCGCCCGCCTCCAGCACGGCTTCGGCGGTGGCCAGTCCCATGCCGTAAGAGCCGCCGATAATCAGGACTTTTTTGTTTTTTAATGAAAACGGCACAGATTTTCTCCGGCTTTACGAGGCATTGTCTGGTGAAAAGACGACTTCTTTGGCGATGAAGCCGGCGATGTCGGAACTGTTGAAGCCGCATTCGGCGAGAATGTCCCTGGTGTGCGCACCTTGCGACAGAGCCATGTGGCGGATTTCCGCGCCCTGTCCGTCATAGCGGTTGGGATGGTTGACCAACTTGACCGGAGTGCCCTTGACGTCGAAATCCATGAAGGTGCCGTTATAGGCGACCTGCGGATTGCGGGCGAGGTCGTCGAGGTTGTCGACCCGCGCATACCACATTTTTTCGACGTCGAAGACTTCGCTCAATGCGGTAAAAGTCCAGCTTTTCACGGCTTTTGCGACCGCTTTTGCGTAAACATCGCGTTCAAAATAGGTGTTTTTGCCGATTAACGCGGCAATGTCATCGGATTTGAGGGCGCGTGCGAGCTTTTCCGGCGGGTTGAGCGAGATGGCGATATGGCCGTCGGCAATCTCGTAGACCCCGTAGGGAGCCTCGTGGAACCAGGTGCCGAGATGGTCGTCACGGTCGATCATGCTGTCCTGGCCATTGACGGCATAATAGGTGACGAGCGACTCGGTCTGCAGGTCGATGCCGGACGCCAGCAGGCTGGACTCCACCCGCGTTCCCTGTCCTGTGGTCAGCCATTTGGCATAGGCCCCGACAATGCCGAGTGCGAACAGGGCCGCGCCGTGCTGGTCGGCAATGGCCGAGCCGATCGGGGTCGGACGGTGGGTCCCCCCGCCTGTGGTCGAAATCAGACCCGACATGGCCTGGATCAGCAAATCCTGGCCGGGACGAGTGGCATAGGGTCCGGTGGCGCCATAGCCGGACGCCGAGGCATAGATGATGTCGGCTTTGCGGGCCTTGATGTCCTCATAGCCGAACCCGAGCCGGTCCAGCGTGCCTGGGCGGAAATTTTCGGTGACCGCATGCGCGCCGTCGATCAGACGGTGGACGATTTCCTTGGCGTCGGGCTTCTTGAGGTCCATGGCAATCGAGCGCGAATTGCGGTTGGCACTGAGATAGAACGCGCTGACCCCGTTGACCTTGGCACGGTTGGCGCCCGCCCAATGCCGCTCATAGGCGCCTTGCATTGGTTCGATCTTGATCATATCCGCGCCCATATCCGCCAGATATTGCATGGCCGCAGGCCCCTGGAGGAAGTGGCAGAAGCTAACGATTCTCATTCCATTGAGCAGCACGGCCGGTTTCCTCACCTGTCCAGAATGTAATTGATTACTTTAAGGAGACGATCACGGAATCGGATCATGTTTGCTGATCTGGTCAAATCCGTACCGATCCCAAATTTTGTTTCTGTTCTTGGCTTATAGTGTCAACAATTTAACAAATTCGTCAATCTGAAGCATCATTGATCCGGAATTTTTTATCTGTGGTTGTTTTGCGCCATGACGGTTTCGGAAGGATCTTCCCATTTCTATCGTGACGGCGGGATAAAAAACGGGAGAAAATTATGAAAATTACATTGTTTTGCAAATAAATTTCAGGCATGTCTTGCTGGCCAGTTTGGATCAGGTCGCACAGTGGAGCAAGGCAATGCGGTTCGGGCGGATGATTACGGTTGTCGGCGCACATGCTGAAGGTGAGTTGAACGAGGTCATTACCGGCGGCGTGGTCGATGTGCCGGGCCACACCATGTTCGACAAAATGCGCTATCTGGAGCAGCACGGCGATCAGGTGCGGCAATTATTGCTCAACGAGCCGCGCGGCAAAATAAACCAATGCGTCAATCTGGTGCTGCCGACCAGCAATCCCGAAGCCGATATCGGCTTTGTCATCATGGAATCGGATTTTTATGTGCCGATGTCCGGCACCAATACGATTTGTACGGTCACGGTGATCCTGGAAACCGGGATTTTGCCGATGCAGGAGCCTGTCACCCATTTCACGCTCGAGGCGCCGGGCGGATTGGTCAGGGTGCGGGCGGAATGCGAGAGCGGCAAGGTCAAGAAAGTGGCCTTTGCCAATGTGCCGTCTTTCGTGTTCGGCCTCGATCTGCCTGTCGAGGTGCCTGGTCATGGCACAGTCACGGTGGATGTCGCCTATGGCGGCATGATCTATGCGATGGTCAATGGCGCGTCGCTGGGCCTGAAAGTCTCCAAGGACGAAGCGCGCGATCTGGTCGAGTTGGGCGAAAGGATCAAAGCGGCGGCGGCCGAGCAAATCCCTGTCGTCCATCCCGAAAATCCCGAGATTCACACCATCAACCAAACCCTGTTTGCCGGTCCTTTTGTCGATAAGGGAGCCGAAATCCATTCGCACAATGCGGTGATTGTGTCCCCCGGCCGCATCGATCGCTCGCCCTGCGGCACCGGCACCAGCGCACGGATGGCGATCATGCATGCGCGGGGGCAGATGAAGGCAGGTCAGACCCTGGTGCATGAATCGCTGATCGGCACCAAATTCTATGGCCGTATCCTCGAGGAGCTGACCATCAATGGCGCGCCGGCCATCCGGCCCGAAATTGCCGGACAGGCCTGGATCACCGCCTTCCATCACTATGTGCTGGATCCGACCGATCCGTTCCCGAACGGGTTCCGGTTGGGTGATCTGTGGCTGGGGAGCTGACGGGCATGAAGTCGGTCAAAGGGAAAATCGGGGGTGATGCCGGCAATATCCGCCTGGTTGATGTGGCCAGGCGGGCGGAAGTGTCGGTTGCCACAGTCTCGCGCGTGATGAACACGCCGCAAGTGGTGCGGCCCGATGTGCGCCAGCGCGTCAATGATGTGATCAAGGATATGGGCTATACCCGCAACGCCGCCGCCCGTGCCCTGCGCTCGCAATCCAACCGGCTGTTCGGTGCTTTGGTGCCGACGCTCAACCAGGCGATCTATGCCGCCATGATCGACGCCTTGCAACGGCGGCTGTCGGAAAAGGGCTATCTGCTGGTGGTCGGCCAGACCGATTTTTCACCCGATACCGAGCTGCTTCATGTCAATGCGCTGATCGAACACGGCGCGGAAGCGCTTGTCCTGGTTGGCCACGCCCATTCGCCCGAGCTTTACGACCTGCTCGAGCGCAAGAAAATTCCGTTTATCAACACCTACACCTATTCGCCCGAGAGCGGATACCCCTGCGTGGGGTTCGACAATGCCCTGGCCACGCGGCAGATGGCTGATTTCGTGATGGATCTTGGCCATCAGGATGTGGCGGTGATTGTCGGGGTCACCAAAAACAACGATCGCGCCACCGAGCGGCTCGAAGGCGTCCGCCAGGCCATTGCGGCACGCGGTCTGGCGCTCAACCCGGATTATGTGTTTGAAAGCCGCTATACGATTGATGGTGGCCGTCATGCCATGCGGCAGCTGTTGCGTTTGCCGCGTCCTCCCACAGCGGTGCTGACAGGCAGCGATGTGCTGGCCTTCGGGGCGCTGGTCGAATGCAAGGCGCAAGGCATAGCGGTGCCCGAGCAGGTGTCGATTGTCGGGTTCGACGATATGGAATTTGCCGCCCATCTCGATCCGCCTTTGACGACCTTGCAGGTGCCGGTGGCCCAGATGGGTCAGAATGCAGCGGATTACCTGCTGGCCTGCGTGGCCAACGAGCCCCGCTACGATCAGGTTGAATTGGAAACGCGGCTGGTGGTGCGCAAAACCACGGCAAAGCGCAAGTAGCCGCTGAGCCCCGTCATCCTCGGCCAGATACGGCTATAAACAGAAAATGTAAACGATTACGACATTTTGCTTGGCGATCTGCTTGGCCAAGGGCATGATCGGATCAAACGGACCGCCCGGTTGGATCAGCCGGGGCAAGGGAGTAGCAAAACAATGGGCAATCTTCTTCTGACGCAGATTGAGAATGGTGTCGCGGTGGTCACATTGAATAACCCGCCCCTCAATCTGGTGACATTAAGCCTGTCACGCCTGCTTTACGAGAGAATTCAGGGGCTTGCGACCAATCCGGACGTGCGGGTGCTGGTGCTGACCGGCAGTGGCCACAAGGCTTTTTGTGTCGGGTCCGATCTCAACGAGTTCCCTGAAATGATGGCCGCCGGTGCCGTGGTCCCGAAAAAGCTGAAGATGGAGAATGACGCTTTCGGAGCCATCCGGGAGTTTCCGAAGCCGACCATCGCCGCATTGAACGGTTTGGCCTATGGCGGGGGGTTGGAAATGGCCTTGTGTTGCGACATGCTGATCGCGGAACAGGGCGGCAAGATTGCATTGCCCGAGATCAAACTGGGTGTGTTTCCCGGAAGCGGCGGCACGGTGCGCATGACCCGCCGGATCGGCGAGAGCCGCGCCAAGAAAATGATGTTCACCGGCGAGCCGGTCACGGTCGAGGAAGCCCATCAATGGGGGCTGATCAATGAAATTGTCATGAAAGGTCAAGCGCTTGAGCAAGCGGTTGCTTTGGCGCACACCATTGCCGAACAGCCCAATATTGCCCTGCAATTGTGCAAGGCGTCTGCCAATATGAGCTTTGACATGGACGAGAAATCGGCTGTTTATGCCTCCTTGCCCCTGAGCGAAAAGGCGTTTACCTCGCATGATTGCAAGGAGGGTGTGCGCGCCTTTTTTGCCAAGGAAAAGCCCCGCTTCAGCCATTCATAAACCCGGATGATGCAGCGGGCGATAGAAATGTAATAGATTACATTTTTGCTTGCGCCGCCCTGGTATTGGTGTCAGGATTATCCAAATCAATCGGAGTGATGATGATGAGCCGTTTCAAGAATTATAGCCCGCGCGGTGTTATTCCTGCCACTTTGCTGGCGTTCAATGATGATTATTCGATCAATGACAAGGAAACGACCCGCCATCTGCGCCATGTCGCGTCCGTGCCGGGTCTTAATGCCATCACGGTCAACGGCCATGCCTCCGAAGTGCATGCCTGCACCTTCGAGGAGCAGCAGCGTATCCTGTCGGTCTCGATGGCAGAGGTGGGGGACAAGATCCCGCTGATCAACGGCGTCTATGCCGACGGCACGCTGGAAGCGGTGCGGATCGCCAAAATGGCCGAACAGGAAGGTGCGTCCTGTCTGCTCGTCTTCCCGCCCAACAGCATGTCGATGGGGGGTCAGTTGCGGCCCGAAATGGCGCAGGTCCACTACAAGATGCTGGCCGACGCCACCGATCTGCCGATGATCCTGTTCCAGTATCCGATGTCGACCGGCTTGGGCTATCCGTTCGAGACCATGATGCGTTTGATCGAGGATGTGCCGACAATCCGCGCGATCAAGGATTGGTGTGCCAATCCGATGCTGCATGAAAAGCATATCCGCACCTTGCAGGGCCTGTCACGTCCTGTGACCGTGCTGACCACCCATAGTGCCTGGCTGATGGCCTCGTTGAGCATGGGGGCCGACGGCCTGTTGTCGGGCGCGGGCAGTGTGGTGGCCGCACAGCAGGTGGCCCTCTTCAATGCCATTAAATCGGGTGATCTGACCTTGGCCCGGAGCATCAATGACCAGCTCTATCCGATGCAGCAGGCATTCTATGCCGAGCCGTTCCTCGACATGCACAATCGCATGAAGGAATGTCTGGTAATGCAGGGCTTGCTCGACCGCGCTGTGGTGCGTCCGCCTCTGATGAAGCTGCGCGATACCGAACTGGCCTCCTTGCGCCGGGCTCTGGAAAGTGCCGGTTTGCTGAAAGACCGCATCGCTGCCGAATAAGGGCTAAGGGCGACACACCATCAGACTTCTGTGTTCAACCACGATCACCCGATGCTTTGTCCCGGCCCGTGATTTTTGGAGATGCCTATGCTCGACCTGTTGAAAGGCACGCGGATCATCAGCTTCAACCATTTTTTGTTGGGGCCGGTCGGGGTGCAGCATCTTGCCGATATGGGGGCGGATGTCATTGCGGTTGAAACCGTTGGTGGCGCATGGCAACGCCATTGGAGCGGGGCCAATGCCTTCCGCGACGAGCAGAGCATGCTGTTTTTGTGCGGCAACCGCAACAAGCGTTCCATCGCACTGGATTTGCGGCAGGACGAGGCCCGCGAGATCGCCTTGCAACTGATCGATACGGCCGATGTGGTGATGGAAAATTTCCGTCCCGGTGTCATGGAACGGCTCGGTCTGGGGTGCGAGGCCCTGCGCCAGCGCAAACCCTCGCTGATTTACGGATCGGCCACCGGCTACGGCCCTGATGGCCCCTATCTGGAAAAGCCGGGTCAGGATTTGCTGGTTCAGGCCCTGTTCGGCCTGATGGCCATTACGGGCGGCGAGGAGACTGGTCCGCGTCCTGTCGGCGTGTCGGCGGGGGACCATCACGGGGCGGCCTTGTTCGCCATGGGGATTCTTGCGGCTCTGGTGCGGCGGGGACGGACGGGTGAGGGCTGCCGCGTCGATGCCAATCTGATGCAGTCGGTTCTGGATCTTCAGGCCGAACCGCTGACCGCCTGGCTCAACATGCCGAAAAAGCCGGACTCGATCCGCGCGCCCGGCCATGTCGCTGGGTGGTATTATCCGGCTCCGTATGGTGTCTATGCCACGCGCGACGGTCATCTGGCGATCTCGCTGTCGGCTGCGGATCTGCTGGCCGACGTGCTGGAGGAGCCCTTGATCGCAGGCTTTACCGGCGACGATCCCTGGACACGACGGGCCGAACTGGCCGCCATTGTCAGCACGGCGGTGGCCAAAAAGACCAATGCCGAATGGATGGCGGTGATGGAGCCGCGCGGCGTCTGGCATGCTCCGGTCAACGACTATGAGGATATTCTCAATGATCCGCAGGTGATCCATCAGGATTGCTTTGTCACGGTGGAAGGGGCCGGACCCAACAAGGACAAGCTGACCTTCCTCAATCACCCCCTGCGCTATGATGGCCAAGCGGCGGAAATCGCGTTGCCGCCCCAGCCATTGGGTGCGCAGACCGAGACCATCTTGCAAGACCTTGGCTTCTCGCAGCAGCGCATTGCCGCGCTGAAAGACAGCAAAGTGATCGCCTGATCAACACCATACCCAGAAAAGCCGGAGGACGAGATGAGTGATTTCTATGTGAAGGTGGGCGATAGCGTGTCGTTCTCCAAGACGGTGAGCGAATCCGATGTCTACGGATTTGCGGGCATTACCGGCGATTTTTCCGGCAATCATGTCGATGAGGAATTCATGAAAAAGTCGGCCTATGGCCGCCGCATCGCCCATGGTGCGCTGATGGTCGGTTTCATGTCGACCTGTTCGACCAAAATGATCGAGCAGTGCAACGGCACCGAGGGTGGCGAAACGCCGGTGTCGGCAGGTTATGACCGCATCCGCATGCTGGCTGGTGTGCCGTTCGGCGACACGGTGTTCCTGACCTATACGATTGCCGAGATCGATCCGGTCAAGCGGCGGTCGGTGGCCAATATCGAGGTCAAGAACCAGCATGGTGTGATGGTGGCGGTGGCCCAGCACATTCTGCGCTGGGTCAAGAACCCCTGAGCCGTTTCCAATGTCAGCCATTGATCCAACAGCATAAACGAGGATAGTCATGCGTCTTTCCGATAAAGTCTGTATCGTCACAGGGGGTGCCTCGGGCATCGGTCTGGCCACTTGCGAGGTTTTTGCCCGCGAGGGGGCCAAAGTGGTGATTGCCGATCGCGATCTCGCTGCAGCCAACAAGGCGGTGGCAACCCTGGTCCAGAAGGGCGGCAAGGCGCTTGCCGTGCAATGCGATGTGTCCCATTCCGACAGTGTCGTCGCGATGATCCAGGCCACGGTTGCGGCCTATGGCCGGCTGGATGTGATCGTCAACAATGCCGGATACGGCATCGCCGGCTCGCTGTCGGAAACCTCTGACGAGGATTGGGAAGCCCTGATGGGCGTCAATGTGCGTGGCGTGTTCTTGTGCTGCAAGCATGCCATCAAGCAGATGCAGAAAAACGGTGGCGGGACCATCGTCAATGTGGCCTCGGTGGTTGCCGCCGTGGGCATCCGCAATCGCGCCGCCTATGTGGCCTCCAAAGGCGCGGTGGCGGCAATGACCCGCTCGATCGCGCTCGATTATGTCGCAAGCCATATCCGCTGCAATGCCATTGCGCCGGGCACGATCGATACGCCCTATTATACCGAAATTCTTGCCAAGGCGGCTGATCCGGTGGCGATCAGGCAGGGGCTGGAAGCCCGCCAGCCGATGGGCCGTCTCGGTACTCCGGAAGAAATTGCCAATGGCATTCTGTTTCTGGCCTCCGATGAAAGCTCATTCGCGACCGGCTCGATCCTCACCATTGATGGCGGCATGACAGCCCAGTGATGACCGTCCTGCGGGCTGAAGCGGGGAGCCTTCGGGTCCCCGCTTTTTTGTTGGCCGCTTGCATCCACGCGCAGGGCTGGCCACACTCAACAAAGCGTTGGTGTCAGGAGGACTTATGATCGAACTGTCATCGGACCATGTCCGGGATGTGCTGGCATGGCTGGAACAGGCCCGCCCGTTGACCGATCAGCGGGTCCAGCAACGCGCCCGCTGGATCGTGCTGGATACCTATGGATGCGTGCTGGCCGGTTTGCGGGCCGATACCGTGCGCGACATCGGACAGGTGTTGGCCGCCCAGGATGCAGGGCCGGTGCGGTTGGGGGATGTGGCTGGCCTGTCGGTGCTGTCAGCTGCCCAGCTCTTCGCCTATGCGTCCTGCTGGGACGAGGCCTGCGAGGGCCATGCCGGTGCCCATGGCCGCCCCGCGCTGGCAGCTTTGGCGGCCCTGTATCCGCTATGCCGTGACAAGACTTTGGGCGAGATGCTAGAAGCCCTGATTGCCGGTTATGAGGTCGGAGCGCGGATGGGCCATGCCTTGCGGATCAAGCCGGGCATGCATGTGGATGGCAACTGGCCCGCTTTGGGGGCTGCGGTCGCGGTCGGCCATTGTCTGGGGCTGACGCAGGACCGGATCATGCAAGCGGTCGGGATTGTGGCCTGTCAGGTGCCGGTGAGCCTCTATCTGCCGGTCAAAGCAGGGGCGACCAGCCGCAATGCCTATCTCGGACATGCCGCCGTTTTGGCCGTGCAAAGCGCGTGGTCCTCTCTGGCAGGCGTGACAGCCCCTGACGGTGCCTTGATGGATTATGCCCGCATCGGCCTGTCCCGCGAGGCTGTGGATTGGGTCGGCCCCGGCAGTTATGAAATCCTGAACGGCTATCTGAAACCCTATGCGGCAGTGCGCCACGTGCATTATGGGGCCGCAGCTGCCCGGATCCTGCGTCGCAGGTTCGATCCGCACAGGATCGAGCGCATAACGCTGGATATTTACGAGGAAGCCACCATTTATTGCGGCAATCGCCAACCGGCCACACCGATCCAGGCACAATTTTCGCTGAGTTTTGGGGTGGCCGCCGCATTGGCCCTCGACCGGCTTGATGCCGAGGTCTATCGCGCCGGACTGTTCGATGATCCGCTGTTGCGCCGTCTCGAATCACTGGTCGAGATCAGGATCGATCCCGACCGCACAGGCCGCAATAGCCGTGGCGCGACCCTCTCGGTGCTGGCCGACGGCCACTGGCACATAGAGGCGGTCGACGCCGTCTGGGGGGATCAGCCCTGCCCGCTGACGCAACAACAGGTCGAGGACAAATTTATCGCCTATGCCGCCCCGAGCCTTGGCGAGGCGCAAAGCCGTCTTGTGGCCGAGCGAATTCTCTCTGCCGGATTGTCCATGCCGATGAGAGAAGTGTGGGCGGTTTAAGCCTGGCTTTGCTCGAGAGTTGCCGCCAGTTGGGGGGCGGCTTGGGTAAAGAGGGAGCCGGGGGCTATCCCCTGTTCGCGCATCAGCCACCACGCGCAGCAAATATTGGATGACAGGAAAGGCGGAACGGAGGCACTCGCCCGTTTGGCAATGGCGGGCAGGGTGATCATGCCGGTGCCGCTCATGACGATGGCGTCAATGGAATCCATATCCACCTCGCTGAGGGAGTGTTCGACCTCTGCGGTGCTGAGCTCATAGGCGCGGAAGGTCTCCGAGACTTTGACGATCTGCATGATCTGGTAGCCCGCCTCCTGCCAATAGCGGGACGCCTCATCGGTCAGCCATTGCGGATAGGGCGAAAACAGGCAGATGCGTTTGGCATCGAGCGCCTGCAAACTCTTGCTGATGGCATTGCTGGCTGTTTCAACTGGCAGGCCCGCCTGCTGGCTTAGCTGTGTGCAGAAAGCCTTGTCTCCTTGTGGTCCGAGACGGTAACTGGGGCCCGTCAGAGCGATAATCATCGCTTTGATGGCCAGCGAGCCGAAGGATCGGGCGGCCGGCAGATAGGTGTCGAGATAGGCGCGGTTGCGCTGTTCCAGCGTGGTATCGGGCATGACCGGTAGACGGGTGGCAAACAGGCGTGCGCCTTCGGGCATCAGACGGGCCATTTCCGGCTCAACGGTCGGATTGGCGGGAGGGACAATCAGCCCGAGGGCGGGTAGGGCGGTCAACTGGTCAAGATCACTCATATCCGGTCTCTCTGCGGGGCGAGCCTGTCGAGCATGTCGAGCATGGCGGCGGTGGCGAGATAGTCGGTGGCGGCCTGTTTGTCGGCCGCGATCTGCCGGATGGTGTCGAGCCAGCCTTCGCCGCCGGAAATGTTGCGGTCGGTGCGCGGGATCAGCATCTCCTCGGCGATCTGCTGGCGTTTGCGGGAGGCTGCATGCACAAGTGCGGGCTGGTCGTCGCGCAAGGCCATGATGATGGCTCTGGCGAGGCTATCTGCATCATGGATCCCGCAATTCATGTTCATGCCGCCTCTGGTATTGGTGACATGGGCGCTGTCGCCCGCCAGAAAGGCCCGGCCGATCCCGAAGGCCGAGGCGACACGGCGGCTGGCACCATAGACATCCCGCCCGACAATGGTCGGCAAGCGTGTCCATGCCGGCATCACGGCCTGGATCTGTTCGCTGACCCACGCATCCTGCAAGGCCGTCTCGTCGGCTGCGGTTTCAGGCACGCGGATGATGATGCGCCAGCAATCGGGCATTTTGAGAAAGCTCAGCGATCTGGAGCCGTTGAAGAGATAGGTGATCGGCGCGATATTCGGCAGGATGGCATCGAGATCGTCGGTGGTCATGACCCGCAGGATTTTGGTGGGATAGACCGTACCGTCAAAGGCAAGGCCCAGAGCCTGCCGCACCGCGCTGTTGGCCCCGTCGGTGCCCAGCAGATAGCTGCCGGTGATGCGGCACTCCTGGCCGTGATGGCTGGCAATGGCGGTAATGCTGTCGCCGGTCTGTTCGATGCCGTGCACGTCCGCTTCGAACAGCGTGGTGGTGTTCGGCAGCGCCCGGAATTTGGCAAGCAATGTGGGCGTCAGCTTGGATTGTTCGAGATGCAGTCGAAACGGATAGCGGGTGCGGCCGGCCAGATCGGCCAAGGCAAATTCGGCAAAGGGGCCGTCATTGTTGCGGTACTGGATGCGGTGGACCAGTTCGCCTTGGCTCAACAAGGGCTCTATGGCGCCGAGACCGTCAATGATTTCAAGGGTCGGCGGGTGGAAGGTCGAGGCTTTGGAGGCGGTGTTGAGGCCGTCGCGCTTTTCCAGCAACACGACCTTGACCCCCGCTTGCGCGAGGGTGAGGGCGGCAACCAGCCCGACGGGGCCCGCGCCTGTGACGATGACCTGTGTCGAGAGGCTGGTGCTGTTCGGGTTTCCCACCGTCATATTCTCCAAAACATTCATTCTTGCTCCATGAACGGCAAAGCGCGGCCGCATTCGCGGCTCCATGAGACCGGAACCGATGCGCCGCGTTGCAGATCACCGAGTCTATCCTTGAAACTGGTACGCGCCATGAAGGCCGAGCAACCGCCCAATGACAGGCGCAGCCTGGTGTGGTCGCCGAAATAGATCAACTCCTCGATCCGCGCTTGGACGGCATTGGTCCCGGTCGCGCCTGCCCCCACCATTACCCGCTCGGGCCGCAGTGACAGCACCGCTTTCGAGCCGACGGCGAGATCGTCTGCCACCCGCGCCTCGATAGGGGTGCCGTCCGCCAGCATCATCCGGCAATAGCGGGCATCGCGCGAAACAATGGTGCCGACAAGCCGGTTGTTCTCGCCGATAAACGAGGCGACGAAGGCATTGGCGGGTTCCTCGTAAATGGTGGCGGGGGAGGCCAATTGCTGGATACGGCCCTGATTGAACACCGCCACCCGGTCCGACATGGTCAGCGCCTCGCTCTGGTCATGGGTGACGTAGACCACGGTGACCCCAAGCTGCTCGTGGATGTGTTTGATCTCGATCTGCATGTGCTCGCGCAATTGCTTGTCGAGGGCGCCCAGCGGCTCGTCCATCAGCACCAGCTTGGGCTGGAACACCAAGGCGCGGGCCAGGGCGACGCGCTGTTGCTGGCCGCCTGACAGTTCCGAGGGTTTGCGCTCGCCCAAAGGCCCGAGTTTGACCATGTCGAGCGCGGCCTTGATGCGCTGGTCGCGCTCGGCCCGGCCCATCCCCTGCATTTCCAGCGGAAAGGACAGATTGCCGGCCACACTCATATGCGGGAACAGGGCATAGTTCTGGAACACCACGCCGATGCCGCGTTGATGGGCCGGGACATGGTTGAGCAGGCGTCCGTCCAGACTGATCGTGCCGCCCGACGGATCCTCGAAACCGGCCAGCATCATCAATGTTGTGGTTTTGCCGGACCCCGACGGGCCGAGCAGCGTTACAAATTCGCCGCGCTCGATGGTCAAATCCAGTCCATGCACGACGGTGGTGATCCCGTCATAGCTTTTGGTGATCTGGTCAAAGACGACAATCGGATCGGACATCGTGCTCCTCATGGCGTGCGGACTGTGGGTGGGAGAGTGTGCCGGATGGCGCGTTTGCGGATGGTTTCATTGATCATCAGCAACACAACCGACATCAGGATGATCAGAACCGCTGCCGCAGCAATCGTCGGGCTCAAAAATTCGCGGATGCCCGCATACATCTGGCGCGGCAAAGTGAATTGATCGGGGCTGGCGATAAACAGCGCGACAATCAACTCGTCGAAGGATGTGGCAAAGGCGAACAGCGCACCGGTGGCTACCGCCGGCGTGATCAGCGGCAGAACGACCCGGTAGAAGCTTTGCAGCGGAGAGGCCCCGAGGCTGGCTGCGGCGCGCAACAGGTTGGGGTCGAATGTCTGCAACGAGGCCAGCACGGTCAAGAGCACATAGGGCACCGACAGCACCGTATGGGCCAGCACCAACCCTGTCAGTGTGCTGCCCAGTCCGACCGCCGAGAGCGAGAAATACAAGGCAATGGCGGTGACAATCACCGGCGTCACCATCGGCAGGGAGAGGACGGCCAGCACGAAAGCCTTACCGCGGAAGCGTCCGAGATAGAGGCCGATCGAGGCCAGTGTGCCGAGCGTGGTGGCAATCAGCGTGGTCAGGATGCCGACGACAAAGCTGTTATAGGTGGCCAGCAGCCAGCGTTGCGAGGTGAAAAAATCCGCATACCACCGCCATGAATAGCCCGGTGTCGGCAAGACCAGCAATTCGCCCGATGACAGCGACAGCGGAAACACCACCAGAATGGGGGCAACCAGAAACACCAGCAGCAGGCTTGTCGCGGCATAGAGCAGCAGGCGTCCGGTCGGGGGCCGCTGTCGGATGTGCGGGATCGGGATTGCGGTCATGGCTAAACCCTGACCCCGCCGGCCCGGAAACCGGGGACCAGCAGCCAGGCCGTGGCCACCAGAACCCCCGTCATCCCCATCAGCAAGGCCGCCAGAGCGGCAGCAATGCCCCAATTGACCGATGTATTGGTGAAAAAGGCGATGAAATAGCTGATCATCTGGTCGCCCGACCCGCCGACCAGAGCCGGCGTGATGTAGAAGCCGACCGACAGCATGAACACCATCATGGCTCCGGCGGCAACGCCGGGCATGCTGAGCGGCAGATAGATGCGCAGGAACCGCCGCCAGCCCGGCGCACCCAGCGAGGCCGCCGCCCGCATATAATCGGGCTTGATGCCTTTCATGACACTGTAGAGCGGCAGAATGGCAAAAGGCAGCAGCACATGCACCATGGCGAGATAGACCGCAAAGCGGGTGAAAATCATCGTCACAGGCTGGTCCACCACATGCAGCGAGATCAGCAGCGCATTGATCGGGCCTTCGCGTTGCAAGATGATGAACCATGCGGTGGTGCGCACCAGAATGGAGGTCCAGAACGGGATCAGCACCAGCATGATGCCGATATTGGTCCAGACCTGCGGCAGGATCGACAGCGTATAGGCGATCGGATAGGCCAGCACGGCACAGATCAGGGTAACGGTGAGGCTGATTTCAAAGGTGCGGACAAACAGCCTGATAAAGACCGCTTCCTCTTCCGCTGTCGGGACCACCGCGCCATCGGGGCCAAGCTTCAGATCAACCGAGCGAAGAAAATACAGCGGCGTCCATGGCCCTGTGCTGCGCTTGACCAGACCCCAGAACTGCGGATCTCCCCAGCGGGGATTGAGCGCGATCAGACCCTCTTTGGTGGAGCCCGTAAACCGGCCCGATGCACGCAAGCCCTGCAACAGCAGCGAGCGCAGGCCGGTCTCCTCGAAATTCAGGCGGTTGAGGACAGGCCCGGCTTTCTGCTGTTCCTGCGCGTCGCGCAATTCGGTGATCAGGCTATGATAGACCTGTTCGGACGGCAAAGCCTTGCCATCCCATTGCCGGAGCAGGGTGGTGGTGTTGGGCAGGATGGTCGGTATCTCGGCATCTTCCACCGCCCGATAGAGCGTGGCGCCCAAAGGCACGATGAAACTGACGAGCACGAGCAGCAACAGCGGCGCAATCAGCGCCGCTGCCAGCAGGTTCCGTTTCGTCACCATCACGACGGGCAATCGTTGGGGCTTGCCCTTATTTGGCAACCCAGGCGTTGAACTTGGCTTCGAGATCAGCCCCGTTCTCGACCCAGAAATCGGTGCTGATGAACAGACCTTCCTTGGCGTGGCTGGCCACCATGCCCGGGTTTTTCTTCACCACTTCGGGGTTGTTGGCGACAGCCGCCGTGGCCGGCGACACGGCCCAATCCTGTGCCAGATTCATCAGTGGCTTTTCATCGGTCATGTAATTGACCAGCTTCATGGCCTCGGCCTTGTTGGGGCTGTTGCGCACAACCGACCAGTAATCGAAGGAGAACAGCAGCGTGTTCCACTGGACCGGATATTTCGCCCCGCCTTCGGTGGCCTTGATGGTGCGGCCGACATAGCCCACCGCATAGGCGACTTCGCCGCTGCCGACCAGTTGCAGGGGCTGCGCACCCGATTTCCACCACACAATATGCGGCTTCAATTCGTCGAGCTTGGCAAAGGCGCGTTTCTGGCCTTCGGGGGTGGCCAGCACCTTGTAGACATCGGCCATCGGCACGCCATCGGCCATCAGCGCGATTTCCATCGTCATCTTGGCACCCGAGCGCAGGGACCGCTTGCCGGGGAATTTCTGGACATTCCACAAATCCGCGTAATTGGCCGGGCCTTGCGGGGTGCGGGCCTGATCATAGAACAGGCTGACACCCCAACCCACAGCCCCCGCGCCGCAGGCACTGGTGCCGCCGGGGATAAATTTATCCTTGTTGATCAGGGTCCAGTCGAGCTTTTCCAGCACACCGTCTTCACAGGCGCGCACCATTTCGGGGGCTTCGACCATAATCACGTCGAATGTAATGTCGCCCGATTTGACCATCGAATAGAGCTTGGCCATTTCGCCGTTATAGACGTCATCGGTGATCTTCACGCCCTTTTCGGTCGCGTAGCCCTGAAACAGATGCTTGCGTGCATTGTCCTGAAAGCCGCCGCCAAAACCGACCACCATCAGATCCCTCGCACTGGCAAGAGACGGAAGCGCACAGGCCAGCAGAAGCGATGTCATTGCGGACACAAAAAATTTACTTTTCATCGTGGTCCCCTCTTGTGTTTGAACATGTCGTGGTTGATCGTCGGTATGGTTCCGGTCGGCTCTTTCAGGAATGGCTGTCGGTGATCATGGCCTTCCAGTCCGCGCCGCCTTTCTGGTCCTTGCCCTGATATTCGACGCGGTATTCGTAACGATCGGGGCGGTAGAGTGCTTGCAGCAATTCCAACGTCCGGCCGCTGTCATCCTTGATCCAGCGCGTCATCATCAGCAGGGCGGAACCGACATCGATCTCGAGCTGCTGGGCGGTCTCGGAATCGGCCAGCACGGCCGTGATATGCTCCTTGAAAAGCGAGAGCGTGACGCCCGCTTTCGTCAGGCTGGCCGAGATCGGCAGCGATGAAATGGTTGCTTCGGGCAGGTAGATCGCGAATTCGGACGGGAGATAGCAGACGGTTTTGGAAATTGGCGAGCGTGTGTCAAAGCGGATGCGGGTAATGCGCAACACATCCTGATCAGGTTTCACCCCGAACTGGCTTTGCCAGGGGGCAGGCAATTTAGTGAAGGTATAATCGATCAGGGTAATGTTGGTTTTCTGGGCCAGCGAGATCTGGCTGCGCATGAAGCGATTTTCGTGCTCTTGCGCGCTTGGCTGCAGGGCCAGCGGAAATGTGCCGCGGCCACGCTGGCGGACAATGCGGCCTTCATGCTCGAGCCGTTCCATCGCCTTGCGGATGGTGACACGCGAGACATTGAAGCCTGCCGCCAATTCGTCCTCGCTCGGCATGGCTTTACCGACCGGATAGGAACCATCGGTCAATTTCTGCAACAAGATCACATAGACGCGGTGATACAGGGGGACGACATCCGATCCACGCACATAGCTTGTTGTCCCCGGGGAGGACGCTGGAAGATGTGGCATCGTTCTGGTGGTCATCGCCTGAAATCTGCTCCCGAAAATTGTCAAGTCTATTGGCTTGCCGTTACGTCGAACCCTGGTTGGATATTCCGCATCGATCGTGGATCGTTCCTAGAGCTTTGTCCTATCAGAACAGATGTCATCTATGGAGATTAACAAGAACGAATACAATTGCATACTTGGACCAATCCTGGCGGTCGATCGGGCATGGCATGACAAGGATGGAACGCATGACACGAACCGCAACATGGAATGAGAATGTCCCCCGAACACACCTCCTCACCATCCGTTTAGACGATCCCGTTTCCATAATTGTATTATTATTAGACCTTTGATACAACATTAGTGTCTTGTGAGGCAAGTTGATGGGGTGTCCCGCCGTCATGGGGCTTGAAAAGGGCATTGCAGTGGACGTTAAAGAGCATTCGTCACAGCCGCTTGAAATCTATGACAGACATATCTTTTCGCAGTCCAAAAGCTATCGGGCCCATGCGGTCAACCACCTCGCTTATGGCGTGTCATCGACCCCGCGGGCCTCGCAACTGCCGTTTCCTGTTGTGATCGACCATGCCGAGGGCGTGCATGTCACCGATGTCGACGGGAACACCTATCTGGATTACAGCCTGGGCTATGGCCCGTTGCTGTTGGGGCATACGCCGAAGCCGGTGCTGGAGGCCGTCCAGCGCGAATTGTCAAAAGGCCTGCGCACGGCCTCGATCCATCGCGGGGAAGCCCGTCTGGCCGATCTGATTGCCGAACTGGTGCCATCGGGCGCACACAGTGCCTTTGTCAGTTCGGGGTCGGAGGCGATCCAACTTGCTTTGCGGGTCGCGCGGGCGGCGACCGGACGCAATACCATCGCCAAATTCCGCGCCAATTATCACGGCTGGTTCGACAATCTGCATATTGCCAACAGCATCGGCAATGACGGGGCGGCGACCATCGGGCAAGACCCCGATGCCTCGCAGTCGGTCGAACTGTTCGATTGGGGGACACTGGAAGGTCTGTCAGAACGGCTTGATACCCGCTTTGCGGCGGTGATTGTCGAGCCCGCCGCCATCAATGCCGGCTGTTTCGCCCCACCAGAAGGATTTTTGCAGGCCCTGCGCGACATCACCCGCCGCCTGGGAATTGTGCTGATTTTTGACGAGGTGATTACCGGTTTCCGGCTCGCGCTTGGTGGCGCCCAGCAACGCTATGGCGTGACGCCCGATCTCAGCGTGCTTGGCAAGGCTTTGGGGGCGGGTTTGCCGATCGGTGCGGTATCGGGGCAACGCGAGGTGATGCAGGTGATCGCCTCGGGCCGCTTGCTGCATCGCGGGACATTTAACGGCAATCCGGTGTCGCTCGGGGCGGGCATTGCCTGTCTGGAAACGCTGAAGGCCGGGCAGGATACCCTTTATCCGCGAATCGACCGGATCGGCAATGCGATTGCCGCCCATGTCAATGCCGAGGCCCGGGCGCATGACACACCGGTCTTTGCCCAGAATGTCGGGCCTTGCGTGCAATTATTCGCCGGTGTCAACCAGATGGACGGCATGGCCGGTCTGGCCAAGGTCGACCGGTCGCTGGTCCTGTGTCTCACGTCGAAGCTGCTGCAACAGGGCATCTACACCCTGCCGCGCGGCCTGATGTATGTGTCTTCGGTGCATTCCGACGGGGATCTGGCCTTTACCAAACAGGCCATCTCGACGGCCATCGCCCATTTCGCGCACGGCCTTGAGGCCAACCGCTGACGCTTGGGGTAGGCCTGCATCAGGCCTTGCGGCCGTTTTAGTTGATGAATTTATAGTGGCCGCAGAAACTCTTGTAGGAGTGTTCGAGGATTTTGACACCGCCGCGCTGGCGGATCACCTCTGCGGTGCGGATGCCCAGATCGGTCGCGGCGTCGGGTGAGGCGGTCTCCACTGCGGTGACGCATTCTTCGCCATTCAGCGAGGTCACCTGTCCCGTGAGCACCAGATTGCCGTCTTTCCATTCCGCATTGACACCGACCGGCAGGCTGCAACCCGCCCCCAAAGCATGCAGCATGGCCCGTTCGCAATCGACCTCGGCGCGGGCCTTTGGACATTCTATGTCCTTGAGCATAGCGATGATTTGGGTGTCTTCGGCGCGTGCCTCGATACCGAGTGCGCCTTGGCCCACTGCATAGGGGAACACTTCCGGAGCCATCACCTCGGCCTTGTCGGCGGCCAAATTGAGCCGCTGCAGACCCGCATGGGCCAGAATGACCGCATCAAGCCCGTCCTCGCCGTCAATGCGGGCCAGACGGGGACCGATATTGCCGCGGATGGGCACAACATTGACGTCGGGACGCAGGCTGAGAATTTGCGCCTTGCGCCGCAAGGAGCCGGTGCCGACGGTCGCGCCCTGTTTGAGATCGACAAGCGTTGTGCCGCACAGGATGTCGCAGGCATCCCTGCGCTCGGGCACGGCCGCCAGCACAAGCCCTTCGGCCAGATTGGTCGGCAGATCCTTCAACGAATGGACCACGATATCGACCTCGTGCGAGATCAATTGCTGCTCGTGTTCGGTTGAAAACACCCCGACAATCCCGAACTGGTGGAATTCGGACACGCGGTCCTTGTCGGCGATGGTGGTGATGGAATGGAGAGAGAATTCGGATTCGGGATATTTCTGCTTGATCAAATGGATGACGTAGTTGGTCTGTGCCAAAGCCAAAGGACTACGCCGGGTACCGATCTTGATAAGCATCAAATCCACCTGAAACTGATAAGTTAATCAATGATATCAATGAAATAACCGATTAACTATCATCATATTTGCGGTATCAGCTAAACCAATCGGGCCGGAGTGTCAACGGATCGGGTCGGGGAGGGCTGGCCAACGACGCAGGCTTTGGAGGCGTCCCGGGGACATGACCTGTGCTCTTGTCGAATGAATGTGGTGGGCCCGGCAGGACTCGAACCTGCAACCAGTCCGTTATGAGCGGACGGCTCTAACCATTGAGCTACAGGCCCACATTTCGCTTGTATACGCAAAGCGCGACACGGATCATTCTTAATCCGATTTTTGACAGGAGTGCAACGGGGCATCGGGGGCGATCGGGAATGAAAATGCCGCCCCGGGACCAAAAGCCGACCTGCACAAGACACTTGCCGCATGACAGGCGGACAGTATAGACACGGGGCAACAGGGCGATCTGCCCCTCAGATGTTGTCTCAAGCTCATAAGGGTCCATCATGGCCGCTCATCAGTTCGTCTATCATATGCAGGGTCTGACCAAGACCTATACCGGTGGCAAGAAGATTTTGGACAATGTCCATCTGTCCTTCTATCCGGATGCGAAAATCGGTGTTTTGGGGGTCAACGGCTCCGGTAAATCGACGCTGCTGCGCATCATGGCGGGCATCGACAAGGAGTTCACCGGCGATGGCTGGGTCGCCGAAGGGGCGCGTGTCGGCTATCTGGCGCAGGAGCCGCAGCTCGATCCGACCCGCTCGGTGCGCGAGAATGTGATGGACGGCGTGGCCCCGCAAAAGGCAGTGCTCGACCGTTACAATGAATTGGCGATGAACTATTCCGATGAAACCGCCGATGAAATGACCCGTCTGCAGGACGAGATCGAGGCCAAAGGCCTGTGGGATCTCGACAGCAAGGTCGATCAGGCGATGGATTCATTACGCTGCCCTGCTGATGATGCCGATGTGTCGAAGCTGTCGGGCGGCGAGCGTCGCCGCATCGCGCTGTGCCAGTTGCTTCTGTCGCAGCCCGACCTGTTGCTGCTCGATGAGCCGACCAACCATTTGGACGCCGAAACCGTGGCATGGCTCGAAGGGCATTTGCGTACCTATCCCGGTGCCATTCTGATCGTGACCCATGACCGCTACTTCCTCGACAATGTCACGGGCTGGATTCTGGAACTCGACCGCGGCCGCGGTATTCCCTACGAGGGCAATTATACCACCTGGCTGTCGGCCAAGCAGAAGCGTTTGGTGCAGGAAGGCCGCGAATCCGAGGCCCACCAGCGGACCCTGCAGCGCGAACAGGAATGGATGCAGCAAAGCCCGAAGGCCCGTCAGGCCAAGTCGAAGGCGCGTATCCAGCGGTATGACGAGCTGGTGCAGAAGCAGAACGACAAGGGGCCGAGCACCGCGCAGATCATCATTCCGGTGGCTGAACGGCTGGGCAACAATGTTATCGACTTCGAAGGCCTGTCGAAAGGCTATGGCGACCGCCTCCTGATCGACAATCTGACCTTTAAACTGCCACCAGGCGGCATTGTTGGCGTGATCGGACCGAACGGGGCCGGTAAAACCACCCTGTTCCGGATGATTACCGGTTCGGAACAGCCCGATAGCGGCACCATATCTATCGGGGAATCGGTGCAGCTGGGCTATGTTGACCAATCACGTGACTCGCTCGATCCCAACAAGAATGTCTGGGAAGAAATTTCGGGCGGCAATGAAGTGATCTATCTGGGCAAGCGCGAAATCAATTCGCGCGGCTATTGCTCGACCTTCAACTTCAAGGGCGGCGACCAGCAGAAAAAGGTCGGCTCGCTGTCGGGCGGTGAGCGCAATCGCGTGCATCTGGCCAAAATGCTGAAATCGGGCGCCAATGTGCTGCTGCTCGATGAACCAACCAACGATCTCGACGTCGAAACCCTGCGCGCCCTTGAAGAGGCGCTGGAGGATTTCGCCGGTTGCGCCGTGATCATCTCGCATGATCGCTTCTTCCTCGATCGTATCGCCACCCATATGCTGGCCTTCGAGGGCGACAGCCATGTGGAATGGTTCGAAGGCAATTTCCAGGACTACGAGGAAGACAAGAAGCGTCGTCTGGGCATTGATTCCACCATTCCCAAGCGCATCAAATATAAAAAGCTGACCCGCTGATGGCGGGCGGCTCCAAAGCCGTCAGTCTGGAAACAGCCGGATTGCTGCTGGGTTTTGTCGGTGTGGTGATCTTCGGGATCACCCTGCCGATGACCAGGCTGGCTGTAGAAGTGCTGGATCCTCTGTTTGTCACCACAGGCCGCGCCGCCTTGGCGGGGCTGGTGGCCTGTGTGGTGTTGCTGGCCACAGGAAAGTCTTTTCCCGTCTATCGAGACCGTGTCTCGCTGATGCTGGCGGCGATTTGCCTGTGCGCAGGCTTTCCCGGCTTTACCGGCTATGCCATGCAGCATGTCGATGCCTCGCATGGCGGGGTGGTGCTGGGGATTATCCCGCTGGCCACCGCTGTCGCCGGATCACTGATCGGCGATCAACGCCCCTCGCGCGGGTTCTGGGTCACGGCTGTGCTGGGTGCGGCTCTGGTCGTCGGCTTTTCGCTGCAGGCCAGCGGCGGGGCGGTCAGTCCCGGTGACCTGCTGTTGCTCGGTTCGGTGCTGAGTGCGGCGATCGGCTATTCTCTGGCCGCCGATGTGTCCACCAGACTGTCGGGCTGGGAGGTGATTTCATGGATTGTCGTGCTGGCTTTGCCCATCACCCTGCCTGTCGCGCTCTGGTCATCCCCTGCCGATCCTCTGGCGATTTCGCCTTTGCATTGGGGGGCGTTTGTGTATCTGGGGCTGTTTAGCCAATATTTCGGATTTTTCTTCTGGAATGCCGGTCTGGCACTGGGCGGTGTGGCCAAGGTGTCGCAGGTGCAGTTGCTCCAGACCTTTGTGACATTGGCTTTCGCCGCCCTGATCAATGCGGAAAGCGTCGGCCTTTCGACCTGGCTGGTGGCCCTGGCGGTGGTGGGTTTGGTGCTGTTGGGCCGCCGGATGCGCGTGGAAAAAGCGGTTTTATCCGACGCGATGCAGAAAAAGAATTGACTTAATCATATAAACATATCTTTATGTGACTAGATTTTGATCCGTATTTCCCTCTCCGAAAGTCCCGATGTCGCCAACCCCACACTCCGCTTTGAGGCTGAATGCCGTTCTTGCCGGTCTGCGGGCTGCGGGAGAGGATACGCGTCTGCGGCTACTGGCGCTGTTGAGCGAGGGCGACCTGACCGTCTCCGATCTGACTGACATTCTGGGCCAGTCGCAACCGCGCATCTCGCGCCATCTCAAGCTGATGGTCGATGCCGGATTGGTCAGCCGCCACCGCGAGGGGGCCTGGGCGTTTTTCCGCTTGGCGCAGGCCGGCGAGGGCGCGGTGCTGGGCCAATGGCTGGCCGGACAGCTGGACCGCACCGATCCGGTGATGGCCAGCGACGGCCAGCGTTTGCTGGCGGTGCGTGCGGCGCGCGGTGAGGCGGCGCAAGCCTATTTCGCCCGCCACGCTGCTGAATGGGACAGGATCCGCTCGCTCCATGCCTCCGACAATCGCGTCGAAGATGCGATCCGCGATGCGCTGGGTGCCGGTCGTTTCAAGGCCGTGCTGGATCTGGGCACCGGCACGGGCGAGATGCTGAAACTGGTGGCCCCGCAGGCTGACCGTCTGGTGGGAGTGGACGCCAATACCTCGATGCTGGCGGTGGCCCGCGCCAATCTGTCGGAGGCGGGTTTGTCGAGGGCCGAATTGCGGCAGGCCGATCTCTATGCGCTGCCGGTCGACCGGCAGGCATTCGATCTGGTGATCCTGCACCAAGTGCTGCATTTTCTCGATGATCCGGCGCGTGCGATCCGCGAGGCCGCGCTGACCCTGGCCCCTAATGGCCGGTTGCTGGTCGTTGATTTCGCCCCCCATGATCTGGAATTTCTTCGCGAGCAATATGCCCATCGCCGTTTGGGTTTTGCCGATGCCGATTTGCGGCAATGGCTGTCGGATGCGGGGCTTGATTGCGACCGCATTACCCATCTCGCACCGCCCCATCAGGGCGGGGACGAGTTGACGGTGACACTCTGGCTCGCCCACAAGCAGGAGAGACTTTGATATGCTTGGCCCCATTCGCCATTCCCGCCGTCAGGGCCAACGTGACCTGACCATCTCGTTCGAATTTTTCCCGCCCAAAAATGCCGAGATGGAAGAAGGCCTGTGGGATTGCGTGGCGCGGTTGCAGCCGCTCAATCCCTCATTCGTGTCCGTGACCTACGGGGCGGGCGGCACCACGCGCGAGCGTACCCATGCGACGGTGGCAAGACTGGCGAAGCAGACGGTCCTCAATTCTGCGGCGCACCTGACCTGTGTCGGGGCCAGCCGTGATGACATCAAGG
>Ga0114964_10000589_pt1 | contig 28202 bp, 41 predicted proteins | sample C_131016_MF_Meta_FD_92638 | JGI IMG/M metagenome (GOLD analysis project Ga0114964, IMG submission 92638) | Freshwater microbial communities from Lake Croche, Canada to study carbon cycling - C_131016_MF_MetaG | ecosystem: Environmental > Aquatic > Freshwater > Lake | place: Lake Croche, Canada...
TTGCAGCGGTTGCAGCAGTTGCAGCGTAAACAAAACGTAAGGTTATTTTCAGACGATTATAAAAATATTGTTATCCCTACAGATGCAATAGTCTATTGTGATATTCCATATAAGGGAACGTCTGAATATAAAGAGGGCGGCTTTAATCATGATGATTTTTGGGAGTGGTGCAGACAAATTGCAAAGACTAACAAAGTGTATGTTTCTGAATATACAGCACCGTCAGACTTTGAAACCGTCCTTCAATGGGAACAAAAAAGCACTTTACAGGGGGGAACACAAAAACATAATAATCAACCGAAAGAAAAGTTATTCGCACCAATAGGACAGGATAATTTTTTACATAAAGAATATATGCAACTTTCTTTGTTGTAATGTTAATTATTGCAAATAATACCTTATATTTGTAGTAAATTAAAAAGTATTATTATGTTTGAAACGTTTGAAACTAAGTTAGGTCAATCTGTAAAAATGACTGATTTGTACGATTTGCTAGACATGGCAAAATCACAATATTCAAGGTTTATAAAAAAAGAATTGATTGATTCTTTTTACTTTGAAGAAGGTAAAGATTACTTGTCAATTATGTCGAGTAATACTATTGCAGGACAACGAGGGCAACACCGACAAGAATACCATTTACACATTGATGCAGCGAAAAAACTTTGTATGGTATCAAGAAGTAAAAAAGGAAACGAAATAAGGGATTACCTTGTTAGACTTACTAAGCAAGTTGAAACACATGGTTTAGTTAATCATACTCAAGTTTTGCAAATTATAAAAATGGTTAAAATATTTGCGATTTATGAGTATAGACAGGAAGCACTTAAACGCAACAAAGAAAACTATCTAAGCAACAACCTTGATAATAATAACGTGAATATTATTTACGCTAAGTTTTCTCAATGGAGAAATGAAGTTTTGCAAACAGGGAAAGAAGTTTTGGCACAAAGAGTTAAGGAATATTGTTTACTAGATTGCAAACGTATTCCTGCACGCTATACTCAAGATGAAGCACTTACTTTGATGGGTGAATACGAACAAATAAAAAATGCAATTTGGGATTTGCTGAGTAGTAAAAATAAAAGTGAAGAAACTATAAACAACATTTGCAGCCTATCTCAAGAAATTGCAAAAGAGATAAAGCCATATTTACAAAGACTAAATGAAAGTGATTTGTTTTTCAAGAAAATAGAAAACAATGAAGTTGTAAAAGCTTTAGATAATTTCTAACAATTCCCCTTACCTTTGCAGTAACCCCTCTAATGGGGTTATTTGCGTTTGTATGAGTGACAAAAGTGACATATTAAAAGCGAAAATGTTAGAAGCCTTAGAATTATCTTACGGGATAGTATCTACAGCAGCTAAGGCGGCTAATATTGCCCGTAATACTCATTATGATTGGCTTAAAGAAGATGCAGAATATAAAGCAAAAGTAGATGAATTAAGCAACGTAGCACTTGACCACGTTGAAAGTAAACTATTTGAAAAAATGAATGGTGTACAAGTTGCAAGGGGTACAGATAGCGAAGGCGAACCAATAGTTTACGATGTGCCACCAAGCGACACAGCACTTATATTTTATCTTAAAAACAAAGGCAAACAACGTGGATATGTAGAACGTACAGAACAATCCCAAGTTAATAAAAACGGGGAGGATGTGCCAATTATAATGATAGGATATGGCAAACCTGAAAAAGGAGATTAGATTTAATCCCGAGTTATTTAATAATATTTACTGGCATTTAAAAAAAGCCTTCGCAAATCCATTAATTAGATTTATTTGGGTTTACGGGGGTTCATCTGCATCTAAGACTTTCAGCGTTGTACAATTACAAGTTTTTTTAATGCTAACTGAAACAAATCAAAACGCTATGATAATGCGTAAAGTTTCAACAGATATAAGAGACAGCATTTATAAAGACTTTACAGATATTATAAGCGATTGGGGATTAAATGAATATTTTGTTTGTCAGCAAAACTATATACTTTGCATTTTAACGGGTTCATATTGTCGTTTTCGTGGGTTAGATGATAGCGAAAAGGTAAAAGGTATTAAAGGGTTTAAACGGGTTATTTTAGAAGAAGTAAACCAATTTGATTATGAAGACTTAAAGCAAATTAAAAAGCGGTTAAGGGGAATGGTAGGACAGCAAATAATAGGAATATTCAACCCCGTGAGTGAGGAACATTGGATAAAAAAAGAAATTTTTGATTCTGAAAATCTAGTAGAACAAGAAACTAATATTTACGATGACATACCAAAAGAAAATATACCTATTACGGGAATGTGGGTAAACGAAAAAGGAAACCTAGTAGTTTTAAAAACTAATTATTTAGACAATTTTTATATTGTTGGGAAGTGGGGAGTCAATAAATTTGGGCAAAGGGTACAAGTTGGAGGTTTTGTAGATAATCATGTAATAGAAGATTTTGAACAGGACAAAATAAAAGACTTTAATTACTATCAAATTTACGGTTTAGGCAATTGGGGAAAAATTAGAACGGGGGGCGAATTTTGGAAAGATTTTAATGCAAATATTCATACTACTAAAATAGGATGGGATGAAGATAAAGCTATTTTTATGTCATGGGATGAAAATATAAATCCATTTATAACGTGTTTACTTTGGCAAATACACATAAAAGAAGATAAAAAAACTGCCATTCAGATAGATGAGATTTGTTTGCCCGACCCTAACAACAGGGTAATAAATGTATGTAACGAATTTATGAAAAGATACCCACATGAAAGAGTGAAAGGGCTTTTTATAGGTGGTGACCGTACAAGTATGAAGGAAGATACTAAGCTAGAAAAAGGACAAAACTTTTTTACAAAAATATTAGAACATTTAAAAAGTTACAAGCCTATTTTGAAAATTCAATCTGTAAATCCTTCGGTTGTTCAAAGTGGCGGTTTTGTTAATAGTTGTTACGCAGGGCGTACTAAAATAGAAATCCTAATAAATGAACGTTGTAAAAAATCTTTATTCGATTATCAATACGCTTTAGAAGATAGTGACGGAACTTTAAAGAAAACAAAAAAAGTTAATCCCGTTACAAAAGTAAGTTATGAAGAGTTTGGACACAACTCAGACTGTAAACGTTATTTCATGGTTTCAGCCTTTTCATCCGACTACGACAAATACCGTAACCCTAATAAACCGACCTATACAACGCCTAAAATAATCCCAAGAACAGAACATCAATTTACTATGTAATTTTATTATACTTTTGCGTTATGGCAACACCTATCACACAAGCAGACTTTGAAGCGTTAAGCTACGGATATTTAACAGGCAAAGACCTGATTCAATATTGTCCTTTCCAAGCATTGCAAAGGCAGTACGCTACATCATCGGACATTATAGTCAATGGAATAAATACGGCATATGCTGAATTAACAAGTAAGCTAGGGGCAACGTATGACATGACAGGGGAGTTTTCAAAAAGGGCAACGGCACGGGATTTAGTCAGCGTTAAGCGAACATCAATAAAAGCAATTGAAAATGTGCTAGGTGGGAATAGTTATATTTCCGACAGAATGAAAGATATGATTTCGGAAAATAACGCTGAAATTAAAAAGATACAACAACAGCAAACATCTTTAAAAGCCGTTCAAAGGGATGCAATAAACCCGAACGTTGGCAGTATAACACAACTTACACAAGATACATTCAGCTTTATAGGGTAACTCATGAAAAAAAGAAATCAAGCATATTTAAAAAGCACGGGGGCAGGTACAGGGTGGGGAGTGCCGGGTATCAAGTCAAGTCCTGCACAAGGGCAGTCGCCACAAGTAAACCCGTTTATGATACCGAGGACTTCGGGTTATAGTACGACTTCGCAAGTATTCCCTAATAACTACTATAGGCAATGGGATTTATTACGTTGGCGGCAGGCTTGTGACAATGCTTTTAGATTTGGTAACGCTATTGATTACGCTGCTTTGGTTTCGTGGACGTATGAAAGTAGTGGGTTTGTTAGGTTTCTTTTTAGAAAAATTGAAGCGTCAATAGGCAAAGTACCTTTTCAATTAGTAAATGATAAAGGCGAAGAATTACCACTATGGACAGAGGAATTATGTAGTAAAAATTGGCAGAAAGAATTAAGGCAACAAATCGCACTTTCTCATTTTTGGGGGTTCACTTGCTTAAACTTCAATCCTATTGAAAATAAAATTTACAAATATCCTATGCAAAACGTGGATGCAGTAAACGAATATTTAAAAACGGGAACGTTTGATTATTATGACGGGGTTGCAGTTGCAACGCAAGACGACTTGTTATTTATTCAGCCGCACAAGTCACCCGAGAACTTTTTAGGGTGGATGCAAACAATATCAAGGGAGTTTATACTTTGGAATAATGCTTACAACTATTGGTTAGCAGGTGCAAAGCGTAACGGTTACCCTTTACTTGCATTTGGTTATCCACAACAAGGAACGGCGGACGACACAACAGGCACAGAGTTTAATCCACTAAGGCATCAAGCGGAAGACCTAGCGGCGAACATAGACCCAACTAAGGGAGTGGTAAGACCTTACATATTAGACGACAAGGGAGAACCTGTATATCAGATTGACATAGAAGCGGTGGACACGGGCAGCAAGTCCGACCAATACAAAGTTTTTATGGAGTTTATAACTCAAAAACAGGGCGAACTTGAAAGAATGATTATCTTATCAACACTTACAAGCGGCACCGGTAAGAACGGGAACAAATCTTTGGGCGAAGTGCATGAGAGAAGTTGGGAGGACGTGGCGACCGATATACTAGAATATGTCACTAGTTACATGAATAGTATATATTTACCTAAATTGCGAAAATGGTACACTAACCTTCCTGATAATGTAAAGTTTAAGGCAGACACATCAAAGCGTTTTGATTTGACAGAAATTAAGACTTTGAGTGATATTATGGCAGAAAACAACAAAGAACTTACAGAAGAGTTTTTCATAGCGAACGGAATAGCAAAAAATTATTTTCAAGAAAAAACTACAAATGTCGGTCAATAGTGCAATATCTAAGGCAATGGGGCTAAGGGATGATGAGCTAGATTATGTCTATCAAAATCCTGACGGAGATATTGTGTTTTTGCCTATCATGCAGATTTATAATGATGCTTTTTTTGAAGCGGAATATAACTCGATTAGCAAGTGGGCGGAGGCATACGTAAACGAAGCACCTACAGCACTATACGAAAGGTATATTTTAAACTATACTCAATTTTCAGCAGCAAAAACACTTACAGAAGCAAAAGAGTTGCAAAAGTTAGTGTTTAATTCAGACGGCTCTATAAAGCCTATTGGTAAGTTTATTAACGATGCAAACGAATATAAAAAACAGATTAGCGATACATGGCTACGAGTAGAATATGACAATGCAGTAGGTAACGGCGTAATGGCTGATAAGTTTCTACAGATGGAAGAGGATAAAGACATTTACCCATATTGGAAATATGAGACGATGCACGATAGTAGGGTTAGGCACGACCATAGAGAATTGGACGGTAAAATATTTGAAATAGGTGACCCGTATGGGGATAGTGTAATCCCGAGAAACGCTTTCAATTGTAGGTGTACTTTTAAAAATGTCGATTACGGCAAACCACAAACGAAGGCACAAAGTAAGGAATTACTAGAAAAGTATGTTAATGAGCAGTTTCGTTTCAATCCTGCAAAACAGGGAATGTTTCCGAAGCAAAACTGCCCGTATATCGACAATCTTAAAGCAGCAGGCAACAAAATACAATACACCTCACTTTCATCAATGGGCGGTAACGTTCCACCGTTGGCAGACGTAGCAAATCAATTTCATACATGGCAGCACGGAAAGAAGAAGATAGTGTTTCAAAATGATAGATTGAAGTTGAATGTGTTCCTTAATACCAACATGATTAATCACGTTCGCAACTTTGCCCCTATTAATTACGGCAATATTGACAAGGCTATAAAGTACCCGAATGAAATATGGGGAACATGGCTAAATAAGGCTCAAACAGAAACACGGCTATATTTTATATTGTTTGGTAAAGTTAATTTGGTGGTAAGTGTTGAAGGTGGTAATATTGTTAAGGTGGAAGATATGGTTCAAAGCAAGTATTTAAAATTAAAAAAGGGTTTCCCGATTTATATAAAATGAAACCTATAACGCAATTATTAGCAGACTTTAGAAAGGATAACGAAGCCGTTAAGGAAGTTATCAAGAAATTACCTAGAATTATAGGTAATGCGTCACTAATTGCAATTGACAATAATTTTAAGCTACAAGGTTACTTTGATGGCAAAAGAACTACTCAATGGAAGGATAGAAACCCAAAAACAAATAAGGCTTATGATGCAAGGGGTAAGGCATACAAAGGCAGGGTATTTAATAGCAGCAGACCTATACTTCAACAAATAGGAACGTTGAGAAATAGCATTAAATTTACAGCAGGGGAGAAAAGCGTAAATGTGTACACGAACTTAAAAATAGTACCTTATGCACAGGCACACAATGAGGGTGTAGGTAAAATGCCACAACGTCAATTTATGCCTTTGCCTAATAGTGACGGTAACCCTTATATTTACACAATAGCAAAAGATAAATTTAACACCTTAGTACAGCAAGCACTTAAAGATTTAAAAATATGACAATAGAAATAAATATCATTGATACTGACAAAGTTAAAAATGAAAATGAAGTTTTAAAAAGAAGAATTGAGCTTTTAGAACAAAAGTACAATAATGAGATTATGTGTAACTTACATTTAAGAAGGCAGTTAGATTATCATCGTTCCGATAAATTGCCAATAAAAGAAAGTTTTTTTGAAAAGTTAAAAAAGTTTAAAATATGACACCCGAAATTATAAAAGGAATACTTGAAGAAGTTACAGCGATAACGTGGCAAATTTTGACCGATAAAAAAAGACCTTTAGATGTTTTTTTATTGGAGAAGTTTAACACGAGCGAAGATGTAAGCACAACGGCAAACTTTGTAATTATTTCTTTTGCACCAAGCAGCGGAAACAGTTCAATGAGTATCGGGGGCTTGACAAATATGTGCTTTACTTTGTCAATTAACGTTTATTGTTATTTTGACGACCAAGCGAATAGTAACGACTTAGATGTGTCACTATCCTATATCGAGGACTTCGACTACATACGCAATACTTTCAATCTTCGCACACTTACAAGGACATGGGAAACTACATCAATGCAAAATATTAAATCAACTTATGGGTTTATTGCTGCATTTGCAGGGGTTGAAGATGCGGACAGTTTACCCGACTTAACAAATACAAAAGGTTTTAAATTAGTGTATGAATGTATTGCAATGGATAGCGCAACTTTACCAAATCAAATAATTACGCCTAATACAGTCACCGTTCACCCTACTATAGTTTTTAACTAAGCTTTTTTTGTTGTGTTTTTTTATTTATCCCCGTTGATGTATCTACATGAGACGGGGTTTTTTATTTTAGTAAGTTACTGAACCCCTCCCAAATTTGCCACCATAAGCAAATGATGGCAGCTATGAATAATAGTAAAACTAGTATTGTTCTCATGGTATGGGTTGTGTTACATCTGAAATGATTACTACTCTATTAGGTATATTCTTTTTTATACCCTTAATTGCGCTGATACATGGAATATCTGTATTGTGTATCAATAAATTAATTTCCCTCAATACAATTGGTGCAGATTCTGTACTACCATCCCATTGATTATATAATTCTTGTATTGCTTGTATTATATTCATTTTAATAAGAAATTATTTTTAAGAAATCTTCAAACTTTTTATCAATACGTTCTAAAGTTTCAATTGAAATTTTTGTCATAATCCTATAGCTTTCTTTCGTTTGCTTGTTTTCATCAATAAGCCATTGAATCTTACTTTGTATATGCTTATTTATTTTAGCATTTATACTGTTGTGAATAGATTGAGTTTCTTGCATGGACTTTTCATTGAGTTCCTTTATAAAGTCGGCAAATTCCTTTTCTCTTTGTTCTTTAGTAAGGTTGGCAATCCTTATTTCTTCTTCAATTTTTGCCCTTAAATATTCTTCTCCTGTTGCATTGTGCATATTTATTGTTTTATTGTTTTTTTATTTCACAACCGTTATTTTTTTACTCTTAAATAGATTCCTATCAATATCCACATACTCCCCTGATTTTTTACAAAACACTTTGATAGTCATATTGCCATTAAAGCAAGGGGCAGAAAGTGCAGTTACAATGTCATTCGATGATAGCCCTTTCTCTTTGTACTCATTAATCTTTTTTTTCTGAAATTCAGAAACTACAACCTGAAAAAGTAATTTACTCATAAATAAAGTCTTACCTATTGAGATACAAATATAAGATAATTAAACCTTTGTTGCGTGAAAGAAATTTTAGTAACAAATAGCACCCCAAATAACAAAGGATTTATTCTACCTACCAACGTAATTGATTGGAGTAGGTTCGATAAGCACCCTATTATGTTGAAAGGGCATCAATGGGAAAGAGACCCATTAGGACTATGGACTATTAATATTAAAGGGGATGACGTTTTAGGCACTCCGAAATTCAATGAAATCACAGAAGAAAGCAGAACGGCTAAGGCATTATACGAAGCAGGGCAACTAACAGCTAGTATAGGTGGTTTTGTAAAATTTAAAACAACCACTAACCAAGTAGGGAAAGTTGATTTGTTTATTGACGAAAACGGCAACATGATAGCAGATTCATTTGAAGCCTACGAAATATCACTAGTTACATTACCAAGCAACCCGGCAGCCGTACAACTTTCAGCACACATTTACGAAGACAACACTAAGGAGACATTAACTCAATTTATAACTTTAAACTCAAAAAAAATGGAAGGTAATCAAAACATACCACCAATAACACCAACACCCCAACCTATTGACAACGATTCTAAGATTAGCGTCAAGGAAGCAGGGGGTTTATTTAAGACTATTTTAGATGCAATGGGAATAGGTGAAAAGCCTAAATCTACAGTTGCTAAACCTGACACCGAGCCAAGCACCCCGACAGGACTTGCAGCCAAGATTGAAAAAGCTAAAAAGAAAATGGAAGGTGCTAAAGGGAAAGCTGAGGATGCAAAGTCTAAACTAGAAGAAGTTCAAAAGAAAGTAGCAGAAGCAGGAGACAACGTATCACCTGAGTACAAGCAAGAGTTAGAAGGGGCAGAAGCAACTTACAACGAATGTTCAAAGGCATACGATGAACACGCTAAGGTTTACAACGCTTTAGTAGAGGACGAAGACCAAGACGGAATGAGCGCAACTAAGGCTCAATTATCCGCTTCTTTGTTCCCTGTTAGCAATTTGCCAAAAATCAATTTAAAGCCTACACTTGTAGAGCCTACAAAATTAAATACTACACCCGTGAACGTAAAAGTAAACGAAACTCGTTTTAAGACAATGACTCAATTGTCAGCGAGCAACGATGCACAAGATAAAGCAATCGTTGAAAAATTCAAAACAGGCTTAGGCGCAAACAAAGAGGATAACGAGTATAAAGCTATTATGATGGGTTTAGCTAGTGACCCTAAGTTTTGCGCAGTAACAAACGCATTCAGACTACATACACTTAATTCAAGTGTTGACATGGCTGAGGTTGCAGGAAAGCACTACAAGAATAAGCCAGTACCTGAGCAAAGGGGCGGTTCTGATATGATTGGATTGTTAAGTGCTTTGGATAACGGTACTTTCCGTGTTGGGCTTGATTCAACACCTACAGATACTTTCCTTGCAAATCCTTCAACTTATGCAATTGACTTTTTAAGCCTTGCATTTTTCACCCTTTATCCAAAAGGTGATTGGAAGAGCGATATACCAACTTTTAACCCTTCAATGACTACGGGTAATTTAGGGTTAGTTTGGGCAAACATTGCTGCTAATCCTTTAGTTTACGTTGGATCACAACCTTCAACACCTGCTAACTATAGCACGGATGATGATGCAGTTGCAATGACTATGCTGCCTTACTTCTTACAACCTATGTTGTGGAATAACTACAAAACAGCGGTACAACGCTATGATGTACAAGGTATGCAATGGGCGCAAGCACTTGACAAGTTTTGGAGTTCAATAGATAGTAATTTAATTACTACTTTCTTAGAGCAAGTTTCAGCAACGTCTGTAATTTATTCAACAGGTCAAACAAACAATACAAACAGCGTATTAACTACCAATATTTCGCCAAACACTAACAACAGTTGGATTTACAATGCTGCTTATAACGGCACGGTAAACAACCTTGTTTTAAATGATGTTTTTTCAATTGAACAATTGTTCAGAAAACAAAATTATCGTTTGGATAAAGAGCAAGTTCAAATAGTGGTTGACCCTACAGGCTTAAAAATGTTGAAAACAGACCCTAACGTACAAACCTTGCTTAACAAGTTCAGTACAAATGCAGGTGAAAAGAATTTCAGCGCACTTGATTTGAACAGCACAATTGTAAAGGAACGTAGCCAAGTAGGTTTATTGAGTTCTACAGGTACAGTTATCGACCCAACAGGTTCAGTACCATCAACAGCAACAGGCGCAAACCTTGCATTCATTGCATCTCAGTTAGGTATCGGATTTGGAATGTTTGATGTGTTTGTACAACAAGACCCTACAAACTACGGTTTGAAACTTTCTTGTGATGCAAGAATGGGGGCAAGTTTGATGAGGAAAACAGGAAACGGGGCTGCAATTTTAGGTTATTCAGCAGCTATTTAATTAATAAAAAAGGGGTAACATTAAGTTATCCCTTTCTTTTCACTTCTTAAAATTTTTAAAATGAAACTTTTACTTTCTTTATTATTTACATTATCGGTTTTAGGTTCTTTTGCTCAAGGGCGTAGTTACACATTAGCACCAACAAATCAAGGTGCAGCAATTTCAACAAAAAGTGGATGGGGTTCAAATGTTGGTGATAGTATTGGGATTTCTGATACATTGACTTACATTTTACCTATCAATCATGCCAACGCTTTAGCAATAGGCGGTCAGCTTAATTGGACTAAAGTAGGTGCAGGAACGGCAACAGTAACGGCAAAGTATTTTCAATCTGAAGATAACAATACTTATACTGCCTTAGTTAAGGGCGTTAATCAATCAACCTATACTAATACTTATACTTTTTCGGCAACGGGAGCGCAAATATTTGATTTTGCAAAAGATACAGTTTACTTTTCTAGTAGATATTTGAAAATTCAATACATAACATCAAATACAGCTAGTGTAAGTGCAAAGGCAAATACCTTGATTCGTCCATTGATTAAATAAAAAATAAAAAAACAAAAAATGACAACAGAACAATCTACAATCTTCCCTGCCTTAACACCTTCGCACGTTGACCATTTAGCCTTTGCTATTGATAATTATGGTGAAGCATGGATTCACGGCAGCGGTGATATTTTTACAGAAAATTACCCAGACCCCGAACATCCGAACTACAAAGTTACGGCGGAAGAAAACAGTAACAACGCTTACAACAAAGCTAGTGAAGCCTTCGCACATAGTGCTAGAAAAAAGTACAGAAAACAGTACAAAAAAGGCGATAAACTTCCTGCTACTGTTTTAGAAATTGAAAGTGAGTTACAAGATGCCTTCAAGAAAGAAAAGCAAAAGAACATCACAGCAAATCAATTTGTAAGGGAAGTGCCTGTATTTACTCCAAAAGTTGAAAAGGTTGTAACAGAAGAAGTTACAGAAGAAAAAAAAAATTAGTTGAACAATTAGAAATTTTACCAAATGAAGCACCTAGTCAAACAAACAGTGGCAAACGACCAAGTAGGCGTACCACAAAGTAGTGACGGAATAGGCTTAATATTTTTCGATGTACCACAAACAGCGGCAGCTAGTGGATGGGCATTCGATACACCTTATTTAATTACTTCCTTAAAGGATTTAACCGATAAGGGAATAGATGCGGCTTTTGATACTACAAACGGAACGAGAGTATATCAAGACGTTGCGGACTTTTATGTAGAGGCTGCTATTGGTACTTTACTTTGGGTGGTTTTCACAAACGTTGCGGGTAATTTCAGTGATTATATTGCAACTGTAAACGGGGCGCACGATAGCTGTATTATTCAAACAAGCGTAGAAGATTTTAACCAAAAAGCTAAGATAGTAGCTTATGCCTATTTAGTACCTACAACAGCTACAACAGGCTCAAATGATTTCCCTACAGACGTTTCAGAAACTATTACAGCCGCAAAGATTAAGCAGGTTACAATGTCGGGTTTAGGTTACTCTTATTACTATATTGTAGATGGTTACGCTATGAACGTAGCGAGGACACCCGCAACATTAGGAAGTTTATTTACATACAATGCTGCTTTCGGGAGTCTTTGCGTTACAGGGGTGCATCCCAACGGGGTGAGTGCTATTGGTGCTTATGTCGCTAAATTATCAAAAATTAGCATTGGAACAAGTCCGGGCTTTGTTGATGATGGTAACGGGTTAATTAACTTCAGTGACGCATATTTAACAAATGGTATTTACATAGCACCAAGTACAGGAACTTTGACAGTTAATCGTAATTGTACGGTTTTTGGAAAGCCTTTAACTATTGCAGAAACTAAAGCTAGTGTAACTTTTACACCAAATGTTTCATTAAGTGGAACAGGCAGAACAGCGAGAGTTTATGTAACTCAAAACGGTTTAGGAATTGTTATTGGTTATTTTGCAGTTGCTGATGGTGCTACTGCTACTGATGTGGCAACAGGCTTAAAGGATGCTATTAATGCAGCTACATCTTATACAGGGTACACGGCAACAAGTGCAAGTGCAAACCTTACAGTAATTGCACCAGCAGGAACAGGGGCTTTATACAATGGACGTGTAGTTAATTATAGTATTTATAATAGCAATATGAACTCATATAGCTATACCTTAACAGGTGGGGTTAATTCCTACACAACAACAAAGGCAGATTGGTCAGTTGTTTACAATGGAGTAACTTATAAATACGGTGATACCTTAACAGTAGTTACAGGATTTACAACCTACACATCAACTACAGGAGGCTATTTGGTGCAAAACCCAACAAGCGTAAAAAGTCTTTCACCAAGTAATGCAAGTGGAACGGGTGACGTTGATTTGTTAGGGCAAAAGCAATATCTATTCATTAGAACGTTTGCAGGAAGTAATGTAAGCGGCTTATATTGGAATGATGGCGCAACTTGTGAGGATTCAAGCTATACAATTGTTGAGTCACCACAGGTTAGAATTGCAAATCATTTCTTAGATGCAGCAAGAAGTTTTATTATTCGCAAGTCTATTAACGCTCAAGTTATTACAGATGCAGCGGGTAACGTTTCCCCTGTTTGGGCATCACCTTTGCAAGCGCAATTCGGAAAATTGTATTTTGACCCTTTAGCAAATGGTACGGGAACGGGCGACATTAATAGTGGCACAATAGTAATTACAGGCGTTAATTTCAAGCAAACAAGAACACTCGACTACACAATTACCATCAATCAAAATGATACTTGTTGGTCAGTTAATAACACAATCACATTAAATTAATCAATCATGCCTAATTTAGAATATTTAATTGAAACAGGTGCGGAGAGTCAAATTTCCGTATTGTTTCCGGGTGGAACTCCTTACTTATTGCTAACTGCTAAAGACTTCGATACATCGGATAAAGTAGCAGTTGAAACAATATTCGCAGTCGGTAATTCTACGGCTATTGCTTTAAAGAAAAACAACTATGAGTATAGTGGTTCATTCACTTTACAAAGTGGTGAGGTTGCGGCTTTATGCGTTGCATTAGGCGTTAAGTCATTGGTTCAAGGTGGGGAGTTGGATAGCCTTATGAGGTTCGGTATTAACGTTAAATTTGTAGAGCAATATTTGAACGTTTACATTGCTTCACAAGACACAACAGTAGGAAGTCAAGCAAAAGAAACTCCTGTTAAAATTGCATTCATGGCACGCACTAAAAAATAAAAAAACAAATGGCACAATTCACAATAAAATATCATGCGGACGTACCAAAAGTGCAACCCGACAACACACAAATATTAGTTAAGGAGTTAGTTACTAAGGTACTAACTTTGAAGGAATTAGACCAATACGAAGAAGACCAAAATGCAATTCATTTTGCGTGTGAGGGATTAATAGGTATTTCAGCAGACGGCAACTTAAAGGCAGACCCCGAAACGGTTATGTATATTGCAAAAATTGCTATTAACAATATGTTTGTTGAAACTCCCGATTTTACTAAAGTTGATTTATTGCAGTTCAAAAAAGACGGTTTTGCCTTCGCAAGATGGGGAACTGAATTTATTACAAAACATATTATCCCTTTTTTTCTAAAATCAGGACAATTGGGGAATTAATTCAAAACGACCCTAAACAAGCTGAAAAAGCATTAATGGCTCAAGATAGCGTATTCGTAATGAAAACCCTATTTCGAGCCTTTTTGCATTTGTCAAAAGATGAATGTAATAATATGCCAATAGGCAAGTATTACGATTATAAGATAATGCTTAATGTTTATTTAGGTTTGCTACATTTACCATACAAAAAAGATTAAATCATGGCTGATAAATACGGTTTTACCATTACCACTACCGATGAAGCTAGTGGTAAGTTACAGAAAATACAAGTACAAATAAATAATACTGTAAATGTTGCCCAAAATGCAGGGCAGGAAATCAGTAAAAGTCTTGAAAATGCAGGTCATGGGGCGAATGTATTAGAGCAACAATTCAGTCATATTGGTTCGGCAATTGCAGGGGCTTTTGCTTTGCATGGGATAAAGGAGTTTGCAAGTCATATATTAGAGGTTACTCAAGAATTTGAAGGTTTTGATAATCGTATCAAATTTTCGTCCAATAGTATAATTGATGCAGGGGAAAATATGGCTTTTTTAAAAAAGCAAGTAGATACATTAAAATTACCAACAAAAGAGATATACGAAGGATTTACAGACTTACAAACAGGGATGGCAGGGACAGCTATTCAAGGTGAAAAGTTGCGTACATTATTCAAAGGGATAACTGAGTATGCAAGTGTAATTCATTTACCAAAGGCACAGTTAGAGAGGTCGTTATACGATTTAAAGGAAATTGGAGAGGTTGGGTTAAAGGGAATGCCAGTAAGAAGTTTACAGCAGCAGTTTTCGGGGATAAAAAAAATAGTAAAACAAACATTTGGGAAAAGTATAGAGGAATTAAAGGGAAATATCACAGGTGAGGAATTTTTAAGCAAGTTAGGTGAAGGGCTACAAAAGGAAGCCGAAAGGGGGGCGGGTTTAGATAATTGGAAAAATTCACTACAGGCAAGAAATCAAGATTTCTCCAATAGTGTTACAAATTTAATGTTAGAATTAGGAGACAAATTAAGACCTGTATTTACAGGTATATTTTCAAGTGCAACTGATTCAATAAAAAGTGTTACTCAATTTGTTAAAGGTATTGATTTAAGTAGCTTAAATAAATGGGGCAAAACATTAGCAGAGGTAGCTTTAGCTTTTGGAGTTTTGAAAGTTGCTACTATTGGCTACAATGGTGCTTTAGCAATGTATAATACTTTAGAAGAGTTGGCTATTTGGAGAACTTTAGCTTTAGAAAGTGGACAAAAAGGACTTGCAGCAACAACAACGGCACTAAATGAAACATTTGTAGGGTTAGGCGCAACTTTAGCTACATTAGGTACGGGGGCGGCAGTTTTTGGGCTTATAAAAATTGCTGAATATTTTAATAATATTGCAGATGCGGCGAATAAGGCGGCAGACGCAAAAGGTAATTTCAGTAAAACAGACGAAGCCGCTAAAAGTTTGCAAGATAGATTTAAGGATGTCCAATTAAGTTACGATAGTTTTACAAGAGATTTACAAAGTGGTGACAAATCGGTAGTTGAAGATGCAAAAGAAAGAGCAGGAAAATTTTTAGGTGATTTGCCTACAACTATAAATGATTACAAAAAAAGTATAAGTGAATTAAAAACAACTCAGCAAGAACAATTTAAGGAGCTTAAAAGTGCAAATGTTTATGATACCGACCAAACACAAGATTTCGGGGTTGAACCTGCAATTGGTGGCGGCAATACTAAAATATTTTCAGCGTACGGGAAAGAATTAGCGGACAGAACTGAAAAGACAAAAAAAGATTTAGACGAAAATAATAAACAACTTGCAGCATTAACTAAAATGTTAGATGCAATAAAAAAGTTAGGCATCAAAGGTAGTGCAGCAGGTACAGGCAGCAAAGAAGGAACAGCCGCCGACAGTATAGGCATTTTAAGCGGTGCAAATGGTGGGCTAGATAAGGCGAATATTATAAATATAAAAGTTGATACTTTGCAAAATATTGAAAAAATTACATCTATGGAAGATTGGAAAAAAGCAAGTCAGGAAGCAATAGATACAATGATTAGAATGTTTAACAATATTTCCAACGGTTCAGCAGCAACAGTATAATTATGGCAAACGATTTTAATAATTTTCAGCATAACGTAAATAGTAAAGTACCTTATATTGAGGTTGAACTAGATACAACACCAACGACAGCGAGTAAGAGTGTAGTTAAGTTGATACCAATTACCGACTTATTGAATACTCCTTCAATGTGTACTATTGGGGCGCAAGTTGTGACAGAAACACAAGTTGAAACACTAGACACAGGCGAAGTAATTAGTTACCCTGTACAAAGGATTGTGGGGGGCGTAACGTTACCCGCTGATGTAAACATTGAACCTAACTTTGAAAAGTTTATAGTTTTGGACAATATTTTGAATGGCGCACCTGTTACAGAATATGTAAGCAGGAAAGCCACTAAATTTACTATAACGGCAACTTTTAGAGCGCAATACAATAACGGACAAATTAACGCAAATGATTTAACGGCTAATATTTTCCCACAGGATTTACTAGAGACTTTTTTTCAACAAGTATTTCAGCCCAACGGGTCAATAAGTATTCAAAATAGCATTCTTAACGGATTAGGGATTACTAACATTATTGTTCAAAGTATGAAACCTAAATTCACAAATGGGAGCTATAATATAGGCTTAACTTTGGAATGTTACGAGGATGTTGCAGGTTCATCATTATTACTAAATTAATCGAAATGCACTTTATAGGACATACTAAGGTATTTATTAACAACGTTGAAGTGTACGACATTTGCGAAATAGACTATGAGCATGAATGCAGCAACATAGGGGCAACGTTGAATATTAAATTACCCTTATTGGTTAGAATTAAAAACACTAATAGCAAGTATAGTACGTTGTCGCAAGTAAAGGTTACAGAAGCCTTTGCAGTAGGAGATAATGTGAAAGTGATTTGTAATTATGAGGGTTACAGCGATGTAAATGTATTCACAGGATTTATTAGGGATTTCGGACAAGGGCAGCCGATGACTATTAAGTGTATGGACTATCAATACTTTTGGCACTTTGGTATTTTTGGAGAAAAAAACAGAATACTAGTAAAGAAGAATGTAAAAAGTAAAAGAGCATTTACGGCGTGGGGTAATCACTACCCTAAAATTACCCTACTTGAATTATTACAAAACCTTGTCGATTATGTAAACGATACTATTGATAGCGTTTCAAGCGATTCAAATCATGTAGAGTTAATTAATGAAGTTGTACCCGACTTCAATATGTTTAATATTACGTTTGCTAATATGTCACCTTCGGCAGTTTTGCAATACTTAAAACAAAATTTAGGGCTATGTATTACAATGATAGGCAATAGACTTTATTGCAATGTTGCCAACACTTATAATTCAACATACACACTAAAAAGCGGTAATCCTAGTGACTTTATTGGGGATGGTGGTAATATCCTTAGTTGTGGCATTCAAAAGAGTTATGCAGCCTTTTCACGCTATAGAGTTGTTGTAAATTATCTTTTGGATGATGGAAGGAAACAACAATTGAAATTTGGTGATGATAGTGGAGAGACTCACGAATTTTTCTACTACAACATGAAATACAACGCAACCCAATTTGAAAAGATTGGGCTTGACTGTTTAAATAAATGCAAACAAAATGTTTTCACAGGCGACTTTAAATTAATGTTGTACCCTTTCGTAAATGTATATGATAGGGTTCTTTATAAACGTGATTTTCATTTTCCCGAACGACAGGCGAGTTATGTAGTTACAGGCAAAAAGTTTATAGTATCACCAACGGCAGGATATAGGCAAACAATCAAAGTATCATTTTTAAGCAATTTGGAAAATGGATAAAGAAACAGAGTTAAAGCAATCTTTTGAAAAAGCCGTTAATGTTTTGGGTAAATTCAAATCTTTTTATGATGCGACTATTACGGAACTTGACGAAGGGGAATATACCTGCACGGTTGAAACTATAAGCGGTGCAATATTTGCAAATGTAGCTTTTGCGGTGCTTACAAATAGCTTTTCAACTTTTAGAATTATTCCCTCAATTGGTAGTTCTTGTGTTTTAGGTTTTCGTGAAAGCAACCAAGCTAGACCCGAACTTTTGAAAGTTGATAAGTTTGATAAAATCATATTTTTTGATGGAACTGTGGGAGTTCCTTTGACTCCTAATTTAGTCGAAAGGTTGAATAATATTGAAAAATTATTAAACGGTTTTATTACCTTATACAACACTCATACTCATAATGTTGTAGCTATTGGCATCCCTACAGCGACACCTTTGCCAATTGAAAACAACACGGCAACATTAACAACAGAAAAAGATATAGAAAGTACAAAAATTTATCAATAACTTTGCCTTATGACAGACTTTTTTTTCGATGCAAATAAAAGGGATATAGTTCTAGTTTCGGGGGTAGGGTTGGCTATTACTAGCAACCCAAGTCCACAAAACTTAGCTATTTGCATTAATTCAAGAGGTGCTATAATGCAAAATAGAGATTTTGGTCAGGGATGTGATGCAAGGGTTATAAACGGTAAAATTGACAACGTATCTAATAAAATAGCACTTGTCAAAAAACAGATACTAGCAGACGGCGCATTAACGGTTAGTATTACGGCAAATATTGCAAATCACATTGTAAATATTAGTGGGTCATGTCAGTATTAGTGCAATCGAAAGCCTTACAAACTTCTTTGGATTTGGTGACAAATAACACGGGAGTTGCAACGATGAGTAACCTAGATTTATTCCTTAAAGCGAATAGTGTAACTGATTTGACTTATGACATAGAGACAAATACTAACTATGTTTTACCAAGTGGATTAGAAATAAATACTAATAGGCTACAAAGTATCAAAGGCAACTATATTACTGAATGTATAGACAAAGAAATGGTTTTGCAATGTTCTGAATTTTTTACAACGCTAGATAGTATTTGGATATTATCAACAGGGTTTTGGAACGATAACGCAACGTGGAAAGATGACCAATTTTGGAAAGATTAAAATTAATTAAATGGCATATACACCAATAAATAACGGGGATAGCGGACTAATAGCAAGAAATAAAATTAATGCTATGACAGCCGAACTTTATAGCGGTGCTACTCAATTGCTTAAAGTCACAAATCAAAGTGCATCCTTTACAGTACAAATTCCTGCTAATAGTTATGCGTGGAAGTTGTTTTTAACTAAGATAGGCAGCGGCACAACAGTAGCAAAAGTAGGCACAACTCCCAACGGTGAAGAAATACTCCCAAGCGTAACGGTTGATAATAATAATTGTCCGGGTAACTCTACAGAGATACCGGTATCAACAACTGCATACAATTTATATGTAACCGTTATTTCGGGTGAGATTTCGGCATCTATATTTTTAATCCTTAATATTTTCTAAAATGAGTACTTATCAACAAACGATAGCTAATTTAGAAAGTAATGGTTTTGAAAATCCATCGGTAGGCGGCTTGTATAAAAAAATGATTGAGTCTATTCAATTAAATGTAGATGCGACTGCAATTGAACTATCCAACGGAAAACAAGGAATTATTGATTTATTCTTATCACAGAATTACGGTAAAAGCGGATATTATGTGAATAATGCAAAGGCTTTTCAGTATGGTGATAACTTGTTAATTGATACAAATGGCAACTATTACTATGCAACTATTGACACCACTAAACAAATAATTAAACAGGCGGCATTTGATTGGCATAAATCGTTGAATTATCTTAGTTTGAAAGTTGGCACAACGGATGCAACAGGTAACGTTATAGCACTAAGTCAATTACAATTTTCTGCTTTTATTGGGTATATGGATAACTTTTTAACGGCAGGAGTTCCCGTAAATATTATAAGCAAAAATCCTAACATTATACTTTATAATGCTAATTTAAGCTATTATTCTACTTTCGACTTATCCACATTACAAAAACAATACAATCAAGCAGTAAAAGACTTTCAAGTAAATTTCTCTTACAACGGATTATTTTACACGAATGATTTTTCAGACTACATAAAGGCAAACGTTGCGGGGGTTAGGGATTTCTTTATTACTAGCATCCTATGTGATAACGTAGCTTTCAGCGGTCAAATATCTTTGACAAGTGGCACGTTCCAATTGTCGGCATCTAGTAAAGTAACTTATAATTCTGTTTTATAATGTTTAAAAAAATAAACTTTAGCAAATTACTTTTATGGGTTTTAACTCCATACTTCGCCATTAATAGCGATGGTAAGCTAAGTAATTTATTCAAGTTTTTAGCGTGTTTTTTGCAGCCTATACAGCCTATATTTGACCAATACTACAGCGATAGAGATAGACTAATATTATTAGCTCAATGTAAGTTTACAAGGCAACTACAAAACGTTCTTAATATACTTTATGCGCCCGATTATATTAACGACCCCACAAATGGCGGCATTTATTTTAGTCGGACAGATTACGCTATAAATGCGGCTAATAGTTTCTATCAAACAGATGCAATTATTTTTGCGGGGGCTTTTGATGACACATTGCAAACGCCTGTAATGCTTGAAAGTTTTAGCGATAATTTAGGACGTAGCCAATTGACTATTTATGTTCTTAATACCATTTGGGCAGCATCACAAAGACAGATTGAAGCGGACGTTGCAATGGTAGCAATAGCAGGGGTGAATTATTCATTTAAAACTTATACTTTATAACAATGGCAGACATATTTGATTTCCCAACAGAAAGAATAGTTTACGGTAACATTACTAATACCAACCCAAGCAAAGCAGGTGGTGAGCCTGTATTTGTAAGCGATATTTTAGCAACGCAACAGGAAGCAAACGCAAGCGTGAGGGCTTTAGCAGGAATTGACTACACAAATGATAGTTTCTTTATTTTGCAAGGATTAAATTATGACGGGTCAAGTTATACTGACGGGATAATTTATTTTAAAGCTGATGCAGACGAAGCAGGTAGATTTTATTTTGTTGCCGCCTTTGATAAAGGAAACGCTATTTTGCCCGATGCGCCCACAGGCGAAAACGCTAAATTATACACGGATGCAGTCATAAGACCTACTTACAACTATTTCACGGCTTCGCCTTCGGCTTATAGTATAGGGGTTACAACTCCTTTATTTACGGGTGACATGAATGTTTATAGGTTAGCAAATGTGTTTTTAAAATCACAAGTTAATGCCTTGAATGTCATTGCAGCAAGTTTAAAAAGTGCAGCGTTCAAAGATGCAAGCGCAACGGCAGCAAATGGAATAGTTCCTTTGTGGGATAATGTTTATCCTAAAAATCAAGTTTTGCCAATTACAGGTGGAACTTTGACGGGGGGGTTAACATTGAATGCAGACCCTACTTCAGCACTACAGGCGGCAACAAAACAGTATATTGATAATAATTACATAAAGATACTTGCAAAGGGTTATACTCATGTTGGGGATATTTCGGGATATGCAACAAAGGATATTGCACTAGGTACTACAATACTTGTTAATTATAAAGTTATAATGACGGTATGGAATAGCACTAATACGGATGGGAGAATTACATGGTTTATTGATTCACTTAATAGCAATTCCACATCGTTTAGGGTAGCTTATCAAGCAATGGTCGATAGTGGCACTCAAGACCTTTATTTCGATTGGTTTGTAATTGCACGATAATTTAATATATTCGCAACATGAAACGCTTATTATTCTTACTACTTATATTTTCAAAGTGTTATAGTCAAACGATTATTTCACAGCCTTATTTGTTTCAAAAATACATAACGGTAAAGGATAGCACACGATTAACAGGTAGGTTAGTTATTCCTACTGATACCATAATTAATAAAATAGGCTTAGTACAAATCGCTCAAACGCTTTATACAGGTAATGGCACTTATTGGATGCCGATAGCAGGAGCAAGTACTAACGCAATCTTAAACGGCGGTAATTCTTTCGGTTCTTCAATAAGCATAGGCAGTAATGACGGTAACGATGTGATTTTAAAAAGAAATAACTTACAGTATCTTTCATTGAATGGTGGTAATGTATTTTTCGGCACAAAGCAAGGTGATTTAAGTACTAATCGTTCTATCGACACATTTGGTAATGCAGTTTTACAGACCGTTAGTTCATTATATAGTTTGCAAATACCTAAAGATACGAACAGAAATACTTTAAGTGATGCCAACTATGCGAGAATTTCGGGAAGTGCAGCAGATGGAAGGTTATACTATCAAAACTACAACGGCGGCAATTGGAAGAAACTAGCTTATACAACAGACATTACAAGCGGCACAATTACAGGCACAGGCGTAGCGCAACGAATACCTTATTGGAATAGTAGTAATAATATAAGCTATACGAATAATCTAGTATATGATACTGCTTTAATTAGGTTAGGGATTGGAACAAGTACACCTTCAAGTGCGCTTGATATTCATAGCAGCACTAACAATATGGCAGACTTGAATAATTCAAGTGCTACAGGTAGTTCATTTCTGTTATTTCAAAAAGTCGATACTACAAAATGGAAAATAGGAAACAATTATAATAGTGGTGCAAATACTTTTGAAGTTCAAAATATTGTAAAGCTAAATACACCGTTATCTATTGACAGTAACTCAAGGGCTACTTTCTTAAACAGTCCTTATGTTGGGGCAAAAAGGATAGTAGATACCACGGACTTAGCGGCGTATGCAAAAGCGGATTCAAGTATATGGCAAACTAAATATCGTTCTGATAGTAGCCGTAATAATATTTATTCGGCTATTAATGGAAAACAAGCAAGCGGTAACTATGCAATTGCAGATTCTAGTGTATGGCAGCCAAAATATAGAAGTGATACAATGAGAGTTAGTGTTTATAATCAACTTGCAAACAAAGCTAATTTAAACTCAATAAACACCTTTACAACGGCTAACTACTTCAAGTCAATTTATGCTAATAAAGATTCTATTCCTATCACAACAGGCAAAACGTGGGGGCTGATAATTGATACAGTTACAGGGCAAGTAGATAGACAATCTTTAAGTAGCAGTAGTTATTCAGCAGGGCGAGGGCTTACACTAACTTCTACTACTTTCGGGCTAGATACAACAAAGAATTATTCTTTTACTTCAGATGAAACGATACACACGCTTACAGTAGGTTTAGGGATTAATTCACTTGCAACTAATACAGCCGTAGGTTACCAAGCACTTTCGGGGAATAATAGCGGTAATGCCAATAACGTTGCTATAGGCTATCAGGCGTTGAAGGGAAATGCAGTGGGGGCTTATAATGTTGCTATAGGCTATCAGGCATTATTGAAAGACAGTTCATCACCCTATAACGTGGCAATAGGATGGGGCGCAGCTTCAAATATATACAATACGACTAGTGGGTCAAACGTTGCTATTGGTTACAATGCCATGAATGGAGCTACATTGGGGGGTAATGTTGTTATAGGTAACAGCGCAGCTAGTGGAAGTGGGGTATATTATACCAATAACGTTGCAATAGGTAATAATGCAATGATTAATTCAATATATCAAAACAATGTTGCAATAGGTAATGGCGCAATGGCAACGGGTAACGGGGGCAATTGTACATACATAGGGATGAATGCAGGGCATAACGCAGGGAATGGCACAGACAATAACACATCATTGGGTTATAATTCACTTAATGCAATGACAGCAGGGGCAAATAATTTATGTTTGGGGGCTTCTTCTAGTAATTCCTATGCGACCATTAACAATTCTACACTTTTGGGATATAACACTCAAAATAATGCAAATGCAGAAACAAATGAGACCGTTATAGGATATAATGCAGTAGGTAAGGGAAGTAATACGGTGACTTTGGGGAATAGTTCGGTTACGGCAACTTATTTAGGTGGCACAGCAAATGCTACTGTATTTAACGCAACAGCTACACAAACAACCGTAAACGCATCAACAAGTGGAACGGTTATATATAGTGAACCATTTGCAGGAAGCAGTTATAAAAAGGTTATGATTTATTGTAATAATGCTTTGGGTACAGCTAGTTATACATTCCCTACAGCGTTCACTTATACACCTACAATATTATCAACTAGCGGACTAGCGACAAGTTTAGTGACTTCAATAAGTACAACAGCAGTAACCGTAACAGGGGCATCATCAATAGGTTTTTTAATTTTAGAAGGTTATTAATTATGAAAAAAGTATTTTTAGTTATCAGTTTATTTTTTGCAATTGCGGCAAATTCGCAAACAGTATATAGTATTGATACAAGTTTTCACCCTACGCTAGATAATAGTATTACAGGCATTGCAGCGTGTCAAGTTACACCAATTAAGACAGTATTGAGTAATGATACTGTTAGTCTAGTGAGTATCAAAGTAATTGAAGATAACTTGCAAAATATGGCTAATTTGTCATTTTCATTTATGACTTCAAAGCAAGTAGTTATAAAGTCTGTTTCATTCACATTACAAGGTCAAAATTACATTGATTGGAATAGTAATGAGTATTTATTTAAGTTACTTGCAACGTTTATTCACGAGCAATACGGACTTAAAATAGTTTTTAAATAACCTTTAAATAATTTATTCGACATGATTCACCATTTAAAAGAGACGGCAGACGGAGTACTAGGATTTTTAAGCGGACTTTGTTTTTTTACAATTTCAGCGGCAAGTGTAGATATGACTATGAAAGTCGTTTCTTTTATTCTAGGCAGTATCGTATCAATTTTAGCTAGTATATATTATATCAAAGCAATTAGCAAACAAAATAAAAGCAGGAAGTAGAAACCCCCTGCTTTAATTATTAAGATTATGATGCAGCAAATATATATCATAATTGCTAAACTAGCATACATTATATTTGCTATGTGGCTGGGAGTTAAATGTTTACAAATTAAAAATAAATAATATGCAATCAAAGTTTTTAACAGTAGGGGTGGCTGATTTTTTACATGGCTTATTTGTTTCAGTTGTGGGGGCTGCATTAACGGTGGTAACTCAATCACTTTCAACAGGTAGCCTAACTTTCGATTTGAAAGCCATAGGTACAACAGCGTTAATTGCAGGACTAAGTTACATTTCGAAGAAATTCATAAGTAATAATCAAGGGGAAATATTAGCACCTGATAATAAGTAATTGGAAGGGGATGCCTATCAAGTTGCCAAAGAATAGCATTCGGAGGACTTAGACGCACATTTTCCCCTTTCTATAGAATTAAGGACACTCAAAATACAGTCCTGATTCAAGATTGTAGTTCTTAATCCCCCTATAATGTGGAATTTTTATAGGGGGTAATTTTTAAAAATATTGTTATGATAAAAACTATACTTGCTTTTTTTGGGTTAGTTTATTTAGTGCAAAAAATATACGATTGGGTTTTATCTAAAATGTTATAGTTATGCAATACAAAGTATATTTTATTCTTGAGGGCAAAAAGTTGAAAATGACTGTAAAGGCAAATTCACAGAATGCAGCGAAAGAGGTTATCAAAAATAAGTATGCAGGAAAGAATATCGACTTTGTGACGTGTATGCCTATTTATAATGAAGATAAAACATTGAAAAGCCTTAAAAACATATTTGGGATATGAAAAAATACAAACACATACTACTCTACTTTATTCTATTTGCTCTTATAGGCTGCATGACTGACCGAACGGCAATAATGAAAGTACTAACTAACTCGAAGTCATTCGATACGGTAGGTCACGTTTATACACGTTTGCACCCTTGCAGCAATGACACTATAATTAAGGGTAGTGATACTATCTACAAGCATGATACCACCGTTCAATCATTCTCATTTGTTGATACTGTTACAAACTCAAAACACGATACTACTATTATACGACTTCGCACACTTGCAACAGTCCACGATACAATCGATATAAGAGACAATCAGATATTAGATGACAATACTACACTAAGGTCAGCAAATAGCACACTACAAGCACTATACATCGATAGTAATAATCGTATTGGTGAATGTAACAAAACGATAGATAAATGGCAATTTTGGGCGATACTATTAGGCGTTATTGCAGGTTTAGCGGCTATTGGGTTAATTTTTAAAAGTAGTAGGATATTATGAATACAATAATAGAAGAAATTAAGAAAGATTTTAGTGGTAGTGACGATTATTTAAGTGGTGTTAATGATGGCTTATATCAGTTGAATGAGTTTTTGAAAGGTAACCATGAATTATGTATAGTTGATTACGATAAAGAACAAATTAAAACACATCAAATAGTAGCATTTATGAAATTAAAAACATCTGAACATATTTAATTATGACAAACAAACTATTAGTTAAAGCAATAATTAAAACAGAAGAAAGTACAATAAGCCGCTTATACATTAACGGACATTTTGAGTGCTACATTCTCGAAGATAAGGATAGGGGCTTAAAACAATCTATGCCTTTAGCTGAATTGCAAAAGTTAAAAGAGCCGACTAAAACTGCTATTCCTGAAGGTACTTATCAAGTGCAAACCTCTTTCAGTAATCGGTTTCAAAAGGTTTTGCCTATACTTTTAAACGTTGGGGCATTCGATGGAATCCGCATCCATCCAGGCAATAAATCAAAAGACACGGAAGGCTGCCTATTACCCGGTACAGGAATTGCTAAAGACATGGTTACTGAAAGCCGCATTGCTTTTGAATCGTTTTTTATCAAGTTGAAAAATATGCTTGCAAATGGAACGGTTGAAATTACTTTTGATAGGACGGTATAAAAACAAAGCCACCCCTAAAAAGAGATGGCTACTAAGGTTTAATAACCCTAGCTTTTTTCGTGGCAGCACTTAGCCGTCACGAGTTAATAAATTTTACAACTTACATGAAGACTATATTTATAACCTTTTGCCCAATGTCTACCCTTAGTGACACGCAATAACCGAACTTTAAACCAAAGATGTTTTATTTGAGTAGTGCAGTTGTTTAGTTGCGTTGCTTGCTTAAAATGCTTGTCTTTATAGCCTTTAAATTCTCGATTGAAAGAACGAGGGTTGATTATCATTGTTAATTAAAATTATAAGTGTTAAAATGTTCGATAATATAACTAAAACTATTCTCATGCCAATGTATGCCTTTTGTAACTTTCTTCATTCTTTTAACTGAATCATACAGCTTACTATTGTAGAATTTGCACATTTCAAATCTTTCAGGGTAATATCCACATAAACTACATATCTGATAATCGTAATCAATCTCATCATAAGTCCTGCCACAATTAGGGCATGATTCATATATTTTACTCATAGCGTTGCTTTTAATTGTTCAATAATACTCAATAATTGCTTACCGTACACTTGATTACTGAATGCAGCGAGTTGTATATCTTCTTTGATTGAAGTTATTACGTTATCGAGTACATTAGGTTCATCTGGCATAGTTATTCTTTGTTCGTTGATTGATTGAAAGAATAAATCATCAAAATATTCCCCATTATTATACCAAACAAGCCCTGTGTAATACCTGCATACATAAACATTATTTTTTAATTTACACCAATACCAACCTTGTTTGCGTTTATTATTGTCCATTGTTATAATTTTTATTGTAATATTCCGCTCCCAATTCGGGCAAAAATTCAATTTTTTCAAAAGGTTGCGGCATCCACTTAGCGGCATCTATTATTTGCTGCTTTTCAATTTCTAAACAATCCCTTTTCAATAAGGTATAAAAACTAAAAGTTTCAATACTCATGTTGTGTTCGATATTCTCACAAAATATTTGTAGTGCTGTTTTATTTTCCATTGTTACTATATATTATTATTGAATAAACAGCATTCCAAACTCCTAAACCAATAAAACAACTACCTATGTGAGTAGTATTTGACAAGTATATAAGTTCAAGGAGTACTATGTTAATGATGAAA
>Ga0114964_10000590_pt1 | contig 28194 bp, 39 predicted proteins | sample C_131016_MF_Meta_FD_92638 | JGI IMG/M metagenome (GOLD analysis project Ga0114964, IMG submission 92638) | Freshwater microbial communities from Lake Croche, Canada to study carbon cycling - C_131016_MF_MetaG | ecosystem: Environmental > Aquatic > Freshwater > Lake | place: Lake Croche, Canada...
TCTTTTTCATGCGGTAAAATGCAAAAAAAATGCGTTTCCGCAAAATACCCCAGGCGGGGATCGAACCCGCGGCTAAAGGCTACCATGCTTATCGTTTTCAGATAAAAGGCCCACGCTCTACCAACTGAGCTACTGAGGTTTGGGTGCTAATTCGTTTGAATCCAGGACAGCCACGAGGAGGCTTAGCACGTTGTCCCATCTTACCGATACCGGGAATTGAACCCGGGCCAAAGGGATGAAAACCCTCGATCCTAACCACTAGACCATATCGGTGTGTGTCTTTGTTTTTGTTTTTGTTTTTCTTTGGAGTCTTTGTATTTTTACTCTTCCTTCTTCTTCTCCTTCCGCGCACTAGCCTTCTCCTTATTTGCCTCGTACTTTGCCCGTCCAGCAGGATCATTCGCATACTTGCGACGAGCCGCCTCCTGCATCGCCTTTGGCTGATCCACACCCTTCTCATTCGCAGCCTTATTGAACTCCTTGCGCGCCTCTAGCACAGCCTTCGCGTCATTCTGGTCTACCTCTCGCATCTTTACCCCAGCCGCTGCAGCCATCTCCTCAAAGACCTGCTTCACCTCCATCATCCACTTGTTCGGCGCCTTCTTCTCCTTGGGCTCCTGCTCCTGTTCCTTCTCCTTCTTCTTTCCCTTCTTCACAGAAGGAGGAGAAGTGAAGTTCTTACACGCCTCAAGAACAGCATCACGACCCATCGTCTTCTCCAGTTCACCCAGAATCGTCAGAACACTTGCAGACATTTCAACTCTTCGTATGTTTTCGCGGGGACTTTCCCCCACACCCTAACACCGCAATCAATTTTTAGGCCTTTATCTTCTCTTATGCAAAGCCTGTGCCAATAAGAAGACCAACCCCACTCAGACCCGAAACGTAGTCTGAAATGTTCCTGTTCGGTCCATGGAATTTATGGCCTCTGATAAAGTAAAGAGATACCGTAGAAACATAAATCATATAAAACAGGGAATAAGTAAGAATTTTGAATGAGATCATCGCACGATGAACACGAGCAACCTCTTCCTCTTGCTCCGTGTCCTTAATCTTCTCCGTATCTTCATAATCCATCAGCTTGTCCATGCTTCGCGTAAATACCATTCCTACAGTTGGACCTTTTCCACACCAGCGTACCAATATCAATTTTAGGTTTCCAAGCTCCTAAAAGAATGATTGTCTACACGGTACTTTTTACTTTGCCAAACAAAAAACCAGAAGAAAATCGCTACGTAGAACTCTTTAAAATCTGGTTTACCTTTCTTTTGAAGAATGGCGGTCTGAAAGAATCTGACAAAATTGTAATCATCGTAGATACTGAAACTCTTCATCATCTCCAAACACAGATAATTCCTTCGTTTTACAGAAAACTCTCCAATATACACTTCCACTGTATACCGGTTCCACAACCTCAGAATCTCACCGAAGGAATGCTTTTAAGATATACTAATATGGCTGGTAATGACGGCGATACGCTTCTCTATCTTGACCTAGACATCCTCGTAGTAAAAAGCTTACAATACGATATCCCACTCTTACACCCTAACCAGCTAATGGTCATGCCCGAAGGAAAGATGGCACATCCTCTCTACGCAGCGAACCTTGTAAATGCAGATGAAATCAGAGATATGTGTGGTTTCAGCTCAGGATCATTTGCCTTCTGCTACGGTGAAGGAATACAAGAATTCTTCAATAAGATCAAGCAAGAAGCCTTGGAAATAAAAGACAATCCTCGCTACACCGTGGATCAACCCTTCTTTAACAAATGGCTCTTTTTAACGATAAATACGAGCGCTCTGCCCATTCACATCATGCTCATGAGATACAACATGATAGAACAGAATGTGTACGAAGTAAAAGAAGAGACTGTCTTGATCAACTACGCTGGAGATCCTGGCGTAGACTCTTCTCACTACCAAAAAGTACTTACCATGTTATGTATTGAATATTTTAGTTCTGCGGCTCCTTGAAGACCAAGCGTGTAGGTGTCAGAGGCTCCAGGAGATCGTTCAGAATATTGTTTGACCTGCAACGAACGATACGAGGAGGAGACTTGAGAAGCGGCTCTAGTACAGATTCCTCCTTAGGAGGCGTGATGAAAGAACTGACTTGCGCTACAGAAGAGGGGGGCTCACCGCTACAGTCAGCCCAGAAACGATTTCCTGAACCATCGCCACACTCGTACATGTATTGCTCGCAAATACGGCGCATCTCATTCCTGCCGACCAGCTTCTCGAGCTCAAATAAAAGGGTTACTGACATTCTGGCAGGGGACAGGCTTTGTGTTAGAGGGGTTTGTTCAATTTTTGTTGGTGGCGGCATGACAAAAAAAAGGTCGCCCTTTTTTGTCTTTGTTTTTCTCTTTTTTATGTGTTTTTCTTTATTTGCTTACTCCGTGTAGTCCACCTCCTCCGTGTCCCACATGTACTTGCCCGCGCGATCGCCGACGCTCTGGTTGTCGTCGCCCATGAAGAAAGCCTCAGAGCCCTTCTTGCCGGCCACGCGCGGGGAGACCAGGAAGGCGGCGCCCTCAAAGATCTGCAGGGTCATGCCCTGCTTGGCGGCGAAGCTCTGCTGGATCTTGCTGACCTCCTCGGCAGCCTCGGCCTCTTCCTCCTCGGCGGCCTCGGGCGGCGGCGTGGGCGGCGGCGTCTCCTTCTTGCTGCTCTTCTTCACGGGCTTCTTCTCAACGCCACCCTCCTCCTTCTTCTTCTCCCACGCCGCGCCCGCGTCCTTGAAGGCCATCTGGTAGCCCGCGCCCGCCTCGGCAGCGGCCTTGCCAAAGAGCTTCTTGGCCTTCTCCACGGCCTTCTCGTCGCTCTCGTCCACGTCCTTCATGAAGTCCGCGTAGAAGACGCCCACCTCCGCGGCCATCTCGTGCCAGAACTGCTGGCGAAAGTTGTTCCAGTCCTGCTTCGGCGGCGTCTTCGGCGGCCGCGGCGTGTCCTCGTCGCTCTTCTTGCTCTTCTTGCTCTTCTTGCTCTTCTTGCCCTTCTTCAGGGGCGTGGGCGCCACCTCCTGGCAGGCAGCAATCCACTCAGCCACCTCTTCAGGCGTGGCGGCCAGCAGCGCCTTGGTGATCATGGGCAGCGTGAAGGTCATGGTAGAGGTCATTTGCGTCTTTGGTATTGCTGTGGGTCTTTCAGGGGACCTATCCTCTAGCCCAGAAAGAAGCTTCAATTTTTATTGCCGATTGAAAGAGCAACCCAAAGACCCCCTCTTTCACATCATCCAAAGACCCCTATACATCTCTATAATCCGAAAGACCCCATTTTAAGGCCTTTTTACGTCTTTAAAAGACCTAAAAAGACCTAAAACCGGCTAAAAGACCTCCAAAGACCACCATAACCCAGGCCTCTTTCAATCCAGAATAAAAATTGAAAACGGGTTTCCCCCCCAAGACAGGTATTCCCAAAAAGACATACAAGACCAATACACGCGAAAGACCATCATGGACAAGAGCAGCAAGGTCATTCAGGAGACGAAGGAGTGGCTCCTTACGCTCCCCAAAGAGCAGCAGAAGCACGAGTACTCGCGCATCGCCTCTGTGGACGGCGTTGGCGCGCGCGGCCAGTTCTACATCACCACCCAGAACACCAAGGGCGCTAAGCACAAGATGGTGGTGACGGCTGCCTTTCTGGATAAGAGCTGTAAGAAGCTGTCTGCGGATGGCAAGAAGCTCTTCCGCGTGGGCGCACCCGTGATCTGGAAGTGGTCTGAGGGCCACATCATGGCGAACAACGCCACCAGGACCATGAAGGCTACGGTGGAGAAGTACATGGACGTGAAGGCCGTCTTCACGGTGGCGCAGGAGGTGGAGTGGGAGATGGACGGGTTCATGTAAGAGGGGGTTGGTTGGGACGCTAACAAAAAAGAACAAAAAAGCTCTTTTTTGTTACCTCTTTGCGCACGACCGGCAACCCCAATAAAAATTGAAGCCGATAGGTCCCCCAATAGGCCAGTCCCCTGCCCAAGCAACAAGAAGCAAAGCAAATACACCATGTCTTCCTGCGAGTGCTCCATCTGCCTGAGCGAGATCACGGCCGGCAAGTACAGCATGGCGTGCCAGCACTCCTACCACTACCGCTGCATCACCAACTGGTTTCTGGAGCAGACCGACAACGAGCAGAAGGAGAGCTGCCCCTACTGCCGCCGCGAGGCCAGCGAGGACGAGGCGCTGCCCAGAATCGATGAGCTGTCTGTAGACGACGAGTCTGAGGACAGCGAGAGCTATGACGAGTCTGAGGAGAGCGAGAGCGAGTCTGAGGATGAGACCGTGGACCAGCCCCCCTCTGAGCTGCTTGACATGAGCCACCGCCTCTGCGACGACCTCCACAGCCTGGAGGACTTCAAGCGCGAGATCCAGGCCAAGATCACCGATGGCACCGCCACAGAGACGCAGCAGGGCATCCTCAACCGCATCCTGGCCTACGAGGTGGACCTCAAGCAGACCATGCAGAAGATCCTGGAGATGGAGGACCTGCAGGTGTGGCGCCTCGGTGCTCCTTCTCCTGCTCCTGCTCCTGCCACGCCTGAAGAGGTGACCGAGTGGTGGCTGCCCGAGGACGCGCCGGCGCCGGCGGAGGCTCACGCGGTGGCGGCGTGGCGCACGAAGGTGGACTCTCTCTGGCCGCCAGTTCGCCGCGTCTTCAAACCAGAGGACGAGGAGGAGTGGGCGCAGGAGGAGGAAGAGGATGTGTGGCAGCAGGATCAGAAGCACAACCTCTCCCTCTTCTCGCTCGGCAACTCCTCCCCCAGCAACAGCGACGACGAGCCCACCATCAAGATCCAGCTCAAGGGCCGCCCCACCGTCTTCATCTGAAACCACACAAAAAGAGCAAACAAATAAAAGACAAAAAACAAAAAACAAAAAAGAGAAAAACAACTCTTTTTTGTTAAGACACCCGATAAATTTGAAGCAATCACCTCTAACACAATCCCTCCAAACCCAACACCTGTGTAAGATGAGTATTCTTGCTTTTGTCATGCGCCTCTGGCGTTTCAAGTGTGGAGACTGTGGCACATCCTTTGACGGTGAACCTAGTGGCCGCGCAGGAGGAGAGCCGATCTGTGCCCGATGCCTCCGCGAGAGACAGTAAAAAAATTGAAGGTTGCCTAGCACGTTATAGGTAGTCCCCGTGAGAAAAGCAAATAAAACTGATGTCTTTGTCCTCTAGCAACTTTGCATGGAGTCTGGACAAGCGTCCCGAATTGAACAACCCCATCTTCAAGACGCCTTTGCCGTGTGTGTGGGGAAGTTCCTGCTACTATCATGGCTGCTGCCGCTTTGTGCACCCTGGCGAGGAAGGCACGGGGCGAAAGCTCTTTCCAGGCCGCATTTCGTTTGATCCAATCACCAAGATGATGTTCTGGGAGCCGCCCGTGGTGCGTCTCATCGGCAACCCCTCTTTCTACGAGCGCCGCCGCAAGGGCATGTCCTGGCCACAGTGGATCGCCTATAAGCAGATGGCTTCCGCTTCCAAGCCCTCTTATATCTGTGCCTCTTGCTCATCTGAGGAGGCCACTATGCCGCACCCGCAGAATGCTTCTCTCGTCACAAAGAACATGTACTGCGGTGAGTGTTTCTGGGAGGTCAGCGACGACATCAAGAACTCTGGGCGCGCCGCGCGGCGTGCTGCCTGGGAAAAGGAGATGCTAGAGCTCAAGGAAAACTACCGCGAGAAGTTCTTCCGCATCGCCTACCAAACCCTTCAAGAACAAAAGGAAACGTTGATCGAATGCGGGATGCTTCACCGCAACGTCACCGCTGGCAAGATTGTAAGCGTCATCCTCAAGAATAATAACTCAGATGTCCTGGAACGTCTCCTGAAGAATGAGAACTATCAAGAGCTGGCCTATGAGATGTATAGCGCCTACGAGAAGGTGTTTGAAGAGGAGAAGGGAAATGATACGCTGTATAAGTACGTGTACTAAAAACAAAAAAAGAATAAAAGAAAACAATAAAAAATGGCGCTGCCACTTTTTTGTTAGCCAAGTCCCCGCCCTCATGCCAAGCAAGAGATTCGTCATCCCTCGCAATATGGAGAAGGTAGATCTAGATGTGCTGATCAGCAAGATCTTTGCTGGTACCATTTATGAGACCGCTGGAGATCTGAAAGTCTTTACAAAGATTTGGAATGATGCGCAGGATAAGCTGCAGGCCAAGTGGGAGGCGGAGGCTCATGCAGAAGAAAGGGAGTATGAAAATTACAAGATTGATATTAAGTCTTGTAAGTAAAGAAGCAAAAAAAAATTGAAAGTGGGTTTTGGGCTTATGGGGAGGTCGCCAGGCGGGGCAGCAAGAGACAATAAACGGACGTGGCAAACTAATTCAGGGATGGCCATGACGGATAAGAGCGAGGTAGGGGGGCTCTTATCAACGGACGCGATGTGTTAGCCTAAAAAGTGGCGGTTGATCGCGACGGATACATGCGGTATGGAGAAGTGTGGGGCATGTATCACAAGAGCTGTATATGAGGCTTAGACTCATAGGAAATGGGCGTAGTGAAGACTACGACAGGAATATGCGAAGGAGGGGCATACCCACAATCACCGGTCTGAACGACGCATGTTTTCGGTGGCATGCACTTAAGATATATAGGAGACATCATGGGATTTAGGAAGAGGGTAGGATGTCACTTGAAGTCGCGATGGATGGGGCGACTTCCCCAATCATAAGCATTAGAAGAACCACTCATAGTTGCTCTTTTATGCTGAAAATAACTGTTGCGGCAAGCTTTTCAAGAAGCGGGCCCTTTAGGGCAACTCTTGAAAAAGACGAGCTAAGCGGGCGTGCCATAAACAAATAACCTAGATGGTAGGGCACGACGAAGATACGCGAAGGAGGGGCGTGTCACATGGATGAGATATTTTTTGTGTCTTTGAAAAAAATTGAAACTGGACCTTGCTGTGTGGGGAAGTCCACCCACAAGCCAAAACACAAGATGTCACACCGCCCTATCGTTATTCCCAAGAGTATCTCTACGAAGGAGTTGTTTGAGATGATATACGCGGGTGAGCCAGATCAGAAGTGTATCCTCTGCGGAAAGATAGGAAAGTATAGAGGTTGGGAGAGTCTGTGTAACAGGAATTGCTACTACTCTCTTAACGACCTCTTCAGCTCTTTTGAGAACGAGCAGGTTGCGCAGCCAGATGCGCGAGTCGTGGAATACTGCACAAAGTATCCTAACCCAACTCACTCTTTCGTCGATGAGAAGGTGAGGATCTGGATGATGAGACACAACTAAAAGATTCGCAAAAATACAAAAGACAAAAGACAAAAGACAAAAGACAAAAGACAAAAGACAAAATACCCCTATTTTTTTGTCTTTGATAAAAATTGAAACCTCTGGGTCGCTGTATGACCTGTCCCCCAGGCGAAGACAAAAGGCAAAAGGCAAAAGGCAAAAAGATGCCCATCACGGATCTTTGGGAAGGCTTCTCTTACAAGTCGCATCAGAAGACCGCTGTGGAATGGATGCTTCAGAGAGAAGAGCAGCCAGAATCCGGTGGTCTTCTTTGCGACGAAATGGGCCTCGGTAAGACCATGGAAGTGCTTGGCACAATCAAGAACTCTAAGAAGTCGCAGACTTTGCTCTTGTGTCCCAAGGCCGTGATTCCCCAGTGGCTCGCCGCGGCAGACAAGTCAAAGATGAACTGCATACTGCTCAAAAACTCTGGGTGGCATTTCAACAAGAGTTATCGCCCTTCGCAACCCTTCATCTTCATCATCAACTATGACAAGCTCATGTCAAAGACTACAGCCTTCACCCGCCGCTGGGAACGTGTAGTTCTTGATGAGGCTCACCGTGCCAAAAACCGCAACGGCGAGCTCTGGCAGCACATCTTCAAGCTGAACCGCCAGACAACTTGGTGCGTGACCGCCACACCCATTATCAACGACCTCAAGGACGTTCGCAACCTCTTTGCTCTCGTCGGCTTTGACAAGCAGAAGCTCACCAACTATGCGCTTCTTTGTGATACGGTGAATCAGGCGTGCCTCCATCGGTCTATGGATGAGATGCGTCTTGTGTTAGATGAGTTGCCTGCAAGTCCTTACATCACAAAGATGGAACTCGACTTCCACACGGAAGAGGAAGCCGAGTTCTATCGCGGCATCCAGGGCAACATCATGCGCAGCTGGCGTGCTCTCTCTCACGACAACATCACGGCGCGCTTTGCTCTTATCGTGCGCCTGCGCCAGCTCAGCGTACATCCTCAAGTCTACATCAACGCCCGTAAGAAGGCGTGGGTCGGCTATGAGCGCAAAGACTGGAACACCAACTCCACAAAGTTCCTCGCTCTTCGCCAGAAGCTGGAAGAGACCAAAGAAGAACCCGCACGCTGGATCGTCTTCTGCCAGTTCCACGACGAGATGGATATGCTAGAGTCATACCTGAACGACAGTCCGGCAGTCGGATCAGTTCTTATGTATCACGGTGCCATGAGTGAGAAGGAGAAGGCGGCAACTCTTGAGCGCACAAAGACTGAGCTGACAGACAAACACCAAGTATTGCTCGTACAGCTTCAGAGCGGTGGTGTTGGTCTCAATCTCCAGCACTTCAGCAAGATTGTCTTCATGAGCCCGTGGTGGACGTCGGCGCTCATGGATCAGGCGATCGGGCGTGCTGTGCGCATCGGCCAAGAGAAAACAGTAGAAGTCTACATGCTGGTGCTGAAAGAAGAAGATACGATGAATATTGATATGGCTATGCTTAACAAGGCAGAGGGTAAGAGGGGTATGCTACAAAGACTCTTTGAACACGCAACTCGCGGGCTACATGATCGCCCACGTCTTCGTATCCGTATTCCTGACACAACAGATGAAGAAAAAGAACTAGAAGATGAAATCCTAGAAGAACACTTTGAAAAGATTGAATATGAATATGAATATGAATAAACTTACTCCTTGGGTCTAAACAGATGGAGACTGAAACACCACAAACATCTTTTTTGTCGCCTGCAGGAATGGCGATAGCTATATTAATTGCCGCCGTTGCTGCCTATTCTGGATACAGATGGTATACAGGAGCGCGCACAATTCCGGCTCCCACCTATATCAGCGGATTCACAAATCCTACAAAGGTCCCCACCATTCCCAAAGATCTTCCCCGTAAATTTGCCGAAAAAGGAAAGAAAAAAGAGATTAGTGGTTTTATGAATCCTACAAAAGTTACTGATATCATTAACAAGATAAAAAAAACGCCATATAAAGATGCGAAATACGCTGATGAATGGTTTTCAAACATGGAACCTTCTGCAAACCAAACTTATGACGGAATAACAACCGAGCCCTTTTATAGTAGTATAATGACCGAGGGTTTTGGTGGAGTTACGAAAGGTGCCGGCATACCTGATTGTCTCCGAAGCACCTCTGAAGGAACAGAACTGATTTCCATGTATAGCAACCGTGGAGACAAAGGAGCAGCCGATCTCCGCGAACTTACGCAGATCGTGAGCAAACTCGCATGCTTCAAGAAAGACTTGGTCAGCCCTTCTTTCACAGTCGACTCAACCCGCTATCAACAATTCGTTACCATGCACGATATTGAACCTATCGCTGAGACTACCGGAAGATGTTTTTCAAAAACAATCTCTCCCCGTGATCTTGAACTAGCTTTTGATAAGTGGAACAGCCGTGGAGAACATCTCGTACGCAGACTCTCGGCGACGAAACGTTTATCTGCTGAACAAATTAATAAGGCAGAAGCTCTCTTCCGCGCCGTCATCCGTGATGTAAAAGATATCGCTCGTGGCTCTTGCCTCCAAGGAACGCCCATGATCGCTGGAAAACCCGGCCCTCGTGATCCTTGGCCGTATGAGTCCCCCAAGTATAGCGAATACGGAGAATACAAAGGATATTACTAAAGAATCACAGCTGTAGAATCGCCCGCATCATTTTTGCACTTTTTATCCAGTTCATGTACTTTATAGAACCTACACCATTCACTTGTATTGCCTTCTTGATTACAGGATCAAGACGCCAAAACATATCTTGTAAATTTACCGAATTATAGGCAGCAGACAAGTCATCATAAGAAAATAAAGGCTTCCCATTCCCTGCATTAATCTCGTTGTGAAGAGTGAAAAACCATCTCCTGACTGTCTCACGCAACTCATAATATGGCACCTCGCGAAGAGGATTCTCTTTAATATACTCAACCATGTGCTGACGACAGATATCACAAGGAAGCATTTCACTCGTCAACTTAATTAACTTCGGCCATTCTCTCAGCTCATCAGCAGGCAAAACAGCCCGTTGAGCTTTTTCCGCAAGACCGTGGAGAATAGACCAGACAATCGGACCCCATTCAGCGGTTGCAGGATATTCTGGTACAGGAACACGACACGCACATGGCATCCTCTAGATTTCACGTGTATGTTGATACGACTATTTTTACGCTTCAATTCAGCAAAGACACAAATACAAAGAGCCCCAAAATCTGCCAGAAAGTCTTGGCAGGCCGGACAATAGTAAAAAGATCCGCGATGACACCATTCCACAGCAGCTTGCCGATCAAAGATAAAATTACTAGACTGATCACAAAACTTATCATTAACGCGGCAAATTCCATATAAGACTCGTTCTTATTCTGAGAATGACCAGGATTCACAAACCCCTCTAACCCAGATTTCACAGCAGCTTGTACCAGAGAACGCATTTCTAAAATGGCCGATTAAAAAGAATTCTACAGTTGCTCAAAACTGAGAGTCTCCAAAGTCTTTGTCCCACGCTTCTCCTCAATAAACGTAATCGCCTTCTTTGCAGCATCATCAGACTTCAAGTGCTCCGATAAAATTTCCTGGAGAGTCTTCTGACTTAGAGAACCCTTCGTTTGACGCTTCTTGTATAATAGACGACCGTTAGAAGCCTTCAGATCCAAAGCACCAATCTGATGCTTCTTCATTACACGCAGAATTACCTCCTCCAAAGCCTTCTGACGCACCTTGTGTTCACGTAACTGCTGCTTGAGTTTTGTTGATTCCTCCTGTACCTGCTTCCAAGCGGTAATCATCTGAGGAAGAATCTGTAAGTCTTGATCGGCGGATGAGTCTACAATCTGATGGCTCATATTATCCTTGACTATTCTCGTAAATTACGTTTAGGCATCGATCGGGTCAGTATAACGAATTCTGCCACCAGGTTCTAGATATCCTACCCAAGGTCCATAGTGATCTCCCTCACGTTGATAGAGACCCATCTCAGAATCTAGGAAAAAATCTTGAAGCTCATCATCTACACGAACACGAATCTTTCTTCCTACTCCTTCAGTATTCAATCCAAAGTCTTCATACCCATACGTTGCAGGAGAAGGCTTGGAGTTCCTGGAATTTGTGTTAGAGGGGTTTGTTGGGTTATTTGGTGATTGCTGATTAGGTGCGGGTTGTCTATTAGGCGTGGGTTGTCTATTAGGCGTGGGTTGTCTATTGGGCGTGGGTTGTCTATTAGGCGTGGGTTGTCTATTGGGCGTGGGTTGTCTATTGGGCGTGGGTTGTCTATTGGGCGTGGGTTGTCTATTGGGCGTGGGTTGTCTTGAAGGCACGCCTGTCAGAGTATTAATCAATCCTTCGAAAGCTGTTGGCTGAGGCGCAGCCTCTTCTTCCTCTTGAGGCGGAGGTGGAGGTGGAGGTGGAGGTGGAGGCGCAGCAGCAGGTGTCGGCATACGTGGAGGCGCAGCAGCAGGTGTAGGTATCCGCATAGGCGGCGCAGCAAGAGGCGGTGTAATTCTTCTTGTCTCATTCCTCTTCTTGACAGGAGGTACACGACCATTCCTCTCGTAATATAGTTTGCGCACATTCGGATCCATCTTTGCATTATGCTTGCGCACAACTATACCCCTCGCTGCTTGTTCCGCAACATACTCGTCTAAGAATTGATTCCACTTACCAGGACCAGCACTACGCTTTTCCTTCATAAACAAAGGAGCCAAAGGAGCCGGAGCTTGTTGAACAATATCCTCTGTGCTAGGAATAGTCTTTACAAGAGGACCCAATTGTTGACTTCTTATCATGGTGTGAATCTCAGAAAGCTGAGAACGAATTTCTTTCAACTCGTTGTATATCGAAGGACGACCGCGAACCTTTCTTGTTCTTGTTCTGCTACGCACGGGAGTTGGCATCCCTCTGATAAAAATTGAGAATATAACTCGCCATACACACCCGTCCCCAGTCAAACTATGGAACCTGCCACAGATGAACGCGTAAAAAAAGGTAAAGAATTCATGGAATTTCTCTGGTGGTCTTATGCAAAACGTATTGTACGCTTGGCAGGAGAACACTATAATTGGACCGATGAGCAGTGGCGCGAAGCCTCTGAACTATTCCTGAAACCGACCGACTATTCTGTTGTCGTCATCCATTAGGTAAAGAACAACTTCATACGATCACGGATTTTTCCACGACAGACACCACATTCGTGAACCATGCGACGAGCACACGTAATACAGAAAGTATGCCCACAAGGAACTATCGCCATACTCACAGAATCACCAAGACATATAGGACACATCGGCTCACTATTAACATGATTTCCTGTCTTAAACACCTGAATCGCCTCCCTCAAAGCTATATGTTTTTGATACAAGTACAAAAGAGTCTTATAATTCTGCTCAACCGTCATGTCGCGGAAACTTATCTTCAAATAGTTTTCTAGCGACTCCACAAGCTGAGGCGTCGCTTCATTCGTCTGCAACTCTATCACCGTAGAAACACGGCGCTGTATCTTGTCCATCTTCTCCAAACGCATCTTCAATTGATTCTCACACTCTAACAACTTTTCACCAGTTTCCTTATACAATTCTATCAACGCATTCACTTGCGCACGAAGATTTGCTAAGTTAGAAGGTCCCTTTTTTTCTAGACACTCTTCAATCTCTTTCTGAACTTGTGATCCAGAAATATCATGAAGGACTTGCTTGAACGTTTTTAGAGCATTCGGATCAACGTCTTGGCGAATGGCATAACGACGCAGGGCTTGTTCTACAGGACCAATCACAGATTGCTCCGCTGCAGGTTTGAATAAGAATTGTAAAACTGTCTCATTCTGACGAATTAACATCTCTCGGAGACGCTTACGCCAATTATTTGACGAAAGTGATGCGAGCTGTGGGCTTGTTTGTATAGGTATTCCTTCCGTTATGCTTCTAGAAATTGCTTGGTTAACAATACCTTGAATGGCATCCTGATTTCCACCAAGAGCCTCCATATGCGCCGCAGTAGGGCGACTATCCTCCGCATCAAGAAAGTCTGCAACAGCATAAGCACCACCGCCATTCAGACTAAGTCCGTTTAATAATCTAAAATCATTCGTATCATCTGATCCCAAAGACGCCATCTAGTGATTGGGTATAATGCTTATTTTTGAACAAAACGCACAGCATAATCAGATATCGTCAATATTCACATCCCTTTCAACATCAGCATTACGTTTCATACTACGACTAGTATCAATCGCTTGTTCTCTTGTCTTCTTCTTTTCCGCGCGCGCCATCTCTTGTGCCTTTCTTTGTTCTTCGCCAGCAATCCCCACAAGCTTTACCTCACCGCCTTCGCTTCTCTCTTCATCAGTATCTTTTGGAGACTCTCCACTCACATCACGGTCAAAAACATCATCATCCACATCCTGACCCGATTGCTGCGCCTTAATCTTACGCGCCATTTCGTGCTTGTCCTCAGATTCAATATGCGAAAAAAGAAGCTGATTTACACCCTCCATCTTCTTCAGCTTGCCATAGAGACTCATTTCAATTATCGCAAGTATATCTGCTACTTCATCTCCCTTTGACGTAGTACATGTACTTAGTTCGCGAACTCCTACAATAACAATCGATCCTTCTTCCACCCAATCAGACTTGCGCATAGAACCCGCCAACTTACAAATACGCTCCTTGTTATCGTTGCAAAAAATACGGAATCTACGATCACCCAACTTCTTCATCGTACGACCCAATAACTGACCTTGTTCTTCATCCCACTCAATCATCTTTCCCTCTGACAAAGATGTGTGCTTACCTTTGCGATAACCCTTTCCTCCTTTGGCATTCGGTGGCATCTTACTAAAGTGTCTAAGCACATTAACTTTAGGTCTAAACAGGTACGCCATAAGAGATAGGTTCACGACCGTCTCGCACGTCATCCCAGACCATCGGATTCACAACCTGTGCAAAAGGAGAAATGGATCTTTCATACGTGTTCCCGCCTCGTTGAACAGCACGACGACGAGTTCTTCTTTTCTTCTTCTGAACTTTACGCTTTTTACGGAATGTACGCGAACTAAATACCATCTCACACTTCTATACTAGACTCGTTTTAAAATGTATCATTCTCGGTGGATTCATACTACTCGCAAGATGATGTAACCTCTTAAGAATATCATTATCCGTCGTATGATATTTGTTCGTCGGGACTTTGTACATATTCAAAACATCCTCAATACCCTTCCTTGTTTTAAAGACTTCAAGAACATTATTCTCAACACCCTCAATTGATTGACCCCTGCGAATTGCACAAGCAATCTTATTAGGACAGGATTGAACAGTATGACGATAGACCATACAAATATAACAATACATACTCTTGCTAAACTCACACTCTTCTACTGTCCTGACAATCCTGATACCCGTCTTCGGGTCTACATGAGTACAATACGGACACTCGGATAAAGACAAATTATGCGACATTTTTATATGTGACTGTGTTAGAGGGTTGGTTTTAACATGTCAGCTCAACATATTCATTTTTTTTTTGAGATGAGAGAACAACTCAAGCTCTACCACTGGCAAACTTTCATGTATGCCAGACATAAGGCCACCGATGATGTAATAAAAGAACTGGATGAATCTATAGATCTCTTTGTGGAAGTGTACATGGGAAAGTATGGACGCCCCAACATCACAAGAAGTACAAATACCGTGGTGATTAAGAATATGACTGAGAAAACATCAGTAAACTTTGTAAAAGAATGTATTTCATACTTGCAAACAACTCTGACAAAGTCTTTGAAAGGTTCCGATAGTGATTTGACAAATATTCGCGACGAAATGCTGGGGAAATTACACCAGCTTTTATATCTCTTTACTCTCAAATGAATACGGGAGAAGTCGCAAAGTTTGTGTTAGAGGGGTCTTTGGTCTGGACCATGACTACCAACTCTTATAAGTACTATACCTTGAATATGTTGAAGAGTATTCAAGAAATAGCAAGAGTTCCGTGGAAACTATGTATAATCTGTTGTGATGATGAGTCTTTCTTGTTTTTCCGGCGAGAAGGAATTCCTTGTATTCCTTGGAAACGAGGAGAACAAAAAGGACAAACTCGTATTGCCGGTTTTGGATCCCAAGATTTCATGAAATGGAATCGCATAAAACTTAATATTCTCGAATGGTTCGCTGTGAATGCCAAGAGTCTAGGAATTCACTCATCTTTGTACATAGATGGCGACATCGTATTTCAGAATGATCCGTGGCCTGTGTTAAAGGGGGTTTGGTCGGCTGGCGGAGCTGGACTTCTCTTCCAGTGTGATTGCGCAAATTCTGATGAACATTCTGGTTGTGGAAATATTTGTTCTGGATGTATCGCTACTCTCCACAAAGATGAGAATACCCCCTCTTACACAAAACTCTATCAAGTCGATGAAGTACTCTGGAGGGAAGTGGAGAAACAAGATCAACCCTACATCGAAAAACGTCTTGAAGCACTTGGCATAGCCTATGAAACTCTGCCTCGCAGACTCTTTGGAAACGGCCACTGGCAAAAGTCCTTCAAATGGAAAGATGATTCTTCCTGGATTCTCCTACACTATAATTATCGTGTGGGAGATACAAAAAAACAGGCGATGAGAACATATGGCCACTGGAGAATACCATATTAGATTAGATTAGGAATGTCTCTCCCTGCAATTATAAACGTAAACACCATCCCACCTTCACCAGAATCTATCTCCACAATCAACGCCTACCCCCTGGGGACTGTGCGCAGAGATCTAGGAATTCAAGGCTATATTAACTACAAAAATGATTGGGAATTCTTCAATACCGTATGGTCATATAACTACACAATCAGCACCCTGAATGGGCTCTCAGTCGAATTCTTCGGTAAATATCAGTTCAGCCCCTGGCAGTTTGCGAATTATGCGGATATAGCATCATATAGCAACGGACAAATGGCCCATTTTGCCTTTTATTCGAATGCTCCCACGAATCAATTTAATAATTTTTAAGACTGTATATCATAGAGAAACATGGCAGATTCTAGTCCTAAAATACAAACCTTACGAACTGGTGGATTTATTAGCACATCATTCGTCTTTGAAACTGTTGCTTATCAGAATGCTGCAAATGGCGTATATTTGCAAAAAAGCACGGTGGATGCTTTTTATGCTGCAAGTAATCCTGTCAGACCTAAGACATATATTTTTCGCACCGATTATGAAAGAATGCAGTATATTATTGGGCGACAGGCTACTTCTTTTCACTAGCCATAATCGCTTTTGTTTCTCTTTTTACAGATTCCTCAAACAGACAAAGAATCTCACCCAAGTACGCAAGAAGTTGTGCCTCCAATTTGATAGGACGAGGAATTGATTCTTTCATTCTTAAGAAGCCTTCTGGAGCTCAGCTGCCTTCTGCAGAGCAATTGTTGTAGTTGTCTTCAGACCCTGGCGGAAATGATCTACCCAAGAAGCTGACTTCTCCTGCCAGTCGCCACACAAATTCAGAATCTTAGTGTCCTTGTTGTAAGTGCCAAGCTGGATAGGAGGAACTGAAGAATACAGAAATACCTCTCCCTTCTCGTTAATTAGATACGGAACACCGTCAATCGTCTGCGTCTTCATCGTATTTACCGTGGGACTTAAAAATCCACGCTAAAGCCGATTCAATTTTTAGGAATCTGTTAAGAAGTCTATACACGTACACGAAACAAATTATAAGGCATAAACTTCCATGATAATATTCGTGAAAAAACTTTTAGTTTAGGGGCTCCACGAATAGCGCGAATACCTTGAAAACTCGACCAAGATATATTAGGATACTTATTTAAAAGTCTGCGTCGTTCTGCAAACATCCTATTTATCCCACGCATCGCCTTTCTTCTTCCAGCTAATGTAAATAAACGACGTTTGAATATACGTTTTTGTTCCTTCAAAAACTGAATGGAAGTATAGGTAATTTCCTTCCACTCTCGCTTAAGTTGGTTTACTTCATTCGTATGAATACTAATACTCTTCGCCTCTTCTCTTTGTATTTTGTGTAAATCGCGAATATCGTTGCGAAATTCTTCATTCCCATCCCATAAATCATTCAACGTGTTTGGACGAGTAAAATGTAAGGTATCGTTTTCCACCAACCATGCTATCATCGTATTCTCTAAAGCATTCGCATGACATATAGGACATTCAAAACGAAGAAGAGTACGGGTGCTAAAATAAAGATATTCAATAAAACAATTCGTATGCACCTGATGACCACACTGCAGATTCATCCATGGAGCTCTGTCCAAGGCCACACGAGGAGCGGTGTCTTGGATCGTCGGACAAAAACTACATCTACGATGTTCTACAACGACTGCTGCCTCTTCTTCCATTTGTGTTAGAGGGGCTGTCATACTTTAGACCAAGTAGTTCTCTAAAAGTCGGCCTGTGTAGAGAATACCATTTCACTACGCTCCTTGCCTACAGATCCCTTGGCATACGTGGTTACGCGCTTCTCAAAGAAGTTATCTTTGCCCTCCAGAGAAATCCGTTCCATAAACGCGAAAGGATTCTTGGCTGAATACGCCTTAGGATATCCTAGCTGCAGCAACAGTCTATCGGCAACAAATTCAATATACTGACTCATGAGCGTAGCATTCATACCGATCAGTTCGCATGGCAGAGACTTTGTAATAAACTGCTTCTCAATCTTTACTGCATCACGAATAATCTTATGGGCCTCCTTCTTGGAAAGCTTGTTTACGAGTTTACTGTACAGAAGGCAGGCAAAGTCCGTGTGGAGACCCTCGTCACGCGCAATAAATTCGTTGCTTACCGTCAAGCCAGGCATTACACCACGTTGCTTGAGCCAGAAGATAGCACAGAAGGCTCCACTAAAGAAGATACCCTCTATCGCCGCAAAAGCTAGGAGACGCGTAGCAAACGAAGCATCGGCGCTGTCAATCCACGTCATCGCCCACTCCGCCTTCTTTTTTACACAAGGAATCGTGGCAGTCGCGCGAAGAAGCTGATCCTTTTCCGTAGGATCCGTGATATAAGTATCAATCAGAAGACTATAAGTCTCGCTGTGTACCGCCTCTAGCAGATTCTGACAACTGTAGAAGAACTTCGCCTCGGCCCAATGGACCTCACGCATAAACCGTGTAGCCAGATTCTCCATCACAATCCCATCAGAACCCGCAAAGAATCCTAGAATATTCTTAATGAAATGGCGCTCATTATCATTCAACTTCTCCCAATCTACCATATCCTTACTCAAATCAATCTCCTCAGGAGTCCAGAAGACCGACATGTGCTGCTTGTACTTTGACCACAGGTCAGGATGACGAATAGGAAAGATTACAAAACGATCATCTGTAGCATCCAGCATAGGCTCCATTAGCAGCTTTTGCACAGGCACAGCAACAACCGATCCAGAAAGATCCAGAGAAAGAGAAAGAGGAGGAAGTTCTGACGTAGGTTCAGCCTTCGCCTTGAGTCCAGGACTTGTTGCTGACATCTTTCGTGAGCGCGGTGTCTTTTTTGATGCAGACGCCGGGCGGCTAGAAGGTTGAGAAGAAGAAGGGGGGATTTGCTGCTGTGATGTAGTTTGTGTAAGAGGGTCGTTTGTTGTGTGTGAAAATGATACAGAATACTGAGTCGTCTCCATTTTTATACTAGGAAGGGACATTTTGCGGGTGGACTTTTGAATGGGGCAAAATCCCCACCAATTTTTACCTTGTAGCTTGGCAGATGAAGGCACTTCCTCCTTGGTTTGTTGCACTTTGTGTCTTATTTGTTATAACTGCCGCGGGTGCTTATGCAACTCGTTCTTTACATAAAACTTCTGAGTCATTCGTGGATAGAGTTCAGGTATTGCCTGCTTCACCACCCACACCTTCTTATAGTTCTTTGTATGCTAGCGTTCTTCCTACCGTGTTCAGAGATGTGAATGGATCTGCACCGCCCTCCGCTTCTTACTATGAAAAAGACGAAGAGTGGCCTGAAAGAGAATTCTTAGATGTTCCCTACAACATTAATCAAGTTATCCAGCAAAACGTAGGCAACTTGTCCATCTTTCCCAGCGAAAAGAATCTTGCCCTTGCCTCCAGCATCGAAGAGAATGACAAGCGCGACTATTCTTTAGTAAGCAAGTACGTATCTAACGCCGAGAATAGTAGTGTTCTCCGCCCCATCGTGACTGCCATGGATCCTACCGATAAAAGCATCGATGAGATTGAAATCAATTGTAAAGATAAGAAAAAAGTCTCCGTTCGCGAAATGATTCGCCTAGATGGAGGAAAAAGTCTGAGCGAAGGTGGCAATAAAGTCAATAGCAGATATGAAATTAAATATGTTCTCCAGTAACTTGTAATTGGCTATAAAACTCTTTGACACGGGGATGGGCGCGGAAAGCCCCAGGATCCAAGTCATGAATGTATAAACTCTCTAGATCTTTCACACGACTTAGAGCAACATAGGCTTGCCCGTATTCAAAGGTCTGCCCCCCGACATCAATCAGAGCACAATCCAGAGTGGAACCTTGCGACTTGTGAATAGTAATCGCATAGGCAAGTTTCAGAGGAATTTGTGAACGCTTTACTCCTATAACCTCGGGCACGTCCCATGAATGCATCTTAATCATTTCTTCCTTTCCATTCTTAAAACGCACAATCGGCAATAGCAACTTCTTATCAACCTGCTTGGGTACCTCCGCATCCATTTTTTCTTTCTCGTCAAAACACGATGGCAGATCAAATCCAACAACAACTCCACGACTTCCGTTGACAAGACCCGCCTCAGGCTTAAGATTCGTCATAAGCATAACCTGAGCACCTACAGCAAGAATGAGTTCAGGAGTATAAGGAGCAACACCATCAAATTTCGTGATTGCTGCTTGAAGATAAGGATCTTTCTTACTTTGTTCCGAAGTCAGTTGGATTGCTTGAAACTGCGTACTGGCCTTGAATGTATGTAATTCTGTGGTGAGCTTCTTCAAATGTGTCATATTTATTGTGTCTACTTGAGCTCGGCGAAGAAAGAGCATAGTTGGTTGAATAGCAAGGCTTTTGTAATCAAGGCCAATTCTTTTGCTGAGAATTCTCAGACTTGCTTTTGTAAGTTCTCCCCTCCTTGCTTCATTCAATACAGTCTGGAAGGAAGAATCTTTCTGCCTTACAATCTGAGTAAGCTCTTTCGTGAAGAGATGCATCTTTTTCCACAAGGGGCTCTCAAAGACAAACTTTGTTTGGACACTATCACGAACCACGGGAGGAAGTTGATAGAAGTCGCCTACGAGTACCATCTGTAAGCCACCGAAAGGCACAGACTCATTACGACGAAGTTTCCGCCCCAGTTCATCCAGCTTTTCAAAGAGTTCTGGAGTCATCATACTGATTTCATCTATCACTAAGACATCCGTTGTCATCCAGCGCTTATACGACTTATGCGACTTCCTGATATTTGCGTAAAGAGTTGCGACAGGTTCTGAGCCGAGACCAATACCGGCCCAACTGTGAATGGGTTTTGCCTTAGGGTGTAAGAGGATGGCAGCACATCCTGTAAGCGCTGTCAAAGAGACTGTTCGCCCTGTCTGCCTGGGTAGCTGCATGTAGAGAAGATTCAGAAGATAAGACTTACCTGTTCCACCAGAACCTGTGAGAAAGATAGACTTTCCTTCTTGAATCGCCTGATACGCTTCAAGCTGACCTTCATTCAATTCTTCCATGATTGGTGCGGGGACTAACAGATCTTTGCGGCATAAGAATCAATTTTAGTCTCGTTTGAGCTGTGAGAATACATATCGTAAAACATTATTTTACAGACCTTGAGTAAATGGAAGAGGATTCTTATATATTTATTCTAATGATCCTCATCCTCTGTATCTGCGTACATCTGATGAATGATATCAAAAAGAAAGAATCGTTTTTAGGACCAGGACCAGCACCAGCACCAGCACCAGCACCAACACATCCTCCTAATCAAACCGCTGTTTGTTTCTTGTGTGTATGTCCTAAGCCAAGATTCATACATTTCGCTGAAGAAATGGCGAAATATCACTCAGTTTTTATTGTGTGCGACAAGTTGGATTGTGAAACACCTCCTTCCGATAAAGTGAAATTCTTAAAAATTGCAGACAAAGATTGTTTGGATGCAGGATTCAATAATTCTGCCGATCCTTCTTTCAAAGCTGTCATAGCTCAAGACAGAGCCATGTATTATTTTAGCACTATTGACACAAGCTTCAAGTACGTCTGGTTTATAGAAGATGATGTATACATACCACGCCCTTTTATGCTACATGAATTGGATAAGGCATATGGAGACGTACAACTTATTATATCATCTCATGTAAGCCGAGAAAAGGCGGCAGGATGGAACTGGTGGGCCTTGGCTGACGCATCGCCCTTAAAAGGAAACTTTCACCATTCTATGGCATGCGTTATTCGTTTATCTAAAACGATGCTTCAGAAAGTCAGAGAGTTTGCCAACACACACAAACGCCTAGTCTTTGTCGAGTTCATGTTCAACACAATCGCAGCGAATAATAATTTGAGTGTAGCGACACCTCAACAACTTTCTAAGATAGTATGGAAGTACCAACAACAAACAGATTGGCCCTCTGAAGAAGTATTATATAAAGATACAAATATCTTTCACCCGATTAAGGATACAGAATTACATAGCGACTACAGAGCACGCCTACCGCAACTTCAAGCACGGTTGAGCCCAGCTGCTTCTCCCTCACAGCGGTAGAAAAAGATTCATCATTATACAATAAAGGTCAGAAAGTTCCACCTCGGCAACTTTTGTTTCAAAGGTCTTCGCTTCTTCTTCATTCAACAAAACTCTGGTTGGATTATACTTTAATCTTCCCTCTGACTTCCATTTCGGAATCAAGAGTTTCAGAAGTTGCTCCAAAGAAATATATTTCTTTCCAAAAACATCGCGAACACCATGTTTTAACTTGAATTCGTGTGTAAAATAATCTTGAGGCTCCTTTGCAGCCTTGTATATACGATTGGTTGAACGAGCAGCCTCGGTCAAGTCATCGTACAAAGTTTCTAGCATTTTTTCCATCTTTGACTCCTTACTCATTCTATCTATGGAATGCTTAGACCATAAATTTATTTTAGTGCGGTAAATACTAGAAGAAGATGTCAAAACATAAAAATTCAAAAATCATATATATAGGAATATTGATCATATTACTATGTATATATGTAAACTATATGAAAGTTGAGTCATTCACGAATACAGCGCCAATAGAGGAAGTGGGATTTATTATTCCGAGATGTGTAAAATCTAAAGCTCACAATTTTCCATATAAAGAATGTTATTCAAAAATAAGACAACATCACCCGACACTAAAGATTGTATTTATTGATGATAATTCTGATAAAAGTATTCTGGAAGAGATTCCGATGACGAATGTTGAAATTATACAAAGTGAGTATCATGGGGCTGGAGAGTATCTACCGTACTACTATCTACTTACACGCAAACTATTCAAAAAGGCAATTATAATTCAAGATTCTTGGTTTGTGAATGACAAGATTCCTTATGAAAAAGTAACTGATTATCTTTTCATGTATCATGATGTATACAATAAGAATCAACCTTGGTTCAATAAAGGTCTTGTAGATAAACTATTCAACCATACAAAAATTCCAAGTTTATTACACGAACGTTATAAAAATATTCATGACCCAAGTTGCTGGGGTTCGTGTATGATTGTAACACATGACTTTCTATTGAAAGTTGAAAATTTGGTAGGGATAAGTAAATGGAAAGATGTAATTAAAGATAGAAACGACAGGATTGCCTTAGAGTGCGCATTAGCAGTTGTTTTTTTGCATGTAAAGGATAATAAAGACATAAATTATAGTTTATACGGATTTACTCCAGACTTGGAATCAGTAAAATACGAACATAGTGTTTATAATGTAGAAAAGTATCTGCAAAACAAACAAAAATTAAAAGATAAGATTATCAAAGTTTGGAATGGAAGATAGTAGTTTTATAATAGTTTCTAAAGCTATACTAGTAATGACAAAAGAATATACGAATACAATATATTTATCGATTATAACAGTCCTTTCAGTAGTTCTCATATACTACATTCAAAAAACTCCTGAAGAATGTTTGATGAAACTTCATTCAATACCCTTCTTTACAAAAAGAACAAATAAGAAGTATGGGAATGTTGTGAATGACGTACCTCTAGTTATATATCAATCATGGCATTCTAATAAAGTTCCTCCAAAAATGAAACAAACCATAGAAACACTCTTAGGATTGAATCCCGAGTTTGACCACTTTTTGTATTCCGATGAAGCTTGTGCTCACTTTATTGATAAACACTTCGATAAAGAAGTTGTAAAAGCATTCCACCTTTTAAAACCCGGTGCGTACAAATCAGATCTCTGGAGATATTGCATCTTATACAAAAATGGAGGGATATACCTAGATATCAAATTAATAACCCTCAAACCACTCTTATATATTGTAAACGAGTATCCTATATTATTTGTAAATGACAGAGATTTTACATGCGAGGAAACAAGTTCTCTTCATGGTTTATACAACGGTTTCATGATCTCTCCTCCAAATAATGAAATATTCAAATACTGTATTGCCGATATAGTAAATAGTTGTAAGTTTCGTCTCTACAAATCAACTGATATTTCCGTAACAGGACCGTGTTTGCTACAAGAAATGATTGATGAACATACTTCAGGATATATATCTCCCTATAAATACGCTGAGATTAAAGGTAAAAACCAACCAGTTATACACGACGGTAAAGATATTGTATGTATTTCGTATATAGATTATAGAAACGAACAAAAATACTCACAAAAATCAGAACACTACGCTGTGCTATGGCATAAAGGAGATATTTATAACTAATCTGAAATATTATATTAATCTAATAGTAGTCATGAAACAAGATTTCCTAAATACAATTTATAATTGCATTATAATTATACTTATTCTTGCAATTATATATACTAGTCAAAAAGCGAAAATAGATTGTGTAGTAAACAGTCATACAGTCCCCTTTTACACAAAGAGAAAGATAAACTATAATAATGGAAATTTATATGGAGTTCCTCTTAATATCTATCAATCATGGTATTCCAATCAAGTTCCTCCGAAAATGAAAGAAACGATCGATGAACTTATAGAAATGAATCCCGAATTTGATCATTACCTGTATTCTGACGATTTCTCCGCAAAATTTATTGAAGAAAACTTTGATAAAGAAGTTGTAGATGCGTTTCATACATTAAAACCTGGCGCTTATAAATCCGATCTCTGGAGATATTGTATCTTATATAAGATCGGCGGAGTATACTTAGATATTAAATTTATAACCCTCAAGCCACTCTTACAAATTGTGAAAGAACATCCCATTATGTTTGTGAATGATATTCTAGATAATTGTAAAAATAGTGTGTTAAGACGCGGGCTTTATAACGCATTTATTATCTCTCCTCCTAATAATGAAGTATTCAAATACTGTATAGCAGAGGTCGTAAAGAACTGCAACTTGCGTCTATATAAGTCAAATACACTCCACGTATCTGGACCGTGCTTATTAAGAGAAATTGTTGAAAAACATATGAGAAATTACAAACCCCCGTACATGAATTATGATAATAAAGCATCAGGTCAATCCATGATACGAAATGAGAAAGAAGTCGTATGTATAGGATACAAAGAATATAGAGATGAACAAAAATTCTCACAGAAAACGGACCACTATTCAGTACTATGGGAAATGAAAGATATTTATAACTAAGCCAGCCGACTGATAGGATGATGAATCTCTGCAACAAAACACCAAGCCTTTTCAATCGAACGTATATCTACAATCATGTGTGCAGGAAGAATCAAAAGATTTCCATGACGTAGCTTAATCTCCATAAACTTGATTTGATTCAAGAGAGGTGTATCCTGAGCTGTCAAACTATGAAAGGGTCTTCCTTCCCAGCGGGTCGGCAAGTATGGGATTGTTTTTCCAAGCATCAGAGAAACACTTGCAGTTCCTTGTGTAGGCATAATTATAGTTTGGAATGCTGTTGTCTTGAATAGGCCACGGTGATTCGGCCACAGAGATGTCTTATATGAATAGAGCCATTTTGTGTAAGCGGATGGTAAAAGACTATCGTATAAATGATGTTCAAACCATACAGAAAGTCCAGATTCTTTTGCTAAGAAGTTTGCGGTGTCTTGTGTAAAAGGGAATGTGGTGAGTTTTTGTGGAGATGCTAGGAGAGTTCTCAGGGTGAGATTTGGTGCTATGGTCAGCTGCAGAATATTTGGACGCTTTTGCATTTCATTCTCAGAACCAAGTGCGGGCGGCTGAAACTTACTAATGACTATAGGCGAACGGTCTGCATAGAGTGTCGGGAGTTCGTGTATACGTTCTGCATCAATTTGTAAAATTTCAAATTGTTCATTCGCTTGCTTATAAAAAAGAACAGCGATGAAGAAAATTATTGTTACAATAATAATAATTTCAATCATCTTCCTTCTATCTTTCGCATTTATACACCCTGTACATCTGTACCCGCGCGAATGGTATTGTCATCGGTTGGAGGAGCCAAGTCAGGGCGACTGATAGCATATCTGTCTTGTTTCGTAGTGTTGTTAAACATTCTGGAACTTCTCTGCCATGCTTCCAGCTCAGCTTTTTCACGGCAGTCATAATCTGAGCCACGCATGCAGGCCTTCGGGAATGAAAGTTCTTGAATAAAACGATCGTTCTGAGGACCTCTGTAAGGCACCGTTGAGTTCGGAGAATACATAGTGCCGGATTGAGGAGGAACATACTGGGCTCTCTCACAAATACCTAGAGGACGATCCAAACGGCGCAATAAAGATTCCTTGTCAATAGATTCTCTGTATCTCGTAGGAGGATAGGTCTTTCCACCAGAAGGAAATACTACATTATCAGAAGGACGAGGAGCATCCACAAAGTCAGCACTCGTCACATACTTCATACAAACCTTCGTCCAAGGACGAGGATCCAACGGCGCGCCAACATTCACACAACTCATAGGTAGCGTGAGCTTTATAATCTTCTCAGGATCCCAGTGGCTACGAAGGCATACAGGAGGGAATAAATTGGGATTACTTACTTTTGCGTCATCAAAAGGGAATGTATCAGGCTGCTCAAGAGGTTGCCGTGTGTTTGCAACGACCGGTGTAAAAGGAGGGCCGGGCCAAGGAGGCGGCTGGCGTGTTCCTTGTATGATTGCTGCCATCTACCGTATCAAATACATTATTACCAAAGCTAGACACCAGTTGCTGACTGGGCCGGCGGACTCGTTAAAGACTGCCCTGGAACCAAAGTAGGATTGAAAGGTAAAGCCTGCGGCAAAGTTACAGATAAAGTAGGAGCTGGTACCATATTTACAGATTCACTAATACTCACCACCATATCCCACTCACAATCGTTATTGCTAATGGCAATACCATTCGCATCTATCCACTGAAACTCCAACTTCGTTAGACGATTCAATTGTGGAGAAAAAGTTATAGGATTATGGATAAACGTCGTGGCATTCCCTCCAAAATTTGTCAGAAGCAACTTACAATAATACTCATTCGTAATTCCTGTCGGCTCTCTCGTGACCTTATAGTTCTCCTTGCCTCCTGCATCTACACGATTCATATTGAACTCAGGATTCAAGCGAAGGTAAATATAGTCATTCGTAATCTTGTAGAATGAAGAACCAGTTTGAATCGTCGCAAACCCTGTATCTACCTTCGGAAATCCAAGATTCCATCCTAAACCCCACTCATCATCTAAAGTTTTGAATGTAAATCCTAGTTGACTATACCAATCAATTTGAAATAACAAAGGATCTGTAAATCGTTGTCTTGTTACAGCCGTTGAAGGAAGAATATACTGCATATCTGTAATAATAAACTGATTGATTGAAGTATTTACAGTTGCTTGAATGTTTGAAAGAAGATATGAATTTGTAGAGAAAGTGCTGTAAAATTCTTGATACTGGTTCATAAAGTCTCCAAAGTTAGAAGAATTCAAATTGGAACCTGTAAGGCCCTGTGTACCATTCGAACCAAAGTTTTTTCCTGTAAATACAAAGTTACTATTAAATACACGAAGAGTTTCCAGATATTGCGGATTAAATTCGGTGGGAATAGTTGCTGCTAATTGAACTTCATTCGAAAGATCTAAAAATCTTACAAAACCAAAACTATATTCATTCGGTAAATAAAACCTCGCCATCGTTTGAAACTGCTCTGTTGGCAACCAACCACGAATTGCTACATAATAGTCTGTCAAATAACTACCATTCGTAAAGTTGGGCAATAAAGGAACACTCATCATATAGCTGTTAAAGTAGAAACCGTTGAAAGAAATATCACTGGCAAAGAAATTGTAGTTATTTTCTTGCCCCCACTTTCCTTGATTAGAACCAACATGCCCACTAATATCATTCACCAGAGTGTCGTAATTAGAATACGCGAACATAGCACTATGAGGCCATTCAGGATATTTCAAGTTTGTCAAGTCAATAATAGGACTTACGCCCGTTGTGAGTTGCCGCATCTCAATCTTAATCGTAGGGAAAAAGATCTGCCAAGCAATACTTAACGATATAGGAGCATCATAAGCATCGTTGCGATTTCCGTAGATAAAAGGAGTTTTTTCGCTGAGATTCCATTTACTTCCATTCGCTCCTCCTATAATTTTAAAAGGACCTTGTGTAAGATGTTGCGCGCATGGATTTATAAACGCATTACTTGTAGCGTTTGATAGAGGATTGTAAAAGTCCAAGTAATAATAATTAGAATAACTAAATGCTGTGTTTGTCAGAAGAAGTTCCTCTGAACCAATACGATTGTTTAACATGACAGAGATTGTGCGATATGTTTTCGGAAGTACTCCACCAATCTCTAGATTGATTTTGTAACCATTCGAATTATTTCTTACAAATTGTGGATCATTAGAGTCCAAGGAA
>Ga0114964_10000597_pt1 | contig 28029 bp, 43 predicted proteins | sample C_131016_MF_Meta_FD_92638 | JGI IMG/M metagenome (GOLD analysis project Ga0114964, IMG submission 92638) | Freshwater microbial communities from Lake Croche, Canada to study carbon cycling - C_131016_MF_MetaG | ecosystem: Environmental > Aquatic > Freshwater > Lake | place: Lake Croche, Canada...
CTATAATACATTATCATCTATCCAAAAAGATAACACATAATGAGATGCTAAAATTAACAATATAAATATGGCAAAAGTTATACACAAATCGGCACCAAGTCTATCAAAATCAACGTATGGTCCACCACCAGGTAGCGCAAAGGCGTATAGTGGTATGGGTAGAGGTGCCAGCGTAACGACTACCTCTGGTAGAAAAATAGTAATAGATGACGCGTTTCTGGAATACATGGATATTATAGCAGGCTTACTAGGAATAGATATTAATTTTGAAGAATTTTGCCAAATGAGTTCTTCTGAAAGACTTTCGTATATAAGAGATATAAAATTAGGTAAAATTATAAACTAATATATAGAAAATGCTAATAATTGAAGTAAAAAACGGGGAGCTTGAGAAAGCACTTAAACAACTTAAAAGAAAGTTTGAAAAGACTAAGACTCTTAGACAACTAAGAAACAGAAAGGAATATATTAAGCCATCTGTTATGAGAAGAGCTGAAGTAAATAAGGCTAAGTTCATACAGGATAAATTTGGTAACAATGACTAAATCATATATTGATAAACATGATGTTATACGATTAATAACTGATGAAGGTGTAGTCGGGATAGCTCCTCTAATAAGGGAAATTAAAATAGATTATATATTCAAGTATGATATACTTGTTATGGACAACTGGGTAAGTAAGTTTTATGAAGACTTAAACCCATTGGAGCGTGATATTAGAAAATATCTGACTGAGAAATATATGTTCGATAGCTCGGATAATTTCGTGAGAGATAAGGACTTTGAAAGCCTAACATCCGTATCAGAGGCATTAATATCGTTGGTAAATAATCCTTTATGGATTGATATTTTTTTCATTTCGAATAAATTTAATTTGATTACAACTAAAGATGAATCAGGTGATTTCATAAAACTGAAGCAGAAGTGTATAGATGCTGCTATAAAATACTTTGATTAGTATGGATTATTCTAAAAATTATTATAGTATATTAGGAGTAGCTAAAGACTCTACTGATAAAGAGATAAAGAAGGCTTATTATAAGCTTTCTTTTGTACATCATCCAGATAAAAAAGGTGATGTTAATATCTTTAATCAGATAAATGAATCATATGAGGTTCTAATAGATGAGGCTCTCAGACTTGACTATGACAAGCGTAGCAAGTGGGGTAAGGATTACATAGAGTCAAGTGAGTTCTTAGATTATGAATTCAGTAACACATCTAATATGTGGGATGAAGATAAGCTCAAAGAATTTAAAAAGAGAGAACAACTGACTATTATCATAAGAGTTGATGATACTTTTGATGGTAAGGTTGAGTATGAAAGATATGTTACATGTAAGTCATGTAAAGGCTCTGGGAAAGATACAACATCCAAGATTCAGATAAAGGATGAAAAAGGCAATATACTAAAAACCTTTGACTCTGATGGTGGTTGTGACTTCTGTGAAGGAACTGGTAAAGGCTATAATGGACTTGATTGTGGCTTCTGTTATGGACAAGGTAAGGTTGGAGCTAAAGACTGTGAGACATGTTTAGGTGATAAACGGATTTTAGGTAAGCAAAAGTTATCTAAAATTGATTTTCCTAAAGATGAAAAGGATCATAAGGTGGAATTTATGGGTCACGTCTCCAAAGACAACCCAGGTATGGTGGGTCATCTTTGGTTAGTGAGAGTTTAGCAATTACAATCTGACCCTATTAATGTCAGTGGCGCTAAGTTAGAGGTAATATTTGATCCACAATCATTGTTAAACGAATAAGATTCCGTGAATGTCATATTAGGATCAAATGGTGAGTTATCATTAGTCATTTGTAGTACAAGATTATTTACACCACCTATAGATGTCATACTACCACAATTAACAGTTAATAGCTGGTTGGTTGGTAGTCCACAATATGATATCTGTGTATTAATATCATATATAACACCTGTTATTAAACTATCATTAAATGTTAATACATCAATATATACTGGGACATTGAAGGTATATGTGTTTCCATTCCATATTATATCAGTAATATTTAGCGCAACATTTGATACGCTATTATAACAATCTGGTTCAGAAGGTCCATATCCAACTAACATAGGTACTGTAAGCGAATAACAATTTTGTGCAGTTGGACTTGCAGTTGTAGTAGTTGTGGTTGTACTAGTCGTTGTTGTAGTCGTTGTTGTAGTCGGTGGAATAGTATGCGTTATATGTAGATTACCATAATCAATATTAAAATCGGTTACTTGTGAAATACCAGTATCAAATGTTACATTACCACGGTTAGGAATCAACGATGCGGTTCCGTATAGCGGAACTTTAATGTTTTTATTAATATTATCCTCAGTTGTATATCTAAAGAATGGTATCATATCAGTTTCATAGAAAGCAATCTTACCAAATTTAGCAATAAATGTAGAGTTCGATTCAAAGAATAATTCAAGTGATTTTCTATTATAGAAATACTCTTTTTTATTACCAGTTGTTAAGGTATGATTAATAACACTTGAATTACCAGGTAGAGTCACCCCATTATTAGTATTTGGATAATTATCATTTAATAGATATATAGTCGGTATATTAGTTATTGAACTATGTACGTCACCATCAAAACTATTTAAGTCAAATTCAACAAGTGAATATCTGTATTTTTCAATACTTCTAGCGTATGCACTATCTAATACATTTACATTTTCTTTATAGTATGCGGAGTTATCAACTAACTCAAGGTATCCTTGGTTATTTTTTGTATATTTCATCACTGGATCTGTACCTATTTTCAATCTTAGAAAACCAGGAGCGGCAGACTCGGCATCTTGACCCTTACTACAAAATGTTTTTTGGATATCTATCCAGTATAATCTAAGTCTTAGATAATCACCAGTAACAACAGAGATATTAACATTATCTATGTATAGTTTTGCTATTAAAGTTGGATTATCATCATATATGATATCACATATATCTTTATTTAGTATAAATCCATTCCCAGTATCATTTCCATTATCATCTTTAAATGTATCTAACTTTGTGTGTATAACATATGTCCAGTTATCCTCCGCGGCTAAGAAAGCCGTCAAACCAGATCCAGTCAGACCGGCAGTTGAGCATTTCTCAATAACACCAACTAATTTAAATGCAGATCCACCACCTCTATAATTACCGGTATGATGACCACCCCAGTCCCACGTATCATGATGATATGTATCATCCCCATAGAATGTGAATGGAATAAATACATTTACATTAAATGTTGTATCATGCTTACACTCATAAGCATAGAACTGGAAATTAGATCCACCATTATTTGATGATTGTGTAATCGCTGTATAGTTATTGGTTGTACCACCGCCAACATCATAACCATCACTATTAGTACTCATAGTTCCCATTTGAAGATAATCAATAACATAGACTCTTCTATCCGCAGTATTTGTTCCACCTAAACCACTATTTGGCATTGATGAATATTTTGATATACTATTTGATAAATCGGCTATGCTCGAATATTTCCATGCACTGGCAGTAAAGCTAAGGTTTGAAAACTTATTATTACTAGCAGATGCGTTTATATGGAACTGATAACCCCCACTAAGTGGTGTAGATGTAAAGTCTGAGTTTAAGTCTACGTTCCCACGAAAGCTTTGATATTGGAATGTATCCGTCTGCACTGCTCTAATTCCAGTTTTTGGAAACTGCTCAGATTTATATTGAATTGCTAATTGTCCTTCATCATACCCAACTTTAGTGTTGGATGTATAATCACTAGAAGCATTGGTATATTCCCAGCCATTTGATAGAAACTCAGCGTCACCTGGTGTATAGTTTGTATTTATAGGGTATTTAAAGTAAGCAGAGTCTCCTAAAAAGTCATTATAAATTGTGTATTTAGATCCTAAACTATATGATTTACTATTAGAATCATAAGAATTTCTGAATATAGATTCACTTGATAAGACATCAAGTGTCGGATATCCTCTCAGGTTACCATCTGATACAACAACACCATGATCATAATCATATCTAATATTATCCTTAAATAGATTCGTCATTGAGTATGTAAAGTAGTTCACATCTATCCATGAATTATATAAGAATTTTCCAGGTGTAGGATAAATATTATTATCTCTAAATAGAAAATTCTGTATAACACCTGTGCTATAAGTAGTATCCGTGTACATATTAGACACATATCTACCACCATCAAATGCTCCATCTATCCAATGTGAGTCTTCCATCTTTGTTAGGTATGGATAACCTCTTAATAGTCCATAATTCCAGACTCCCTTGAAATACCCATTGTAGAATACACCACCTAACCAAATATTTTTACTTATATAAATCAAGTGATTATTAGAATCTCTGACAATTCTTCTAACTTGCATATTAAGTGATATATCAACAGTAATTGATAAGCCATTTGCAGAAACATTTGTTACCTTATAAAATTTATTAATAATCTTTCTATGTTCATTAACATCTATACAAATAATATTACCTATGGATACTTTATCACCAACAGTTATCATACTACTTATGTCATACGCGGCATCTATAGTAATACTCCAAAGATTATTTGACTTCTCTATAACAGATGATATATCAATAAATATCATATAGTCTAAGTCACTGTCAGTCCACACTGATCTCCATCCATTATTCCATATACCTGCCTCCCATATACTACTTCCGGCTTTGGAACTAAAAAACCCATTACCAAACTTTAAACTTACAATTTGGTTATCAACTGAGGCATAGTTAAATATATCAGTTGGTAGGTTTATGCTTGTTGCGGTTCCATATACAAATGGTGTTCCACTGTATGTTGCAAATTGATATAATTTATTATTATAGTCATTGTAGACTGGGTCAATTTCATATAAGGAAGCACTATTGATAATAAAGTTTGAGTTATCTGGGTTTGAATACATCACCCTCTCTATACCTATTTTGTCAGAAGCTGATATATTATCCGTTATGGTTCTTATAAATGAATATGTTGCAGTATCATTTGTTATTGATAATGTTCGCGAATGGATATCCTCTGTGTAAGATTCATCACCCAAGTGTACGACAAAATCTGTTCTTCCATCTGAGCTAGTTACATTTATATCAAATAAGTAAAAAGCATTAGATTTTGTGAATATATCTGTTGTGCTCGAGCTTTGATGAGCCTTTAGCTGATAGGTATCTCCTAATGAGTATAGTATCATTAGTTGAAGGTATGAACCATTTGTATCACTTAAAGTACTTGCTGATAGCCCTATATATGTATTAAATCTTGAAGCAAGTCCGGCATAAACATCATCCGCGGTGTATGAACCAGTTAACCCAACAGAGTAGGTTGCAGTTGCGGTTTTACTACCTGATAGATCCACTCTATAAATGTCACTGTTCAATACAGGTTCTGCCAATCTATAAGTAAATTGATAATAGATTATTGGAGTTGTTGAGAATGATGTTGTTGTGTATCCACCAACAACAGTATTATTATCAGATATGATTGAGAAATCACCCTCACCAGGAATCACAGGGTATAACATCTCTGAATTTAGATATGGTAGTGTTGCAGGTCCTATTGAATTAGTTGCTGATATAGAGTTACTACCGATTTTTATAATAAATTGGTTACTCTCTAATGTTGAAGAGGATGAGCCGATGTTTGTTATACTAACCTCAGAGTTTGACACAGTGAAAGAGTAACTACCTGTCAGTACGCTTCTTACTTCAAATTGGAAGTAGGTGCTAGAGTTAACAACACATGATGGATTAATAAAGGTACTCGTACTAAAGTTAGTAGGTGTAGTAGATGCGGTAAAGCTATACGTTGCGAGTATTCCAGTACCTTGATACACAATTAGTTCATAATCACTTGCTGTGGATGATGTTATAGTAAAGTTGCAGGAATAATCAACCGGGATATAGGAAAGAGAGGTTAAATGAGATACAACCTTTTTACTAGTACCATCATATAAAAAACTTCCATTTGAATAGTTTATATTTGATGGCTCTAAGAAGTATTGATCAAAACCAGATGCTGATGACCCGATGAACACAGAGTTGCTAGATGTGGCTTTATACCCATCAAATAGAGGAGTTGCTCCGATATAATATCTACCATTGGTTGATTTTCCGTATGAAAATAAACCATTGTTCCCAGTATAAACATCTATTAGTGGATAAGGTCCTGTTACTATAGGATACATCTGACTAATTAATTCTGAAATTACACTAGCATAAGTATCACCTAAAACAGCAATATATTTTGAGAAAGTTAATCCCGGTGAAGATACGATATATGTGTCACCTGGGCTAACATTATATCCAACAGTAAATACATATGGATAATATCCGTTATAGTCTATATCAGTTTGTAGAGTTGTGAAGCTTGGTGTTCCGAGTCTTTGATTAGATAATCCAATAGCAGTACCAGAGATAGTACTAATAATTGTCCAGTCAGTTAATAACCCAGATGTATTAGTAAACTGCCACCCTCTTAAATCGATTGGATTTGTAGCTACTAGTAATTGATCAGACACAGTAGCAGAGAAAGAATTTATCAAATGTACCTTACCTGTATTGGCATAGTTACTTACATTTAATATTATATCACTTTCCATACCCGGGATAACAGAGTTAGTTGCACTCAATATACTTTTATCATATGGTGAGCCATCCCAAGTACCGTTCTTCCATGTACCTTTCTCCCAATAAATATTCTTAGCATAACCATAATACCATATACCATCTCTCCAAATACCACCATTCATAGTACCGCTCAAGAAGTTACCATTTTGCCACTCAGATATATAAAAGCTACCACCATCAAATGTACCATTAACCCATACCGAATTATCCAAGTTAAATGCGTTTAAATTATCATAGGCATTGTCAAATGGATATCTATTAACATATGGATTAAAAGAACTGTTCTTAAATATACCACTACTAAATGTACCACCTAACCAAACAGAGTTATTTATTGTACCGCTTGCATGATCAAAGTTACCATCTATCCATAATAGATTATTCAGTATAGCTATCTTTGCTGGTTCAACCTCAGTAGTTCTTAGATTTATATCAGGTATAATTTGATCAGTAATAGCTTTATGTTTTATATTGGTCACCCACCCGCTATTCCATAATCCAAAGTAGGATTGTGTGAATGAGTTGGTGAAATCAATATCATTTGAATAAGTACCACCACCATTGAAACTACCATTTTGAAATATACCACTATTCCAAAGTCTCCCTTGGAATATACCACCATTAAACTCACCAGTGTACCAAACTGAATTGGTTGCATATGATCCGTTACCGAACTGACCACCATTGAATTTACCACCTTCCCAACCATAGTCAGATGATTGTGTTGAGCTTAATGTCCAACCATAGTAGGATGTAAACTTACCTTTATTAAAGTTACCATCCTTCCATTTTGCTAAGTCGGTGAAGTTACCACCATTAAAATCTCCATTATACCAAATTGACTGATTTGTATCTGATGTGCCATTACTTGTAAATACACCGTTGTTGAACTTACCATCATACCAATAAGCAACACCATCACCACCTATGCGAGCATTCTCTACTAGTCCATTAAACCAGAATGTCTGTGTCGCGCCGATTGAGCTATATGTTCTACCCATATTAGTATTAAGTGTAGGGATATTTTTATCACCTAAAACTCCATTATTCCAAATACCACCTAGCCACTCTGAGTTATATAACTTACCATTATTGAATATACCATTTAACCAAACTGAGTTATAAAAGAATCCATTATTGAATATACCATCATACCATCCTTTATAATAGGTATTATATGAGTAGTCAGTGTTCACAGTTGCAATAACATTGTTAGCTGGTGAGTTTTGAAAATACCCATTATTAAATATACCGTTAATCCATATACCATCATTGAATATACCATTGTTGAATGCAGCACCATACCAAATTGAGTTGTTTGCTATACCATTTAACCAGTTTGCATTTATTATATGTGACTTATGTATAAGTCCATTATTAATAGTGTTATTATTATCCTTAAATATAAGGTTAATAAATCTTAGCTTATCTATATTTGAATTAGTTAGATTTCTATCTGTATTATCAAATTGATCATTGATAAATGTTGAATTTCTAATCAATGTTCTATTGAACATTCCTGAGTTAATTTCGGAATTTTCAATCTTCACCTTATGTATAGATATATATGTTGGATTACCCTCTACTGAGAATGTACCACCAACAGTTATATTATTAGGATTATTTAAAACTAATTGGTTTCCTGAATATGACACGACTGAATATGTACCCGATAATGATGTTTGCACACCAAGATTATCAAGATGGTAGATAGAGTCCAGCCAAACATGTGTTCCTACTTTTAGTTGATCATCATTTATTGTTGGCTTACTCTCATTCAATATGATTAGTAAATCATTATTTACATCGACTGATATCTGTAGCTGTGAAGCTGTAAAGCTTATTATGTTACTTGGGTAATTAACGTTAGCACCACTTATCCATCTGGATTTACTGATAATACCATTTCTGAAGTCAGAGTTAGTTATTGAGGTTGTAGAGAAAAGATTATTTACTGTATCCTTTCTTATGATAGCATCTGAACTCCATGCCACACCATCAAAATACTTATAACTTGTGTTTATTTTATAGAATGCTATATATTGTCCTAAGTCAATATCAATTGAAGCAGAGTTTGATGTATCAACACTATATGTATTGCCATATAGCGAACCACTCTTATAAACTTCAGTTATAAACTTATTGTCACTTTTGTTCTTCAGTGTTACAATACAGTCTTGGTTTACACCATTAACTTTAAAATCAAAAAATGTATCCAATACATATCTCGTTTCATAAGGAAGTAGTATCTTCTGATCTGAATCTAATATGGATATAACATAATCCTTATTTATTTTAGTGATGTAGAAGTTATCAAATATATCAAGCCTTTTAGCATCATCATCTGATATATAGAGTTTTAAACAACCTCTAATACTGGAGTTTGATGATGTTGAACCGATATAATTAGGTATATAACCTACTATATCAGCGTTTGTGATTGATATTGCATTTGCATTATTAATCTCAGAGTTATTAGCATAACTTGAGTTTACCTGTGTGTTAATTGTTCTTACTGTATCTAGTAGTGTATTATCAACTATTGTGTCTAAGGTAGTTGAATTATAGAGATAAGCTGAGTTTATATTACAAAAGTTATATAATCCACCCATAGTAGTAACACTATATGTTCCACTCATATTTGAGTCAATTGCGGTTACACCTGCAAACCCAGCAGAAGGTCCTATCATACCAATGTTACAGTTAACAAAGTTACCGTTATCTATATAACCACCATAGATATTAGAATCTAAGACATAGTTATAACCATATCCCTTATTATTAGAAAAGTCTGTTGATTGAACTGGAATACCTTTATTTATAGTTGTGTAATAAGAAGGTGCGGTTATATCAGACTTTGATTTCATTTTACCACCATACCAATTTGAATTTACAAAGAATCCTGAGTTCCAAGTGGATTGCGAACCATACCAATTCTCGGTTTTATCATATGAGCCAAATATACCATCGTTGTGTGTTCCTTGGAACATACCTTTCTTGAAATTTAGTTTAGAGATTACTGGTTGTTTATAATCGGTATCAATGACCCATTTACCTAAACTATCATATTTATATATATTTCTTTCTTTATATACATCCCCGTTATATTCAATATCACTTCCAATTATATATATTCTACCATTATTAGTTAAACCAGCAGCATAATAGTCTGGTGTAAATGTAAATGAGTTCAATAAGAAAGAGTTTGTGACAGTATTATCCCATATAATACCGTTTCTTGCCCAGAAATCACCACCAAGATTTAGTCCGGTATTTTTACCAATTCCCGATCCGGTTGGTAGTTGAACACTTTCGGAATAAATAATATTATTAGTATAACCATGTGCAAATTTTGAATACTTTTGTGAGTATGTATCAATAGTTATTTTATTGATATAGTCAAACTCTCTCTGTGATTTAATATTATAAATCTTAATAAAGTTATCTATATCATCAGTTTTGTATGACTGTGTTACACCAGAGTATATTGAATCACTTCCGGTTGATGAGTTATAATTGATATCCACAACAATTTTACATCTATCAACATATAAAACTCTATATCCATCGGCATTCTTAACCCATTTACCTTTATTTATGTAATAGTTAGAGTCAAAGTAGCCATTTGATATGAAAACCTTATCATCTATTTGGATATTGGTGTTAACCTCTGTATAGAAAGCAACCTTTGCCACACCGTCTATGTAATACGGTTCTATATAACTAAGTACTCTTGAAGTAAAACTTTTGCTTTGTGTCATTTATATTAATATATTCTTGATGTATATATAAAATAATTTCGTATCTTTATTAGAATATTTATAAATCTATGGTGGATCGTGAAATAATTAAAAAATGGGTTGTAGATAACTTAGTTGAGTCTGAGATAAATTATGATAGTGGTAAGGAGCATAAAATGAAGTCGGTAGAACTAGCGAAAATATTATCGGTAAGTATTACCAATCATTTATTATCCAGCATACCAAGATATATTTTGCCTCATCTAACCCTATAAATATATCATTTGCCATAAGTAATATAATGGTTCGATATTATGATAGCGACTCCTTAATTAAAAAGTTATACAGAGATGCCCAGTTGGATAATATCCTAAAATAATTAAACCAATGTCATATATTCCATATAATTTTTATGATATGGAACTCAGATAGTATATATAGACTTAGAAAACAAATAGAACGAGATATATCAGTTAGACAGATTATTCGTGAAATATCTATTGATACTATACTAGAGGATACTGATGAACCATCATTTCCTTTCACTACTAAAGAAGATAGGATAAATATGAATGAGCGTATGCCATATATACTTTATAGCTATAATGAAGAGGAGATGAGAGATATTATTTACTATCGATCAAATCCTAATAGTTTCCTAAATCTAATAGATAACCAATCGGTTAGCACAATGCCGATTTCATTTAGAAAAGACTGCATCGAAGCGTTCAGCAATCATAAATTTAATCTAGTAAAATCTGAACCTATGTGTGGTAATACAACACTAATAGGTTTTATGATTTATCATTACATATGTTTTAATGTCGATAAGTCAGCACTATATGTTGCAAATGACTATAATATTGCTTGCTTAATACAGATTATTATGGATTTCTATCATAGAACACCATTTTATCTAAAGCCAGGTGTAATTAAGAGAACAAATAGTGAGATAGTATTTGATAATGGTAGTCGTATTCGAGCAAATACTAATAACAAACTAACAATAAGCTCGAATTATAATATTATAATGACTGACAATGTGGAAGTAACAAGTAGTATTCTCTTGTGTTTAGTGCCAGTAATGACGGCATTACGTGATTCAAGATTCATAGCATTGATATATAATGAGGTGAATCTGGTATATCCTATAATCTTCAATAAATTAGATATAATATCATATCGAAGACAATCCAATTTAGATAAATTAGTTTAGAAATAGATATTTTTAATATATAAACTATGTTTATACCTTATCTAGGAGAGAAGTCAAAGTTATCCAATTTTATTCTACCTAATATACCAACTGATATATCCACATATATAGAACCATTTGGTGGTTCATTCGCAGTATTCTTCTCACTAGATATATCACAATATAAAGAAGTTCAATTTGTTTACAATGATATGAATGATCTTAATTCTAATCTATTTAGACACATTACAGATCGTAATTTTATTAAACATCTAGATATTATCCCAACAGAAGACCAATATTATAATATCAAAAAGAATATCAATGATAATAACTGGAGTGATTTAGAGAAGGCTATTAATTGGCTAATTGTGCTTTGTTGTTCATTTAGTCAATATGATATATTGAACACTCGTTGGAAAGATAGAAGTGGGTTTGAGATATTTAAGATGAAGTTAGCCAGTAATAAAAGTCTAAATAAGATTAGTGTAATTGATAACAAGGACTATAAGGAGATTATTGAAAGGTATGATTCCTCAGAGTCTTTTTTCTACTTAGATCCACCATATGTAAAGAAGGAGAGTTATTATTTGAATCATAATTTTTTGACAATGGATAACCACATAGAGTTATCCAATTGTCTAAAAAATATTAAGGGTCGGTTTGTTTTGAGTTATCTGGACTTTCCAGATATCTATGATTGGTATGATGGCTATAATTTCAAATCACACCAAACCTTTATGGGTAGGGAAATGTTAATCACTAACTTTTAGTGTCTCTAGAAACTCTTTTGCTTCAAAGTAGTCATCGAAAATCTTTACTACTTTTTCTTCATTTTTTTTCTTTGTTTTCTTAGCATATTTAACAACTAATCTAGTAGGAAATATTCCTTCTTGTATAATTTGTATAGCTTCGATTCCGTTGTTCAATAGGATGTCTTCTGTTATTCCATCAGGAAAAATATTTGAGAATAGTTCCTTGTATTTATTATCTAGCATAATTATTTTTAATTTAATTCTTCAACAATACCACCATCTATACATTTAGTAACTAAACCCTCTGGTAATGGAAAGTGGTTTGGAAAATCAGGATGCTCTAATGGCTTTGGTGAACCAGGTTCGTATTCAAACCAATAGTCAGAAGGCATCATTGAGTATGTATCAATTTTTTTCAGCTTCACAATACCTTCACCATCCGTGAATTTAAACTTGTAAGTATTACCGATTGTCATTTTCATATATTAAAATTTTGGTTCAATTATTTCTGGTCCAACTCTATCAACATCACGACTATATAGTCCCATTGAACTACCGTCACCCATACCACCTGGTGGAAAGTAACTATCATTTATATCAATACTTAACCAACAAGGAGTTGGCTTGTTATAACCATCTATATAAATCCAATACCAAGATCTATCTTTTAGATTTGAGAAATCAATCATATTATTTTTTTACAAATATAAATAAGTTTATTTAACTATTGGTATTTTTTTTTACATAATCTATTAGTTGTAATAGATTTCCAGCGTTATGGTTATACTTATCGAGTAATGATTCTAAGAATTTAAGCCTACCTTCTTTATATTTTGGACCGAAATCTTTAAATTCTTCATATATCCCCTTTTCCCATTCCAACAGTTTATCGAAATCGCTTTCAACAATACTCATATCTAGGTTATTGAACTTTTCAGATAAGCTTGATGTCGCGATATGTGTCTTGGTATCTAAGATGGCTTGTTTAATATCTTGAATGTCTTTATTGGACTTATCTTCACATACTGAGATAAAGAAGTCTGCACTTTTTTCCTCATTATCTCTTTTCATTGGATCGTAAACAACATCATGAAATAAAGCAGTTAATACCAACTTCTCATATTCTTTTTCTGATAGGTTATTCTTCTTCTCGTTAATCTTATCAATTAGTTCATTAAGATGATTAAGGTTATGATAATATCTATGCGATTCGTTCCACATTGCCAATACTACATTCAAATCGACTTTAATTCTCCAGTCGTTTAGTAATTGTTGTAAGTTCATTTTATTTATTTGTTTTTAGTATATATTAAAAATCATATTTGTTTTCAGATATATTAATCTGCTTGAGTGAATATTCAGTTGTAGTCTTTTGATAACCATCCATTTCAAAGACTTTATCTCTATTAATTTTTACGTTTATATTTTCAAAGTTATCGAAAATTAATTGACAAGCGTTATAAAGTTTTTCCTCCATCTCATACATTTCAAGCTCATCATCAAAGGACATATCAATTGTAATATTAAAAGTAGGCATTCATATAGATATATTTTTACTATATTTATATAATTTTTTAAACTTTTGTTTATTTAAATTCTTTTTGAAGTTAAAGTATTCATTCTTCATATAAAAATATCAGATGTGAAAATAAATATATAGTATATGAAATTTATAAAAACAAAGACACAATTGATAAACGAAAATAAGTTATGGTATAAAACTATACCACAGTTCTTATCTTGGTTGGATTCAAAGTCCGATAAAACATTTATTGTAGTTGATACAGAAACAACTGGATTACTTGGACCTAAGTTGGATCAGCTGACTCAAGTTTCAGGTATTGCTACTAAATATAATTTTGCTACTAATAAGTTCAGTGAGGTAGATAACTTTAATAAGAAGATTAGATTATCCGCGGATACAAAATCAAAGTATAATAGCCCAACATCAAGAGTTAAAAAGGTTTTATCCTTTAACCACTACGGTCAAAAAGGTGTAAAATATTATGATGAAGAACAAGTATTAGATGAGTTCTATGACTGGGTAAATAGTTTTGATAACCCTATCTTAGTCATACAAAATGCTCAGTTTGATATGAGAATGATCAATGTTAGAAGTAAGAATAGATTAGAGAATGAGGTATTAGATACAAAGGATATGTTACAATTATATTATCTACCATCTTTACTTAAGCTTGCTGAAACCGATAGCTCATTTAAGGTAGTGGTTGATAAAATTGGAACTTCTGATCGTGATAATGGATTAATATCTTCATCAATGGGTAAAATTGGAACTGCCTTAGGACTAAACATGAATAACTATCATGATGCACTAACCGATTGTCGCATAACATTAGAAATGTTTAAGGCAATGGTAGATTTTCTAAAATCTCATTCAGATTTAGACATAAGCAGATACCAATTACAGAGGATAAAAACAAAGTAGATTATCCTTTTAACAACTTCAATATCGGAGGTAATGTCGCACCATATATCGGTGTTTCCGTTCCACTTGCATTTCTAACAACAGTATATCCATTAACAGATATAGTAAATGGTTGTCTCAACTTACTAAGGTAATCCAGTTTAGTTCCTGTTGGTGAAGCGGTGTCAAAGTATTCTGGGTAAACAAAGTCTGAAACTGATACTAATGATGTAAGTGTTTTTTGTGTAGTTCCGGTGGTTATTGATATTTGATATGAGTCTCCTTCAACTGGGTCACATGCCTCAAATACATATTCGTTACCTTGGGCAACTGTTGGACCATCTGACCAAAGATTCACATAAGGATTAACAAATGTTTCAACTACTTCATGACTAAGAACAGATGAAACTGTTATTGAATTTCTTCTAGAGCCATCATAGATTATAGGAAGCCCATAATCAGTAATAGTTTTGGCAAATATTTTACCAAATACTTGACCACCCATTGTTTCGGTATGATAACCTAAAGCACCTGCTTGATCAGCATTGTCAAAGATATATATTTTTGCAGAACCGGCTGGTATACCAGCATCTACTGTTCCGTATGAAATAACTGGAACTGCTTGACGACCCCAAGCTGGAGCTACGTCTCTACTAATTTGTATGTTACAGGCACCTACCATCTTTGCTAGGTCTGCACTGTTTACAATTGTCGATTTGTTAATAATTGCGATTTGTTTAATCATTATGGTAATTTTATTTTTATATCTCCGTCGTCAACAACAATTCCTTTGAATCCTATTTTCTCTAATCCATCAACAATTGCGTTATCAATAATTTTCTGATCAATTTTATATTTTAGTTCATTGCCTAGTTCAATTGAATCTAAGTATAAGGTGTTATCATCATACTCCACAACATTATTAATAAATGCGTCATAAAAGTAGTTTATAATAGTAAATGGGTAGTTATTATCACCAGACTTCCTTAGTGAAGTGGTGAAACTGTTTGCTAGTTTATTGGCTAGATGCTCGATAGTTACTTTATTTCTTTTTCTTGTTATCTTTTTTATTTTATCAATAAAATTATCAATATTGCCCATATTTTGCTCAATAAGAACTTTACCATACTTAGTCTTGTGAAAGCCATATGAGTATCTGATTATAAGCTCCTCATCTTCAATTCCATCCCATGAATAACCTTGCAGTGGGAATTCTTCATCAGTTATTTTGAATAAATAATAATCGATTGGTGCACATCTTGATGGATTATCTTCAATTAGTTTCTGATTAAGAGTTAGCATATTACCTTTACCATCAAATCCTTTAGATAGTTCTGATATAGTTTTGCTATCCCAACCTTTCTCAATCATATATTTATTAACTAACTTAAAGTCATCTTCTGGTGATATATCTACACCCTCATTTTTTGCCGATACACTATACCAACGATCGAATTGTTTGTGATCTTTTTTATAAAAGTCTACACAGTCATCTAGAGTATTAATAAAGTCTTTATAAGCATCTTCATATGATAACTTTCTTGAAAGTGTCATATTCTCAAAAAACTTTGAATAAGTATTAATCATAGACTATATATTAAATTAATATTTCCGATTTTTAAGATAATCAAGAAAATTAAAATTATCTTGCTTCGATATCATACTGCTATCTATCTCAACATCAATAATATCATTAATACCCAAGCCATTTTGAAATATGTGTTCCGCGGCATCTTTATACTTATTACTGATAACAGTTTTATTAGGTATTCCCTTTATATTAAAGAGCTTATGTAGTTTAAAGCCTGTCCTTAAACCAGCGCCATCATTATCACAAAATATCACAATTCGTTTTGGTTTAGCCATTAATAGTTTATAAATCTGTATTCCGCTCCATGCGGCACTTGATACAGACACCGACTTCAACCCGATACTTCTCAGTGCCATCATATCAAATAATCCCTCTGTTATCCAAACTTCTTCATTTGATATGTCATCTAACCCCCACACATCAACATCAGGACAAGACAATGAGTATTTTAGCTTACCTATATCAGATAGCTTTCTAACAGCACAGTTTATAAGTTTACCATCTTTAAATAAAGGTATGATTATACCACCACCTTCAATACCATCAGTTAGAAATGTCCTTAGCACCGGATGACAAGTTGCTGATAAAGTTATCATATCATTAATATCGGTTATACTTGAGAGTGAGCCTATCTTCCAATCGTTAATTATATCAATCGTTATTCCTCTATTTAATAGGTAGTCTTTTTCCAACTGATTTATATTTTCACTGGCTATTAATACTTTACTTGTTATTCTTTCTATATCTATTGGGTTGACCAGAATATCATCCGCATCGGTATCTAATTGTGAAATATCTATTTCAACATATTGTTCAGCAAACAATGAGTTTGTGTGAGTCATTATTCTTTCTAAATAGTCTATCTCTGCTCCGGCATTGACAAGCATAGTGTCATTTAGTATAAAGTTTTTAACACATTCAATACTTCTATTGTTGTAGAGTATAAATGACAGTTCGGCTATCGTGTATTTCATACTACTTATATGTTTCTGCTATTGTTTTGTTACATTAATTTTTTTTCACTATATTTGCTAATTAAATACAATTTATGTTAAAAGTAGGACTAACAGGAAATATATGCTCTGGTTATATCGAAGTAGCTAAAATACTTAGAAACTTTGACGTGCCTGTGTTTGATGCTGATATAGCTTTTAAATTTCTTTTAAATTACAGACAAGATATAACATATAACGTCCGTCTTAAGTTTGGAAATGATATTATCAGACGGGGTTTAATTGACCCAACAAAGTTTAATTCAACTGAGAAGTTTGATAAGCTATTAGATTTAGCACAACCTTCTGTATTAAAACTATATGACAGCTTTCGATTTGCCAATAGTAAAGCTCCTTACACAGTTTTCAAATCAAGTATATTATTTGAGCGTGGGTTAGACTCAGAAGTAAACTATACAATATCTACCTTTAAACCAAAGGACTCTCGCGCAATGCACTTATCAAAAGAAGCATCTATTAGGTTGGTAGAGGCTTATGATATAATTGAGTCTGAGATGGATGAGTTGTCGAGAAATCAGAAGTCAACACATATCATTCATAATTATGATAATCTTTCATTGCTAACACAAGCTAAGGAAATACATGATAAGATTGAGTCTAAATCAATAATAAAGATTTTAGATAAAACAAATAATAACTATAAAAATATATTCGGTGTATAAACATATAGATAAACCAATTGGTCCAGGGATGTTCCTGGTTAAATTTACCTTATATAACCCTGGTAGGAGTAAATTATCGTTAGTAAAAGTGATAAAAGACTTCACTGCAATGGGGTTAAAAGAATCTAAGGAATTTGTAGATGTGGCATCTGGTGCAATTACTATGCAGACCCAATATGATACACCACCAAAACTTAGCATTTATGCTACTAGCGAGGAATTGATTAAGTTTCGTCAGAAGCTTAATGAGTGTGACTCATGTGAGTACGATTTAACGGATACTGGTTATGCTAGAAATAAGAAGTTAATAGAGTTAGGAATTTATGAACCATCTGAGTTAGTAGATGAGTTGATTGAGAAGTCAATGATAGAGCTATATGAGGACGGATTTAATCAGAAGAAATTAAGAGAATTTATTGGTAGAATGTATTCACTTCTACCAGATGATAAAATAAAAGAAATCTATGAAGATACTTTGTAATAAAAATACAACCCGCCTAGTAAAGGGTGTAGAGTATGAGGCACTTAAAATAAGGGTTGTTAATACAACCTCGTCTCCTCGTTTTAAACCAACTGTTTTGGTAAAAATAGGTGATTTTTACCATCAGTTCTCAGCGGTTGGCTTTCTAAGAACTGATGGTACTAAGATTGATACTGACTACACCTCTATTGCATATAATAAGCCTAATTCAGAAGCTATATCAGATGTTAGGGTTTTGAAAAAAGGTGATTATGTTGTATGTAGATTTGAAAGTAAGACATTTGATACGGGTAAAAAGTATAAGGTTAGTGAAGTTCTTTACAAAGAGACGGAAAGAATCTACGGGGTCTCTCCTTCATTTCGTTCCTATAAGAGAGTTGAACAAAAGATAAAGTTAGAAGGCTCTAATCGTTGGTGTTCACCATCTAGGTTTAGACATTGTAATACTCAAGAAAAAAGAACTTTGTCATTAGGTTCTATTTTAGGGGAAGAAGTTTCTGATGTGACTGATAAGCGCATTCGTAAGATAGATAGACTTGAGCCAGAAGAAAGAGATAAAGCTATACTATCAACAATTTTACAAGGTATGCTCGACCCAAATAGAAATAATATGAGTGTATCTGATTGGATAATTGCTAAGAGAGGTAGTGCTTATGGGTTGAACCAGGCTGATTTGAAGCCATATTTAAAGCTTAAACTGGCTGATATATTAAAGATGATGGAATGATTAGAGATTATAAATATCACCAGTTTATCAGGAGGGTGAAGAAAACCAATATGGGAACACGTAGGTTCTTTTCACAGGTGTAATATCTACTACGACCACCTGTTCCGGGTCCTGTAGTATCCACGGTATACCACTCATCCTCATCTTTCATCAAACAAACTAAAAATGTAGAGCCATCAATTGGTCGCTTTTTTACTTCATTAACTAGGACACGTTCAACTAAGGTATTTTCCAGTCCACACTCTTTTGGAAACTTGAATCCTAGCCGTCTTAATTCTTTCAATTCTTTGTCATTAAAAGTTTCCTCACATGGCATAGCTTGCCATTCAAAGTAGGTTACTTCTTCATATCCATCTTGATTCATATCTTCAAATAATTTTAAGTATTTCATTCTCCGTGTAAAAATTTTTCTAAATCAAAATCATCTTCAATATCTTGATGTAGTTTAAGTAAGCCATCTATTTGATCACATTTGTAATAAAGTAGTATATCATCATCAGAAACATATATTATAGCATAATACCATTCATCAGGAGCAACAAAGAAGTTAATCTGAACTCCGCCAGACAGGTTATCTACAGCACCAATTATCTTCTCATATGATATTACCTCTATGCAGTAGCAATTGTAACTGCGTGTGTGATACCCAAGTTTACTCAGTTTGCGCCAGGCAAATTGGTGTGCGTCGAATGAAACTTTTTTATTACACTCTTTTTCTAATTCTTCTTTAGTTGTTCTCATATATAATTCGCAGTCTGGTAAGCTCCAGAAGTCTTCGTTTATTGAGTAGTATTTAAGATATTTCATATGTTATTTCTCTTGATAACTCTATTTTGATAACTACACAATGGTTGTAAATTTGTGTAATTATTAAGCCTAATGACATCCTCTTCAGTTTTGGCAGTTGATAATGGAATAATATGATCAATGTCCCAACCATAGTTCTTTGTTCCATCGCCACATTTCGATTATATAATCCTTGATTATCCCAATTCATCCATTGTTCAAATTTTGATTCTAGATGAATAGAGAGACAATACTACAATATCTCAAGTATCTTCACCCAGAGTCAGAGGAGATATCGATATCAAGCTATCAGCAATTTCCATTTTTACTTTCATATGATCGTACAATGGATTCTAATCGAAACTACATGGAGAGAAGCTGGGTTAAGAAAGTAGATATTGATCAATGGATTATTGAAACTCGTGATAAAAAAATTAATACTCTAATAGATGAAGAAAAATATACAGGGTAATGAAAAATATGTTGAGTTTATAAAAACCCTACATGATGTAGAAGTTATGGATGTAGATGGTAGATGGATAATAGAAAACACAGTAACTTCCGAACAAATGATGCAATATTTATATGAAGATGGAACTGGATTGCAGGTTGGTAACATATTAAGGTCACAATTTGAGGAATATATAATAAATAAAAGAAATGACAGAATTGAATCAATCATTAATACTCGAATATCTTAAAGTAAGATACCCTGATAGGAACAATTTTGAGATATTATCAGAAAGATGGTGCGCTTTTATGAGTTCACAGGCTCCGGATATGTGGATATCTTATAAATGTAAATTAGCTTACCCAAGGCATCTGGATTTTATATATGGAAATGTATATAAGTCACATGTGGATGATTATATACAGAAGCAAAGAGATTCAAATCTCAATTCATTATTAGACATCTAGTCCTCCCTGATTTCTTAGACAGCCTATCAGCCCATCCCATTGATCACATTTATAACATCTAACTCTAGATGTTCTCCCATCTCGTACCCTTACATAGTACCACTCATCACCCTTATTAAATATCATTATTATGAGCGAACCAGTATCACCTCTATAAGAAACTGACTTGCCTAACCAAGAAGAGTCATCCTTACTACGAACAGTAAAATTAATTTCACTAAGCTTATGTAACTCTTTTTCACTAAATGGTGTGAAATCAACCGATGTGATATTGAAATCACTAATCTCGTCATAACCATAGAGTTCATAATGATCATGCTTTAATTCTTCAAATTGCTTTATATCCCATCTGCTAGACTCAATAAATTTAAATTCCTTTATCAAGCACGCAATCACCGAATCCCACTGGTCACACTTGAAAAAACTATCTTTGGTAGGTACATCGTACTCCGTAGTTTTCTCTATATAATACCACTCATCGCTAGCCTTATATAGAAAAATACCTTTTGTATATAAATATTCAAAGCTGGACATATCTGCCACGGATAATCCCATTGGTAGTAATTTTGATAGCTCTTTCTCAGTGAATGTTGTAGTAGTAAAATTAAGTCTCTCATAATCAGATGTATAAAAATCTTCTATGTTCATCTCTTCATATCCATCTTCATTCAAATCCTCAAATAGTTTTAAATATCTCATGCGGTAATCTTATTTTTATCAAATTTTATGAAATTATCCCATATACACGACAATAAACCATGTAACTGATCACATTTATAGATTTTATTTATAGTATCATCACATTCTAAATAAAACCAATCATCATCACATTTGTATATGAATAGATAATCCGAATTATCACCATAATCATCATAATATAAAGTACTAGCTTCTGATAAGTCCTTACACCCTGGGTAATATTCAAACCCAATCTCAGATAATGTTTTAAACTCAATTGCCGTGAAGTTTACTCTAGTACCGCTCATCACATCATCATCAGCTACAACTTCATACCCATCAGTATTCATGTTCTCATTCAATGTTCTTATGTTACTGGATAAATAACTTAATAATCCATCCCATTGATCACATTTGTAATACTTTCGACCCTGCGGATTTTGTATAGCAACATCATACCACTCATCATCACACTTGTACACATATACAACTAAATCATCCGAATCTAAACTACGTCTAAGCTCACGATACCTATAAGTATCATCACTGTGAGTCTCTTCAAACCCATACTTACTTAGTATATCAAACTCTCTCTGAGTAAAATCAATAGCAACTCCTGATAGAAATGTGTTATGTGATATCTCTTCCCAACTATCAGTATTCATATCTTCAAATAACTTTATATATCTCATAATATTCCAATTTTTTCTAAACAAGCCAATAATCCATCCCATTGATCACATTTATAAAACTTATAATCAGTACCAACATAATACCATTCATCCGGCATTTTATATATACTTACAGTATCTGTAAAAAATTGTCTAGACACTTTATTGGTTATTTCTGGTATAAAGAATTCCATCTTACGCAGTTCTTCTTTTTGTGATGATGTAAATGCAATACACTCCTTTGAAAGCATTTCATATGTACTCCACCAAACATCATAATCCTCACATTCCATAAGCTGAGAAAAAATAGGTTTATCAAAGTATTGCTCGTAGTCTAAACTTTCATTAAGTCCAGTAACATTTAAGTAATTTAAACAATTAATCAACCCATCCAATTGATCGCATTTATAATATCTATCAGGAGAACTAAAAAAACTTATCTCTTCACTTACTCCACTGATACTAACATAATACCATTCATCAGACCCCCTAAATACACTATAAAATACCCCATTTACCTTCTTAGTAACAACAGGTTTGTTGCCAGTGCCTAATATAGCAAAGCCAATACTATTTAAATACTTAGTATCCTTATTATCCTTATTAAAGTTAATTGGCTTAAATGATGTTCCGATTCTCTCACCAGTTAAGTTATTCCATTCACGCTTTGATATCTCTTCAAACCCATTTGAGTCAAGTTCTAAACTTTCACTAATCTTACTTTTCTTTTTATTCACACCTAGCTTTTCTAAACAATTAATCAACCCATCCAATTGATCGCAGCGATAATACTGCTCTGGTTTAAAACTCTTACTTAAAATCATCTTCTCTACATAATACCACTCATCAACAGACTTATATACTGTTATAATATCCCTAGCTCCTCGTTTCGCATCTAAGTAAATCTCCATAAAATCCTTATACTTGGTTTGTTTACCAGGCACACCACCTCTAAAGAATCCCATCTCACTTAAATATATCATATCTTTATCTCTCTTACGAAAGTTCAACCTTTTAAATCTAAATTCAAATGTTTCCCCAGTATCATTACAGAAATCGTCATATGATACCTCTTCAAACCCATCAACATTCAAGTCCTCAAATAGTTTTAAATATTTCATTATGTTATATATTAAAAAAGAGGATTAGAAATCCTCTTTTACACCACATTCATTTTTTAAGAACATCATCAACCCATCCCACTGATCACACTTGTAATAGTAAATACCTTATGACTTGTTAGGTAAACATAATACCATTCATCAGTAGCCTTATCAATTTGAATAGAATCAATTTTAAACCTATTAAATCTAATTCTGTTGATGAAACAAGCAAATCCAAATTTATTATCAATAGCTATCTTCTTCAAGCTATCCATCTCATCTTGTGTAAAATCTAATCTATCCTTAAACTCAAGTCTGTCAGATGTATCACTTGTAATATCTTCATACCAATCCTTATTCAAATCCTCAAATAATTTTATGTACTTCATTGTTTATTTTAATTTTAATCCACATTCATTTTCTATAAAGTTAATTAACCCATACATCTGATCACATTTATAATACTTCTCGAAGTCTTCATCCTCGAATGTTACTAAAACAAAAAACCATTCATCATCACCTTTATATAGATAAATAGTACGACTATCATCACTTACCCTCATTACTTTACTCTTATAATTAGTTTCTATATGACCAAATGAAGTAACTGTATCCTGATGACTTTTTATATAACCTTCATACTTATCACTAAACCCATATGGTATTAAAGTATTTACCTCACTATCCGTAAATCTAATATACTCCGATACTTTATACGGCTTACTACTACGAAAAACATCCTCTGATATTAACTCATAACCATCTTGATTCAAATCCTCAAACAGTTTTATGTATTTCATTCTATTCCAAATTTTTTTAAACAACTAAGCAACCCATCTAATTGATCACACTTATAATCCCTAACAGCAAAATCAGCCGAATAAAAACTGACACAATACCACTCATCCATTAATTTATACACATACATTTCTTTAAAGGAAGAAAGTTAGAGCTTTTATCTAAAAATAATATAGACCGCGTACCCCTAAACTGACTATTTCTAAACCTAAAACCTAAATCAAATAATGCCTTATAATCCCTACTATTAACATCAAAATTACAAGCATCTTCAATAAGCTCATCCATTGTTACCTGAACCAACAAACGCTCATAACCTAAATCCAAATCCTCAAACAATTTTAAATATCGCATAAACTATATATAAAATTACATAAACAAAAAACAAATTATAAAATATAACCATATGACAATAGATGAACTATATAACATAATTGACCAACTTATAGATGAAAAAAAATTTGAAGAAATAGAAACAATCATCAATAACACCAACACCAATGATATACAACTTATTATAGCCTTCTTAACCATAACACACACCAAAAGAAACTATATTAATAATCGACACAAACTTATTGAACTGGTCAAATACCACGGCAAACAACAACAATTAACCGAAAAACAAATAAATAGCATACTGCATGGATTCTGTTAGTAAACTTATTCTACTTAAAAAATATGATAAAGAAATAAAATTCCTTAATCTACAACATTGCTGCGGAGATGAACTCAATATAATAAAAGAAGAAATCCAACTTAATACAAAAGAAATTAAAATAAACTCAAAATACCTAATAGATAAATCACTGATAGAATATATCGAATTTATTATCGAATCCATCCCAATAAATATCAAACGCGAAATAAAACTCAACCAAATTATATGATAGAAGTAAAAAAACTACCAATCGAATACAAAACTATGGACTACTCACTAAACCATCCAAGAGAAATCAATTGCGATATCTTTATCATCACCAATACCAATATCAACCCACTCAATATAGGCGATATCTTTATCGATATAAAAGAACGAACAACAAACACCATAATAGAAGAAACCTGTATGACGAACCTAGACTATGTCGTTAGACAACGATATAGATACAATTCAAAAGAACTAGACAAAACCCTAAGAGAAAAAATCTTACCTTATTACAGAGAACTTATAATCAATAATATAACCGACGTAAAATAAACATGACAGAACTACTAGTATATACACCAACACAAGAATTTATAGACAAACCAGGACTTCAAAAACACCTGATACCCTACCATACCTACCTAGTCACATATATACCACATCTACAAGGCGTAGTTCATATACCAGATAACTATGTTAGAGTAAATCTAACCAATATTATAATAAGTAAAACACACTTCACAACACTACAAGAACATAGAAATAAACAAATAAATAACTTAATATATACGATATGAAATATATCAAATATATCAAATTCTTTGAAAACCTAGAATATTCTAAAATAGAAACACAAGATATCTTCTACAATAAAATAGAAGAATATGGAGAAGTACCCTTCACAAAAAAAGAAATCGACACACTTATATCAATGGGTAACGAAGATTCATACCATAGACCACCACACAAAAGAGCAGCTCCAAATCGACAACAGATGGGTGAGAGTGTTACCTTATTCCCAAAATCTCTAAATTTTTATATAGTTATATTCAAATGTACTGACGAATGGTTTATGTGCGCAAAAATATCCATTATAAGTACCACAACCGGTGACTTTTATAAATGCGATCAATGGGACGGATTAATGACATTCTTAAAACAACATATTAACTAAAACACATCAATCAATCCATCTCGAAAATCACTCAACAAAATAAAATATTCAGACTCTATCCAACGATTCTTACCATCATCACACCTAATATAATAAGCAGCATCCTTCACCATATCATACGCCACATTATTATAAGGATACTCTAATACCTCATAACGAAACCCATACGTCAAATATTCATTGCGAAGACTTACCCCCGTATTTATATACACAATTATCATACTAATCAATTATATCACTAATCAAATTACCTCGCCAATCATCCAATAACATAAAATACTTCCTATCAAACCAATTAAACCAACGCCAATCACCATCATCACATAACACCTTTACAATACCTGATAAGTATACCGAAGAATCCAAATGCCTAACCTCATACACCCTACCAATAGTAATAAACTGCTTGTCATAAACACTATTTCCTACCTTATCCGGAACACTATAATATACATACTTAATCATACACATATAATATCAATCAAACTATCACGCCACTCTTCCAACGAAACCAAATACTTCTTATTTACCCACCTCAATCCAGAAGCTTCTAATAAAAGAAACGTTCCATACTGATTAGTAGTAATATTGTAACTAAAAGAACTAATACGACTCATGCAACTCATACACACCACCTACCACCAACCCATTATCCCAACCATCCCATTCAATCTTATCAGCAGGATCAACAGGACAGCCAACTCCACTACCACCAATATATACATACTTCTTACTCATGAATGTTTCCAATTATCACTAAATCAATTATATCCTTTACAGAACATACATTCCTATCCACACATTCTATATGTGTTCCAAACTCCTCCACACCACACTCATTTGTGTAAATAAGATATGAGTATAATGCAACCGTAAACCCACATATATCCTTATCATATTCAACTAAATAATAAGAACCATCATTATCATCTGTACAAAATCTATCACCCTCATATATAGCAACACCATTACTATCTTCTAATCCTACAAACACACCAACTGTTCCAGGGATTATATCATACAACTCCCTTGATGTATTACATTGAATACCATCCACCTCTTTAAAGTCCTTAGCATACTCTGTTAAGTATTGTGGCAACCCATACACCCACTCTTTATTATCTACCCTTTTACCCCTATATTTTATCTCTCTCATATACTATATTATACTATTATATTAATTAAATTATCACGCCAATCAGCCAATGATATGAAATCATCCGCATATACCCACCGCCTCATACCATCATCACTTTCTTATCTTTATCGAATGGACTCTTCCGAAGAATATCATAACACTTACCCACCGTCAACCATGCTTTATCATTTGATATATTTATCACTTTCATATCTCTCTAAACCCTTACTGGGCATGTGTTTTAGTCGAATTAATTGATGCGTAAATGGGGTGAAACTTACCTCGTTTTTCGGCATCCTCGGAAAGCCTTACTGGGCGTGCGTTTCGAAAAATGCTAAAACATAGTTAAACGACGATTCGAAATTTCGAAAAAATCTAAGGTTTTTTATTTGGTATTACCAAATTTTATTCTTCTAAAGTATCATATTTTTATTTTATTTTATTTTGTCATTATCGCGAATATTGTCATAAGTGTCATTGCAATTAGGAAGAATACTATTGCGTTCATAGTACGTTTATTCCACTTATCAAACTCTTTATCGTATTTAGGTTCTCCGAGAGGAGAGAGGTGATTTAGCATTTTTTGATGATTTCAATTAGTGTATCTATACAAGTGATTTCGGCTTCTGCATAGGTATTACAAAACCCACTATAGCCTTTTATTGTATCATCTGTTTCAATCTTTTTTATGGACCAATAGGACTTACCATTTTTTTCAGTTTGTCTACAAAAAGAGTCTATGTGGTATTTTTCTCTGACCCAATTAAACACTTGTGATTTTAATGGTGCGAAGCAGCTAATTTGTTTGAATAGAGTGGCAAATGCGGATCCATCTTCTATTGTATTTCCTGCATACATATTTGAATATAGTATATTCATATC
>Ga0114964_10000598_pt1 | contig 28011 bp, 24 predicted proteins | sample C_131016_MF_Meta_FD_92638 | JGI IMG/M metagenome (GOLD analysis project Ga0114964, IMG submission 92638) | Freshwater microbial communities from Lake Croche, Canada to study carbon cycling - C_131016_MF_MetaG | ecosystem: Environmental > Aquatic > Freshwater > Lake | place: Lake Croche, Canada...
ATTCCATCAATCCCATTTACGCTTGAGTTCTGTAAGCCTTGATCGAGCAGAGTGCATCCAAAGGCAACCCTCACTGAACTATCCTTTGGGGCAAAAGCTCAGATTTTCTGAGAACCATTTTTTTCCTCTACTAGCATTGCCGCTAGAGTTTCATTTAATGGTGGGATAGTTAAGCTAATCCCTTTAGTACTGAGAAGATCTTGCAGTTTTTTTGGATTACCGCACATACGAAGGACTTCACTCGTTCGGACAAAATCAGGGTTCACGCGAATTTCCGGTAAGTAGCCACTTAGATCACTTAGGCTATCAAGAACAAATTTCAAAGAACGCGCCTGACCAGTGCAAACATTATAGATTTCACCTGGTTCTCCTAGTTCTAGTAAATTGAAATAGGCACTACAGATAGTGTGAACGTCATTAAATTCGCGTTCAATATTGAGGTTGCCTAGCTCAATAAAGGGGTACTGATTGGCAAAATGGCGAATCAGTTTGGGAATAAGGAAGTCTCCCTTCTGTCCTACCCCAGTGTAATTAAATGGCCTGGTAATCACGATTGGTAGACGCTCAAAGTAAGTCTTGGCCATTTCTTCCATCGCTACTTTACTGATTGCGTAGTGGTCGACCGGTTCCAATGTTTGGGATTCTACGGAAAATGGGTTTGAACTATTGCCGTAGACAGTTGCGCTACTTGCCAAGAGAATCTTTTTTGGTGCCGTTGGAAGATGGGTAAGCGCTTTAAGAAGATTCCCTGTTCCAAGGGCGTGGACTCGATAGAATGCTTCATGATCTTTCGACGCCACAAAACTGATACCTGCTAGATGAACAACATAATTGGGGCTTAAGGCCGCAATTTCAGCCTCTAAGGCATTAACATCATTAATATTGGCCTTAAGGATCGCGAGGTGGTGACCCATAGATTTACCAAGGCGCATTAAATGCTGACCAGTAAAGCCATTAGCGCCCGTTAACAGGATGGAAGAGGGGATCAAATTGGTTTAAGTAAAAGTCACAAAGTGCATAAGTTTCCTATTTTGCCGCACTTTTTCTTTACAGTTCAATTCTTCCATATAGGCATAAAAAGATTGGCTATTCATCTATCTCCGGTTGCTATGACTAAAATAGGAAAAGTCAGTTTTATCCTTCAAAATAAGGGGACAGATGTTGTTATTGCTTACATTGGCTGGGTTTGGGCTGGGGGCCTGGAGACTGGCAAGGGCAATTCAATTGCAGGGCCCCGTAGATTTTTATATATTCTTAATTGTTATATTTACCAGCCTTGTTTTGGTAGCTGGCTATATCCTCTCGGCCTTCAATTATCTAGGGTCTATTCAAGCTTGGGCAGTGGCCTCGGTTTCACTAGGGATTTTAGTAGGGGTTATTGGACAAAGGGCAGATAAGGCATCTCTTCTTTCATTCCAGATTCGAAATTTTAATATGAGAGGTTTTTTGGAGGATTGGGTTGGTGAGTTTCGACAACTAGGAAAATTACAGCAACTCACAATTGGTATTTGTTTAACTACTATTTTATATCTTGGAGCCATTAATTTATATTTTGTCGTAAAAACTGCCCCCCATACTTGGGATAGTATGACGTATCACCTTGCGCGCATGGCGTATTACATCCAACGGGGCAATTTAAACGTATTTGATGCCAACTACTGGGCTCAAGTGGTGCATCCCAAGAATTCGACGTTGCTATTTATTTTTGCATTTCTTGACTCTGGTCGAAATGAGAATTTAACCCAGTTAGTACAATACATTGCCTATTGGACGGGGATCTTGACTGTTTATGGAATAGCGCGCGGAATTGGTAGTAGCAGGTACGGAAGTTTATTTGCCGGCATCGTTTTTGGGCTTTTAACCGAGAGCTTGATGCAGGCCATTACCACGCAAAATGATTTGCTCATTGCTGCGTTATTTGGATGTGCAGTATATGGAATAATTTCCTGGGGAAAGGTGGAAGCAAGTCGTTATCTGGTTTTATCGAGCACTGCTATCGCCATTGCCGTGGGTGTTAAGGCTTCATCTCTGTTAGCAATTCCCTGTTTAATGATACTAGCAGCAGCTATTTTTTATCGACGTTACCAATTCATAGCACCGCAATTTAAAAGGGCCTCGATTAAAGAGTTAGAAAAGGCAATTAGAAACAATAGCGGAGTTAAAATTCCTAATATAAAAAGGTTACCCCGAGAAATTTATGTTGTTATTGCGGCAATATTATTTAGTAGTCTTCTATTTATTCTTCCGGCTGGCTACCTAGACAATTGGCAATTATTTAGCCATCCCATTGGGCCTAGTTCAATGCGAGCAGGGCATTCATTCGAAGGCCAAGACCTAAACTATATTTTAGAGAATGGGTCAAAAAATACAATGCGGTATGCAGTTGAGTTTGTATCACTAGATGGTATGCATCACCCTAAGCTAGATGCATTGCAGTTAGAAATTCGTCAACAGCTAAAAAATATATTTCTTTTGATTGGTATTGATCTTGAAACTACTGCTGCGTCACGCAATGTTTTTCAGTATCTTCGATTGCCTGACAGTCATGAAGATCATTCCTCTTGGGGGATTTTCGGTTTTTTACTTATCTGGCCGTTAGCTTTGATTTCTTTGTTCAAAAAATTTACTCCTAGACCGCTCTTCTTTTTATCTGTAGTCAGTTTTTTATTCTTGCTGTTGCAGGCATTTGCTGGCCCCTATGATCCATGGCGTGGTCGCTATTTCTTGGTAGGAGCAATTTATGCAACTCCGGTATTAAGTTTTTATTTTCAACTGCCCAAGAAGCAGTCAAATCGATGGCTTGAGTTTATTTTGACAAGCTATATTTTTCTTGTGACAGTAATTGGATGCATGTCTGCTCTTAGTGCGGTGATGGATCGTAGAAATAGTAATCTACATGAGGTAAGGCAATTAGATCGACTGGGACAACTCATTCGCAATACTGGCATGACCGCACCAATTCGGCTTTTTAATCAGCTAGTTCCAAACCAAGCTATCGTAGCAGTTGCATTGCCAGGTGATAATTATGAATTTGCCCTTTTTGGTGAGGGGTTGACTAGAACGCTAATCCCCATTAATGATTTTACAAAGGGTTTGCAGCCGATTCCTAAGCATGCAGAGTATTTATTATTTAGTAAATGGGTTATACCTAATATAGAGCCAACTGATACGGCTTTAGGCGAAGATTGGTATTTGCGTCGCTTAAAGGTAGCAGGTAATTCGGACCAAAAAAATAATTAAGAAGCTCATCTTGTATAAAGAGACCTATGAATAAGTTTCCACCCCCTTTTGGCGAGCAACGCCCAGCATCGAAGCATGCAATTACTCCAATAAAAGCCTGGAGAGATTTTTTTTCAATTTTCGGTTTAGCTTGTGGTCTGATTGGTGCTTGGGCGGTCATTGCAAACAATCTACATTATTTTGGGCAAGATAAAAACACCGTCACCAGTTATTTGCTAGCCTTCTCTTTTCTTTTGGCTTTTACACCACGGCCATGGGGGTTAATGGGTGTTTTATTTTTCATTCCCCTAGCAGCAGGACTTCATAGTCAGATTGCCGCTCTTTACCCAATTTCTTTTTTGGCCTTACCAAATGCAGGATTAGATTTAGTTGCTGGCTTTTTCTTTGGGACAATAATTCATGCGAGCGTGATCTATCTGAGGGACCGAAAACAAAAGCAGGAAATCCCAGCATTGAATCTTGGTCAGATCATGCCTTGGCCTATTGGTCTAGCTTTAGTCATGCTAACTGTATCGACTGCTCTAGCGCTAGCGCGTAACTTTCATCAATCGGCAACGGCGACCTCTTTTAATGGTGTCCTCTTTAACTTTATTCAATTTCGACCAATCGAATGGCATGCTGATTACCTACCCTTGGGGGATTGGATAGCCTATGCGGTTGCTGGCAGTCTAATAGCCCTTTTACAGCTTCAGTTACACGGTTTTTCTAGCAAAAATAAAAATAGTCTTATTTTTCGGCCAATTATTTTGGGACTCATTGTCGCAGCTCTACTTGGAATCATTCAAAGCATTACCGGGTTTGGATTGCCTTCCGCGCTCTTAAGTTTTCGAAAGGATGCTCTAGGCTATGCAGCAATTGGCTTTCAACCAGATCTGCACGCATTTGCTGCGCAAATGTTGTTAGGAGTGGTGGGTATCTGGGGCTATTTTCTATATAGCCGCAACAAGCTAGAAAAAATCTTTCTTATCGCCACTTTTTTTCTTTGCAGCTTTGGATTACTTGCTAGCAAGTCTAGGGCGTCACTATTTTTTGCATTTTTGGCCCTGTTGGTCCTTGGAGGTGTTTATTGCTACCGACATTTTCATCGATATTTTATTTATTGTTGCATTGTCGGTGGTCTCGTTATGGTTGTGATGCTATTTTCAATTTCAGCATATTACATTAGCGGCCAGCTTATTCCAGGTTTTTCTTGGATGAATGACTTGTTCGTTCAGATACATGTCCGAGATTTAACCAATCTTAGTGATCTAAGCGGAATACTGGGTTCTCGATTAGAAATTTGGAGTGCGGTTGTTAATATGATTTCCAATTTTCCGCTGATGGGTGTTGGTCAAGGCGAATTTTATCGTCTATCTTCTAATGGAGGCTTTAGTAAATCGTTTTTCCTAGAGCGTATTGGTGGTGAGAATGCGCATAATTATTTTTTTCAGGTACTTGCAGAAAACGGTTTTATAGGATTTTTTGTGTTTGCTTTTGCTTTTATTTTTCCGTGGAGGTTTTGCCGTAGTCGTGAAAATACCTCGCCAGCCCTCATTGCGCTCCTTAGCCTATTTCTTGGCAACCTTTTTGCCCATGCATTTTTGGTGCGTGAGAATTTACTCTTGGCAACAGCATTTTTAGCATTGATTTATTCCCTTGCGTTTACTGCTAGTAGCACTCAACCTGTTGAACTTTTAAAAAAATCAGCAATTCCTTTTGCTGATTTCCTCCGAAAACCAATTCAACTAGGATTGATGGCGGGCGTTATTTTCTTAGGATGTGCATTAGAGATAATTTTTTCTTTTGACAAAAAACCTTTTCTTTATGGCATCGATTGTTTTAGGCTCGAAAAGCCAATCAGCGCAGATGGATGGACTTCAGGTGCTTGGGAAGAGCGAATACCCTTGTGGGCAAAAGAAGTAGAGTTAACTTTGCAGCCCAGTCAACCAAATATAAAACATCGCCCCCTTGGTGCGCAGATGCAAGTTTTATCTTGGGAGGCGGGCAAGGGAAAGGTGCCCGTGGCAACGACATCTCATCAGTGGAACGCCAACGAGCCCACAACCTTGCGTTTATTATTACCACTGGAATACATACACTCTAGTAACATTATTTCAGTCCGCCTAGAGCTATCACATTGCTATACGCCACGCGACCTGGGGGCAAATACTGATGCGCGTCGCTTGGGGGTTTTAATGAACCCCCCGGTATACCGCTAAGCCAAACTAGTCTTACCCATTAGCCTATTTGTTTTTCAAGTCTTTTTGAATGATTAGCCATCTTGGGGTTTTAAAGCGCACAATTGACCAATACAGCCAGATATAGGTAAGTGCAAAAAGTCCGCTACAGATTTTTAGGGCAATGTGGTTATTCCAAAAAATTACGGCTGGAACGACCGCTAAGCTTGAGAGTAACCATAAGTAAGGGGCAGTAATAGCGTTACGTTGGGTTTTCAATTCACCTTCGGATGAGCCAATTGCCCAACGCACTGCCCGGCGATAAATAATTTGATGCAAATGCGCTGCATCTGGAATGCCCGGACTAACTCGCTTTAAAGCAATACGACGGTAAATTGTAAACATGGTCTCAAAAATGGGATAGAAACACAGAAGCAAGGGAAACCATTTTGAAACGGTGGGGTTGCGTAATACCAGCAAAAGAGATAGCTCAGCAATCCAAAGGCCAATTAAATAGGCGCCTCCATCCCCCAAAAAGATAAGGCCCTTGGGATAGTTCCAGAATAAAAAACCCATAATTGCACCAATCCCTGCAAAACAGCAGATCATGATTGGGTAATCTCGCACCTGAAAAGCAACATACGCTAGAGCAATGAGAATGATGGTGGCAACGGCACCAGAAAGTCCGTTATAGCCATCGATTAAGTTAAATGAGTGGGCAACCCCAGCAATGCAAAAGCAGGTAAAGATCATAGAAAGAATCGGGATCGAAAGCACCCAATCAACCCCAAAAACTTGTACGTTAGTAAGCCAGGCATTGAGAAGTTCGCCCGCAAACGCTGCTGAAATCATGGTTGCTAAAAGACGTTCTTTTGCGCCTACTTTTTTTGTCAGGTCCTCTACTAGGCCGGTTATAAAGCAAGGCAGAGAAGCTAGAAGCAATAAAGCGGCAAATAAGCCTACCTGAGTATTGTCTGGCCAGCGCAACATCAGGGCACAGCATAAGCCGAGAAAAATAGGGACGCCACCAATCCGTGGAACCGGGCTGTCATGAAACTTTTGAATCCCCTTAAAGTCGGTATCCCCAGTAATATGACCATGAAGATGCTGAAAGCGAATTAAAAAGAGGCAACCGATCAGGGAAACAAAGAGGGCTATGAGGACGGCCGACATGAGGGTTTAACTTAAGCCTATGGAGAGCATATGAACAGACACCCACTTTACCACTCTAGCTTAAGTGGACCAGATTGAATAGGAGTTGGTAGTCCTTTTCGAAGTAAAATCAAGCCATTAGCCTCTTTGGGAGGAGTATCAACTAACCACGCTTTTATATTTTTCAATGACTAAAAAAATTTTCTATCCTTATGAATATTAGTTATCGCGATATCACCAGCTGGTTTAGTAGTAATTGGAAAATGCTGATCCTAATCGAACTGGTCTGTGTACTGGCAACAACGGTTTATTTAGTGTTAACCCCGCGTATTTATGAGGCAGATTTTTCAATCCAGATGCCTAAGGTTCAGAAAATAAGCACTACTAATGGCGCTAAAAATGAATGGACGATGATGATTTCAGGCTTGGATTACATGCGGGGGTGGCAAAATCCTTTACGTTTTCCAAATGAGTTTATTGTTAATTGCATGGGGTCTGATACGAATCAGAATCGCAAGAAATTTGTCAACGCGAATCAGATGCGCTTGCAAAATCATGGTGATGTGATTCAATTTTCCCTAAAGCTTGAGGGCCTGGAAACTACTAACCGTTGCGCCAATCTTTTATTGTATTTGGTATGGAATGATATAAATCAAACCTTTGATAATGAGGTACGAAGAGAAAGTGAGGCCCCCAACAACCCTTCCTTATTTGCAGCTATCAATTATGAAAAGCCAGGCCTAGTTGACTTAATTCGCATGAGCGATAGTTTTATCAAGCCAGAGATAACCAAAAATATTTTTTTAGCCATCATCTTGGGTTTATTCATCGCCATATTTGCAGCGCGCCTGAAAGTAAAGTACCGTGCCTAAATTGGGGCTTAACCAATTACCATTTTTTGGGCTATTAGTTGCTGGTTGCATATTACATAGCCTCATTTTTTTCTATCCTATCCCAGTTTACTATTTACCTGATTTATTTTTACTAATTTATTTAGTTTATAAATTACCGGATTTAAATCAAGATATCTCATTAATCTTTTTCCTTGGAATTGCATTGCTGATGGGGTATTATTTTTTTTCTCCTCAACCACCTGAAACAGAATTTGCAAATAACTACATCATCGTTTTAAAGCCATTTGCGTATATTTGTATATTAGCCCTATATTCGCGCAATGTACCTCAGGTTAAATTGGTTTACTGGGTACGTCAATTTTTAGTCCTCTATCCATGTATTTTGTTATGGAGTTTATTTTTAGTTCATCTCAAAGAGAATGCCAATCTTGGTCATCTCATGAGTGTTCGCCCTTATTTCATTTTTGAAAATAATTTTGAAATTACGTTTTATTTAAATTGCTTCATTATTGTTTTCTTTATTCGCAAAGAACGTAAATGGTTTGATTTTGGCTTATTGGCGACAGTCATCGTGCTTGCTGGCAGTCGATCAGGTCTACTCTCCTTCGCAGTTATTTGTATTTATTATTTTTTTTCTGTGAGTCTACGTCAAAAATTAGTAACTGCATTGCTGGCAATTGCAGCAGTGTGGTATATCGCTAGGGGGCGAAATTTAAGCGCCCCCGTAAGTTCCATTGACCGAGTTCAATCCTTACAGGCTATTTTGTCGCACTATGGTAATAGCGTATTAGAAATATTGAAAGAGCCCTTTGGTTATGGAATTTATGAAAAAGTGCCCCGTTATATTTGTATTCGGCTTCCTGATTTTGCTGAGTGGTTTACTGGTAATCCCTACAACTGTGATCCGCTGATGTTGCAAGCGTTTTATACCAGGGCCTTATATCAATTCGGAATTTATGTAACACTCCTTATTCCTATTTTATTTTTCTTGATAGTAAAAAAAGAAACTGGTTGGAAATTGGCTTTCATTATCCTAACCCCAATTGCTTGCGTTGCCACTTCGGTAGGTGGATTTTCAAATGGCTTAGCTTTTTGGGGGGTCTTAATCTCCATATATGCTTATCTACAGTTTCGCAATCCAGATTTAACGAGCAAATGCTAAGCATCATTACGATCAATAAAGATAATGTAGTGGGTTTGCAAAAAACCATTGCGTCTTTGAAACAACTAAAAATACGGGATTTTCATTGGGTCTTTATAGACTCCAATTCAAGCGATACATCTGTAGCATTAGCGAATACCTTTGCAAAACCAGGAGATGTTGTTTTATCTGAACCTGATTCAGGTATTTACAATGCCATGAATAAAGGTGTACCCCTTGCGACTGGTGAGCATATTTTATTTTTAAATAGTGGTGATACCTTGGCCTTGGGTTTTGATTCGATTACATCTTTAGGAGTTGATCCTCAATGCGAATTGACACTGTTTGGCTTTCAAATTCGCAATCGTAGGCGTTTTGCAAGGCATAACTGGTGGCGATTTTGGTCACTGCCAACCTCTCATCAAGCCATTATTTATTCCAAAAAACTTTTGGCACAAAATCCGTTTGACGAAGCATATCGCTTAGCGGCTGATTTTGAACATTACTTACGCATCAATCAAAGACCAAGAAGTATCCAACGAAAACGAATCATACTAATTAATAATGAACCTTATGGCAGTGACCAGCAATTACAGCGCGTGCTCTCTGAATACCGAATGGCCCTGATTCAAAACGAGTACCCTAAATGGTGGGCGCATTTTATTTATGGCCTTAAGACCTATTACCTGAAGTGGGTCTTAAATAAATAAAGTGACCATGATGCCAAAGCCCAATATCACAGTTATGATCTTGACCTTTAATGAGGAATTGCATATAGGCCGTTGTTTACAAAGTGTTTCTCAGCTTACCAATAAGATCGTAGTGGTCGATTGTTTTTCTACTGACAAAACGGTTGCTATAGCCAAGCAATTTGGCGTAATCTTGTTGCAGCACGCCTGGGAAAATAGTCACTCCACTCAAGTTAATTGGGCTTTATCACATTTACCCGCCGATACACAGTGGGTTATGCGCATAGATGCTGATGAGGTGCTGACTCCTGAACTTGTAACTCAGATTCACGCATGTCTGGCAAACATAGGGGATAAGATTAACGGTATTTCGTGCATTAGAAAAATGGTATTTCAAGGAAAATTAATTCGCTTTGGCGGTATTGGTGCTAATCGGGTCATGCGATTATTTCGTTATGGACATGGCGTATCTGAGTCGCGGTGGATGGATGAACACATTAAAGTAGATGGGCAAACGAGGGTACTTACCGGTGCGATCATCGATGATAATCTGCAGCCACTAGGTTGGTGGATAGAAAAACACCGTAATTATGCAATGCGTGAGGCAGTTGACCTTTTAAATCTAGAGTACCAATTTGCGCAGCAAAATTCTGTTGCTGGATTAAGGTCAGCCAATTCATCGATTGGCGTAAAGCGCTGGGTTAAAGAAACCGTGTATGCCAAACTTCCTGGCGGAGCTCGGGCTTTGGCTTATTTTTTACTGCGTTATGTAGTGTTGTATGGATTTTTAGATGGTATCAAGGGCGCCCAGTTTCATTACTTGCAGGCTTTTTGGTATCGGGCGCTTGCCGATCAAAAAGTAGCGGAGGTAAAGCGCCATATGCTAGAAAATCAAGTGGGTCCAAAAGAAGCCATTAAGCACGTGTTGGGCATAAGCCTATGAAAGTCAGCATTATTACCGTAAGTTACAACAGTGCTAGAACCATCCGCGCAACGATTGAGTCGGTACTTTCCCAAGACTACCCAAATCTTGAATACCTCATAGTAGATGGTGGATCGACCGATGGTACGGTAGCTATTCTTAGGGAATACGCCGATCGAATTACACGCTGGGTAAGCGAAAAAGATCAAGGGATGTACGACGCCATGAATAAGGGTATTGCCATGGCGACAGGAGGCGTAATCGGGATACTTAATTCTGATGATACCTACATGACTAATTATGTCGTGAGTAAGATGATGCAGGCACTGACTGCTGCACAGGCAGATGTAGTTTTTGCTGATTTAATTTTAGTAGATCAGCATCACCCAGAAAAAGTACTACGGTATTACGATTCCGGAAATTTCAAGCCGAGTAAATTTCGCTATGGTTGGATGCCAGCACACCCGACTGTTTTTATTCGCAAGCCTATTTATGATGCTGTTGGACCATTTGTAACTGATTATAAAATTGCAGCTGATTACGAAATGCTAATTCGTGTTTTGGCAGTTCACGCAGCAAGCTATTGTTATGTGGCCAAGCCAATCGTGCGCATGCGCTCAGGTGGCGCTAGTACAGCTGGATGGTCACGTAATTGGATCTTAAATCAAGAAATTGTTCGTGCATGTAGGGCCAATGGAATTCAAACTAATATGGGTTTACTGTTACTGAAGATTCCTGCTAAGCTCTGGGGGGCTATCCTTGGACGCTTTGGTAAAGCCGCTAAAGTATCCCTACATTAGTGGCGCATCGACTTTTTTTGTAAATACTGTAAAGCCAATGTCTGCAATGGCTTTAATACAGCTTTAGCGATGGTATTGCGCCAACCCGTGAGTTGATTTTGTAAATCAGGGTGGCACTGCTCAAACCCTGGAATGCTTGAAGCTTCCCACTGTAGATCTAAAAGAATGGTGCGCAATTTCCACAGTAGAAATGGATTTGACTCATTTGCTTTCACAAACTTATTTAATACTATGAGTTCAGCTCCGATCATCCGCTTGGTATCTTTTTGCATATTGTGCGCATGCAGTCGAATCAAGACTAATTCTTGAGCTATAAAATCAAAATGAAAATGCTTAGCTATCCGTAGCCACATATCCCAATCTTCACAGGCTTTAAGCGTCTCATCAAATAGACCAATCGTATCAAAGAGGCTTCGTCGTATGAGAACACTACTGCCACTGCCGGAGACAAAATTACCCCAGCGTAATTGACGATAAATATCACCTTTTAATTTTGGTACGATGTTACCAAGCGTATCAGACAGTCTTTCACCAGATTCAGCAATAGTGCCATAGGCACAGTAAATAACCCCAAGTTTTGGATCAGTCGAGTCAAGAAAAAGCTGGTATTGGAGCTGAAGTTTATTGGCTAGCCAAAGATCATCTACATCTAAAAACGCAATGAAAGGCGCTTTGGCGTGGCCAATTCCGGTATTACGAGCGGCTGCTAGGCCAGCATTGTCCTGATTGATTAGCTCAACTGTGAGCTGGGGATGTTCGTGAATGAATTGGGTAACTAGATCTGCTGTTGCATCGGTTGAGCCATCATTAACCACAATAATGGTGGCTAGAATATCGCCTTGAAGTGCAACGGAGTCAAGCGCTTGGCGAATAAATTGCGCACCGTTGTAAACGGGAATAACAACATCAATACAGTGGAGCGAGGTAGTCATTTGATTTTTTTTAAAAAACCCACTAAATCAAATGGCAGAATGCGGGATAGGGAGCGAATCTGCGATTTGAGTAAGGCCGACCAAAGAATGGTACGACATTCCTCGATCGCAGTACGCACCCCAGACACAGAGTTTGGATGGGCATGCTCAACGTTGGACTGAAGCTTTTTTAGGGGCTTACCTAAACGAATGTAGGCCAACCAATTTAAATCCATTACCTGGTTTGTCATGGCGCTAACTAGGCTACGAAGGTCGACATTTGATGCTGATTCGGTAACGAGTTCCTGTAGTCGATGTAGGGACATTAAACGAGCTCTGGCTTGCATTAGTTCGAGTTTAGTGCGCGAAATACTGTGCGGCAGCTCACGGTAGTGCAGTAGGACCTTTTGTAGGTTGTTGATCTCGCCGTGCTGCGCTATCCGTAGCCAAAGGTCATAATCTTCAGGGGGAAATTTATTGGGGTCTTCTGGATAGAGTCCAGATTGATCAAGCGCAGCTTTACGTATCATCACAGAGCTATGCACAAAGCAGTTATAAAACAAGAGCTTAATTTGAATTTCCCCATTATCTGTCGGATGCGATAATGTGCGCTGACTAAGGGTGTCTTCCTCGATAATTTGTGCTGCCGTACCAAGTAAGGCACACTGGGGATGCGCATCTAAGTAGTGAACCTGCTCGCTAAGCCTACTAGGCAAGCTCACATCATCTGCATCTTGACGCGCCAGGTACTGTCCTCTTGCTACCTTGATCGCTCGGTTAAGACTAATGGGTAGGCCGGCGTTGGCCTGATGAATGAGCTGAATTCGCGGATCAACGTACGATTCTAAAATCTGGCGTGAGCCATCAGTGGAGCCATCATTAATGATGATGAGTTCAAAATCGGTAAAGGTCTGAGTTAGGATACTGTCGATCGCCAGGCGCAAGTAGCGGTCCGCATTGAAAACTGGGAGGAGGACACTAACCTTGGGAGCGCTCATGATAAAGATGAATTTTAAAAAGAATGGGGCAAATGGGTTATCCCAAGGGGTTGCACTAGGAAAAGCTGCCAGTAAGGCAAAAAAGCTACAATTAAAAAAATTAACTCAATTAATATGACCAATATTACGACAAAAAGAACGATTGGCATTATTACCATTGCCACTGGTAAGTATTATGCGGAATTCATCCCCAATCTAAAAGATAGCATTGATCTGAATTTTGCTACGGACCAATACCAGATCCATTTTTATTGTTTTACTGATGTGCTTGCTACTCGAGCTGATATTCAGTGTTTTCCCATTGCGCATTTTGGCTGGCCATTTAGTACACTCTTGCGCTACCATTGGATTAATGAGCAATTACCCACATTACTAAAGCACGATTTTCTTTTGTATCTGGACGCAGATATGAAGGTAGTGGCCCCACTCCCTGATAGCATCTTTGACAATGAGCTCATTGCTGTTGAGCATCCTGGCTTTATGCATGCGGGTGGCGCATTTGAAATTGATCGGCAAGAATCGAGTTACACGCCTCCGCAACTACGCAAAACCTATTACCAAGGCTGCTGTTGGGGAGGAAAAACGACTGCTTTTAAAAACCTAATTCAAACTCTGAATAGCATGGTAGAAACAGATTTAAAAAATGCAGCAATTCCCATTTGGCACGATGAGTCCTACCTCAATCATTATTTAGCTTTACACGCCTGTACTGCATTACCACCGACCTTTGCATGGCCGCAAGGGGAATCCCCCATAGATCCACCTTATATTTTGCATTTAGAAAAAGCGCATGGTAGCATCCGCCAAACCGATAGTATGCAGTTAAATGTCATCGAGTTATTAAGCGCTAAAAATATGCAAGATGAGTTAAAGCTATATAAGAAGCTGTATTTAGTTGCGCATGAAAAATGTCAACGTCTAGAAGATCGCTTAGCAAAAAAAAATCTCTGGTGGCTGCGTCTACGCGAATGGTTAGCGTACTATAAAAAAAGCCCAGACAAAAATAGAACTTTGTAAGCTTTAGGATGACATGGAGCTAAGTTGCTTGGCAAGCGCTAAGGAAAAACGGGAATCAAATTTCCTCGCAAAAAGATAGGGATACTCATTTTTTTGCCCAGCAGCAATGGCGTCTAAGTGTGACATATCCAAGATCCCTGGCGACTCACCATTTGCAACATCCCAGGATATAAAACGCAAATGGTTGCTAATAAACTGCTTACGATGGTTTTGTCCATATTCACTATTAAGTAAAATTGAATGGGGCACAAACTCTTCGGCGCAGTGCGAGAGACGGTATTGGCGCTTTTTTACCCAGGGATGCTGAACGAGGATTTTGACTGCCTCTTGGCATAAAGACCAGTAACCAAGGCCACCCCAAAAAGAATGGCTACCCAGGCCATATGAAGGCAGGCGATTAATTTTTAGCAAACCTTGTAGGCTAATTAAAAACCGATTGCTAATATCAAACAGTGGCCCCCATTTTTTGATATCAATTAAATCGTAAAGCTCAAAGAAGCGAATTCGATCAAGACCGCCATTAAAAGACCAATGCGGCGCTGGCAACTCAAAATGTTCAATAAAATTCAGCCCTGCATTCGCATCAAAAAAGTGCAAGAACTCGGCTGGACTGCACAGCAAGCGGCACTGCCCAGTCAAGGTATGGCAATAATCAGCACCTAGTAGAAGCGCTTGCTTAGCCATTTCAATTTGAATTTGAAAATGGTTTGAGCTAGCCCAGAAGATCACCCGGTCAAACTGAAGGTGCAAGCGATTCAGGTGCGCATTGCTTGTCTGCTGCTCATCGACCCAGGCTTGCATGATTGCAATCATGCTTTTACTTCGCCGATCAACATGGCAAAGCACTAGCGAGTCTTCAATCGCCAATAATTGCGTAATTAAGGTTTGCAGGGATTGGGGATCACGGTAGGCCGTGATGAGAAAAGCGTGTTTCAATTGGAGGAAAGTATTAGCGGCACAGTAAGAACATTGTAGAGCTAGCCTAAAAAAGCCCTAGGCAATTGGGTAGTTTTTCACTATTGATAGAGGCAATCCAAACCCAATACTCGGCGCCGCGATTAAATGGGTTACGTACGGCTGCCTGCGCCTTAAACGGTTTAAGTGGATCTGCATTTTGATCACTTAAGCACCCCTTCCACACGCTTTTGGTCGGATCTTGCAGTAAAAGTAAATGGGTTACTTTATTCGCTTTCATTTCTAGCAGATACGGCAGCGCAGCTTGACTTGCTGGGTTCACATACATAGTCCAGTCCATACTGAGAAAGGGTCGCGGCATCAATGCCTTTGAGCGTGCCTCGGTTGCGACGATGGCTGATGCGGGTACAACTTCATCTAGCCAACGCATTTCGCTGTAGTTAGCGGCGTTCTTTTCAAGTAGTTTAGTGCGCGCATCAACACTCCAAGCACCTGGAAGAAGGGTATAAATACCAAATCCAGCGATTCCCAAAATGACAAGGGTTTGTAAGTAGATGAGCCCAAGTGTGAAACGGCGAGTTAAAAAATTCGGCACTATTTCTTCGTGCGCCATGATTAAAAATACCCAGATGAGCGGCTCTAAATAAAAACGACTACCAATTTGACCAAGCCAGGTGCCAATTGCCACCATGAGGCCAGTTGCACCCAGAATGAGTATTGAGCTTAGTTGTAGATTTTTTTGCCGAAATAGCCAAAAGACACAGCCAATCCAAATTAGCACTGTAATACCTAGGGTTGTCGTGATTTGTCCAGGCGAAGTAGTAAAAACCAAGGAAAGAGGAAAGGGCATGACTGAATCACGGTAGTGCCTTAAAACAAAATCAAACTGCTCGTACCCGGGCCAATTTCCAGCAAAAGGCGACAGCAAAATGGCTAAGCTAGTACCCCCGTAATGGCTACTTTTCCAAAAGAGGGGAGGAAGCAGAATGAGAAGAATCATACTTAGCGCAATAGCGGATGCTTGGACAGTTTTTTGCGCGCGCACCATCCAAAAAAAGGCCAGTAAACCAATGATTCCCCCACTTAAGAGAAAATTAAATTTCATTTGTGAGGCACAAAGTAAAACTAAACAAATGCAAGTAAACGCGCGCGCAGTCAGTGCCGGTTTTAAAGCCATGTCAGCATTGGTATTCTTCGATGTAAGTTTGCTACTCAGCAAAATGGCAACTGCCAAAGTCGTTAATGCAATCGGTAGCATTAAAGGCTTAGCTGCACTACTTAACCAAATAAGTACTGGGGCAATTAAAAATAGGAGTGAGTAGATGTAGTGGGTGCTAAGTTTGTGCGCTTTAGGGAAAAGTAAGACTGCAACTGCAAGCACACCTGAGAATTGTATGAGGCTACTAAACTGCTCTGCACCAATGGCTAGACCAAGGGCATTGAGCATTTCGCCCATGCCAGCAAGGCGACTATGAAACCAGCTAGGAGAAAAAACCCACTCCCCAGAGTTTAAAAGCGCAAGCGGAATACCAAGGTGATAATCCAAAGAATCGGCATCACTGGGGGGCGCTAAGGCGAGAAAAAAATACGCAAGGAGCATTAAGGCGACGAGCAGAATAGTAAAGCGGGAAGAAGATAGGGTTTGTGTGATGTGGCCCCGATCTTTTAAGAGTTTAGCTGCCTGTATACCTATCACAATCCCAAGCGTAGCGCCAAGTACTAGTAGCAAGAGGGCAAGATTAAAAAGGATGAGATAAGCCACGTGACCAAACAAGATCCAGGGGTATATAAAAGCACATAAGAGCGCAGATCCTAAGGCAGGGGAAATGGCTAGGACCTGCCAAAAGGAATGAAGTCCTAAGCGACTAGGTAACCCAAAGAAAATCAGCGCACGATAGCCAATTGCAGCGATACCTAGTAGTAGCCCTAAAGAGGCTATTGCCGACCATGGTGGCAATAGTGCCCATGCGTCTAGGCCAAAACGGGAAAGCGTAGCCATTTAAAGCGCAGCAGGGACGGTATCAGGTCGCGTGGGATCAAAAACTTCACTACCCCACAGCAAGACGATCAATTCCTCTTGGCCAATATTTGTCAGATCGTGAGCCCACCCTGGAATCGACTCAATCACTTGCGGCTTGGCAGCCGAGACAGTAAATTCAAGTTGTTCATTACTCAATAGATTGCGAAAACGAAAGCGCGCAAGACCTTGGGTGACAACAAATTTTTCCGTTTTACTATGGTGATAATGACACCCCCTTGTAACGCCTGGGTGCGCAGTAAAAAAAGAAATCTGGCCATGTTGCGGCGTTTTAAGCACCTCAACAAATACACCCCGTTCATCTGCATGGGAGCTCAGGTCGTAGACGAATTGATTTGACGGTAAATAGCTCAGATAGGTGGCATACAGAGCGCGAATCAAGCCACCCCCCACAGCTTCAGTCATAAGCGATTTTCGGGACTGGGTAAATGCAGTAATTTGGGCTGCGAGTTCGCCAAGGGTGAGGGTAAATTCGGGGTTAACTGTAAGCTTATGCAAACCGGCGGGAGGGTCTTGAATAAATTGCAAAAGGGATTGCACCACATCGTCGATGTAAACCAGTTTTAATGCAGTACTGGGGTCGTGAATGTCAATGGGTAAATCTCGCGCAAGATGATGACAAAAAGTAGCCACAACGGAGTTATAGTTTGGTTTACAACCTTTGCCAAATACACCAGGTAAGCGAAAAATTGCGAGTGGGCTTTGGGTTTGCTCAGCCAATTTTTCTAAGAGCACTTCAGCGGTGCGTTTACTTTTTCCGTAAGGGTTATTAAGCTCGGCCTGAGTCGAGGAAGCAAATGCAATCGGTAAGGGAGTACCGCGGGCAAGAGTGGCCGAGCACAGAATTGTTGTAAGGTCGACGTTGTTTCGTTCAAAATCCTGCAGATCTTGGGGGCGATTTTCGCCAGCCAAATGAATGAGAATATCGGCTTGAAGGACAAGTTGCAAAAGTTGATCTGGGGTTTGGCCGCGCACAAAGTGCAATACCGTGAACTGAGGCAGTTCGCCCAGACGTAAAACGAGGTTTTGCCCAATAAAACCTTGCGATCCCGTGATTAATACGCGCATAGTAATTGGCCAAAAGGGTAGATGGGAGTCATGATAACGCCATTATGGCGCAAGGCGCTAAGCAGGGCATCCAGTTTAGAATGGGTCCTAAAGATGGGTTTTGGCCCGGTCTGAATAGGGTGTTCATATGATGCAAGACAAGAGATTCGAGCAGAGGCACGAGAAAATAGCGGTTGTGGGTGGTGCTGGCTATGTCGGCGCGCATATGGTGACCTTATTACAAGATGAGGGCTATGAGGTCGTGGTGCTAGATAATTTGTCACGTGGGGTGCCAAACGCCACCAGTGCTCCACTATTTGAAATTGATTTGCGGGACGTAAATGCTCTCGATACTTTTTTTAGCAAATACCCCTGTGACTTGGTGATGCACTTTGCTGCTCTGGCTTATGTGGGTGAGTCCGTCGTTGAACCTGCGCTGTACTATCAAAATAATGTTGTGGGGACTCTGAATTTACTCGATGTAATGCGAAAGTATGGCAAACCCCCGTTAGTATTTTCTTCGAGTTGCGCTACTTACGGCGAGCCAAATGCCATTCCGATTAGCGAATCGCACATCCAAAATCCCATTAACCCCTACGGTAAAAGTAAATTGTTTATTGAGCAGGCCTTAAGAGATTATAGCAACGCATACGGACAACAGAGTATTTCTTTACGTTACTTTAATGCGGCAGGTTGCGATCCCCAAGGCAGAGTAGGCGAAGAGCATCAGCCAGAAACCCATTTAATTCCTTTGGTATTAGCAGAAGCTTTACGCTTAAAAAAAGGGGGTAATGCCGTGAAAACGACCTTACAGGTTTTTGGCCATGATTTTGCGACTGCCGATGGCAGTTGTGTGCGCGATTACATTCATGTAAGTGATTTATGTTTAGGGCATTTGCAAAGTGCTAAGCGCTTATTTAGTGGCACAGTAAAAGGCGCTGAATTTTATAATCTGGCCAATGGTCATGGTTTTAGTGTCTTAGAGGTTATCAACGCGTGTAGACAAGTCACTGGTCAAGACATTAGTTTTACCCTGCAAGCCAGACGAACTGGGGACCCTGCTGTGTTAGTCGGGGATGCAAGTCAGGCCTTAAAAATCCTCGCCTGGTCGCCACAGATCCCCGCTTTAGAAGACATTATTGCATCAGCCTGGAATTGGGTCGTGCAGCGTGATCGACAACTCGAGCTAGTAGCGCAGGGTAAATGACTATTCCAGCGCCTGCCATTACGGTTTTGATGCCTGTATTTAATGCGGCCAAGGATTTGCGCGAAGCCATTGATAGTATTTTGACTCAAACCGAACGCAATTTTGAATTTCTCATCATTGATGATGGTTCAACCGATAGCACTGCCGAGATTCTTTCAAGTTACACCGATCCGCGAATTCGGTGCATACAAAACCCCGTTAATTTAGGTTTAGTTGCCAGTTTAAATATCGGGATCAGTCTAGCAAAGGGCGCCTACCTAGCGCGCATGGACGCCGATGACATCAGTTTGCCAGACCGGTTTAAGCATCAACTCGCTTTTATAGAACAAGAGCAGGCTGATATTGTAGGTTGCCATTTTGAGATCATGGACGCGCAAGGAAAGCAGATGCAAACGGTGGATGCGCCATTAACCGCAGATGCTTTTACTGCTTGTTTAGCCAGCACCGTCCCTTTTGCACATGGTTCAGTCATGCTAAGACTGGCTTTTTTACAAAAGCATGGTCTAAGCTACGGTCCAAACCCGTTTGCTGAAGATTATGATTTATGGACCCGGATGTATGCCTGCGGGGCCAAAATGATGAATATTCCATTGGTATTATTTCGCTACCGAGATTATGGCAGCTCCCTATCTAAAACGAAAGGCGCTGAATATGCGTTCTCCTCGAAGAATTTGCGCCGCCAATTTGTACTTCAAAATGTCGCAAGCTGCAGTTCAGCCTTAATGCGCTTAGTTCAGGCTGATACCTTGCTTTCTCATACTGAGCAAGTCAATACCATTAACTTAGCCTACCGCCTTTATCAACAAAATGGCCACACACGGGGATTAATTCCCCTCTTTTTGAGAACGAGCTTGAAAGCCAAATTGCATGGTATCTACCGCTTGCTAAGGGCTTAAATGAATTTGAGCACCCCCAATCAACACGACTTTAAACCAGATGTATCGCCAACGGTATCAGTAGTGATGGCCGTGAAAAATGGCGGTAGTTTAGTAAAAGCGGCAATTGACTCCATTTTGGGGCAGACCTTTAGTGATTTTGAATTGATTGTGATTAACGATGGGTCTGATGACAATACCTTAGCTACGCTAGCGGCGTATATCGATCCCCGTATGCAAGTTTTAACTCAAGAAAATCAAGGCGTCTCTAAAACAGCGAACCGTGGGTTTGCTTTGGCACGCGGAAAATACATTACTCGTCACGATCACGATGACATTTCTTTTCCAAGCCGCTTTGCTAAGCAGGTGGCATTTTTAGATGCGCATCCAGAGATTGCCTATTTAGGGACGCGTGCAGAGATTTGGAATCTGAACGGCCCAACGGGGAAATTTCATGATCATCCCTGTACTTCAGGCATGCTAGCATTTGATGTGATTTTTGATTCCCCCTTTGTTCTTACTTCCTGCATGTTTCGTAAAGAAGTGTTAAACGAAGTCGGGATGTACACTACCGATCCCCAGCGCTATCCGATGGAAGATTTTGAATTTGCAGGGCGCATCGTCCATCAATACCGCACGGCTAATTTACCCGAGCGCCTTATGGCGTATCGCGAAACCCCCAACAGTGAATCGAGTTCGATTCGCTCGCAATCCGAAAGTAAGCGCGATTTAGTGTTATCTCGTATCGCGCTTTTCTCTTCTGAAAATTTAGCCTTTGCTAGTGGCCTCATAAAGCCAAACCGCGATACGCATAACTTTGGCGCGATTATCCATTGGTACGATCACGGACTATTAAAGCCCATCAATTACACCGCGATTCAAGCGCTGATCAGGCAAGCCGCGATTAATCTTGCTAAGGAATTTGATGAGCCTGCAATTGTGGAAGCAGCCAAGGAGCGTTTGCAGACCTTGGATTATCAGTATTACACCCAGATAGGACATAAGTACCACTGGGCACGTCTACGTTACATTGCCAAGCACCGTCCGTGGAAGAGTTACTTCGCTTCTTTACGCAACCTATTTGTTAGTCCATAATTACACCCTATGACTGAGCCTCAAGCTCCTGATCAAGCCCATTCTTTAAGGGTTTTGCATATCAACACGCAAGATCAAGGCGGCGGTGCGGCACAGGTAGCGAGAAATTTAGTAGGGGGCCTACGCTCACGCAATGTCTCAGCTTGGTTGGCAGTTGGAAAAAAATATACCGCTCTCGATTGGGTTTTACAAATACCCACGCAGAATAATCAGAGTTACTGGGCACAAATGTGTTTATGGCTAGAAAAAAAGCTTAGCCCTTGGGATATTCGGATGCGCGGTGTAGGACGAGCGCGTCGCCTCTTGCGTGAACTAGCACTGGGTCCTGATGCGATAAATTATTGGCGCAAAGTTGAAGAATTTCATTATCCCGCCAGTTATGCACTAGCTAGCTTACCTAGCCAAATTCCGCAGATTATGCATGCCCACAATTTACATGATCATTATTTTGATTTACGGGCACTACCGTTTTTAAGTGCGCAGCAACCCCTGCTCATGACTTTGCATGATAGTTGGTTGCTAAGTGGTAATTGTGCACATTCGTTTTCGTGTGAGCGTTGGAAAACGGGCTGTGGCCACTGTCCTGATATTCATATTCCGCCTGGATTATCGCGCGATACGACAGCAGTCAATTGGCAGCGTAAGCAAAGAATTTATGCCAAAAGTCAACTCTATATTGCAACCCCATCGCAGTGGTTGATGAAGCAGGTAGAGCAATCTATCTTAGCTGCGGCTATTACTGAAGCACGCGTAATACCCAATGGCGTAGATACCACACTTTTTTGTCCAGGAGATCAAATCGCGGCGCGGCGCAGTCTTGGCATCGCCGAAAATACGGATGTCCTTCTTTTTGCTGCGAATGGCATTCGTGGCAATGCCTTTAAGGATTATGCAAGCTTGCATCTTGCCATTGAGCGCATTGCTAAGCGCAGAAGTCCCAGTGCCCACCCACTTTTAGTACTGGCCTTAGGAGAGGCGGGACAAACAGAAGTTTGGGCCAACACCCAGCTGCAATTTATTGCGCATACCGATAATATGCAGCAAGTGGTGCAGTATTACCAAGCAGCTGATCTATACGTGCATGCAAGTAAAGCAGATACCTTTCCCAATACCGTCTTAGAAGCCATGGCCTGCGGTATAGCGGTAGTAGCCTCGCACGTAGGCGGTATTCCTGAGCAGGTAAGCGATGGAATTACGGGTTTACTGGTTGCACCAGAAAATAGCCAGGCCTTAGCTAACGCCATTGAAACCCTATTTGCACAAGAAACCCTGCGCTTTGCCATGGGTCAAGCCGGGCGTAAGCGGGTGTTGGGCGAGTTTCAGTTAAGTCAACAGATTGATCGTTACCTAGAGTGGTACGAGGCCATTCTAGATGCGCAGCGTGGCGCTCCTCGTATCGCCATTAAAAACTAAAGCCGATTTAGTCGTAGGATGTATTCGTAAACTCAATGCGGTCTTTACGCACAAAGACCAGGTCCATTTGCCAAAAGGTGTCGTCATTGCTGCGCCATACGGGGTCAACCAAATCAATGCAGCGAAACCCTTTGTGATCTAAGTATTGACATATTTCATGAAAGGGAAGGCTACTAGGCATCAGGCGCTGAGCATAGCATTCCATCACGATCACTTCGGTTTGTAAGAGTGTTTGCGCGGCCCCTTCTAAAATCGGCACTTCAAAACCGTGGGTATCAAATTTAATTAAAAAGGGCCCCGCTAAGCCGCGCTGTTGCACTTCATGATCCAAGGTCGTAACGGGTACTTCAATATTATTTTGAGCGTGGGGGATGTGCGAGGCTTGGCCTCCAAATGGATCACCCGCATCAAAATAAATCTTCCCCACGCGATCACCCGCTGCTGCGAGAACAAATTGCGCATTGGCATGGCTATGCGTAAACTCATTTAGGGCAGGGCGGTGAAATTCTTGGGCTTCAACGAGTAGATATTTGGCACGAGGAAAATACACCATACAATCCAAGCTCCAGCGCCCATCAGAGGCGCCAATGTCAATGATTGTTTGCAGTTGGGTGTGACGTTGACTCAAAGCCCGAATCGCACCGGCCATCGTGCCACGGTAAATTTCGCTTGCGTGAGTGGGTTTATTAGTACGCACTAGCGCAACCCCAAAAATAGCTAGGAAACGTTGAACGCGCGATTTAAGAAAAGTAAACACGCTTTACCTACTCACCCAAGTACAGGGTAATGGCTTGCTCGATGTCAGTCGTATTTAAAACCAAGCGCCCTTTTTCCAGCACAATGGCTTGATTACAAAATTGACGAATCGCTTCAACACCGTGATTCACAAAGACAATCGTGGCACCACTTTGACTGATTTCTTCCATTTTACGCAGGCATTTTTTTTGGAATGCTACATCACCGACGGCCAAAATTTCATCCAGAATCAAAATGTCAGGCTCTAAATGGGCTGCGACTGAAAAAGCCAGACGCACTTGCATGCCAGAAGAGTAACGCTTAAAGGGGGTATCAATGAATTGTTCGATTTCAGAAAAAGCAACGATTTCATCAAACTTACGCACAATCTCTAGGCGCGACATTCCCAGTACCGCACCATTTAAGAAGACGTTTTCACGGCCCGATAATTCAGGATGAAAGCCGGTGCCTACTTCTAAAAGGCTAGAAATATCCCCTTGAATCGAGACCTTGCCTGAGGTGGGTTCAGTAATGTGACTAAGGATTTTTAGTAAGGTTGATTTGCCAGCGCCGTTTCGACCCATGACGCCAAGCTTTGCTCCTTTTGGAATTTCAAAACTCACATCATTAAGGGCCCAAAACTCTTCGACTGTAATTTCAAACGGATCACGAGTGGCGTTTTGTTGTTTTGAGCTGATTTTTGTTAGGAGCTTACGCCGTAGATGTTCAACCACTTCTTTGAGTGAGCTAGCAGAGGCCCCATGACGAATAATGTACCGTTTGGATAGGTGTTCTACCTTAATAGCGTAGGTCATGGTGCCTTAAATTGTATCCGCGAAGCGGTCTTCAGCATGGCGAAAAATCTTAATGCCAAGCACGAGAACTACTAGTGCAACAACGGTAGACAGGAGAACTGCGGGCCAATATAGTGGAATCGATTGGGGCACTAAGCACCAACGAAAACCATTAATGATGCCCGCTAGCGGATTTAAGGAATAGATGATTTCCCAGCGCCGCGGTACCAGTTGATTTAAGTAGCCTACTGGAGATAAATAAATACCTAGTTGCAATGCAAATGGAATGAGTTGCTGAAAGTCGCGAAACTTCACGTTAAGGGTTGCTGCCATTAAACCTAGGCCAACCCCAAAAGCAGCCGTTAAAAAAATGAAAAAAGGAATAAAGATAATTTGCCAACTAGGCACAATCTGATACCACAGCATCATCGCAACTAATAATAAAAAAGCCACCATAAAGTCGACTAGTCCCACAAGCAAAATCGTCACTGGAAACACAAGCCTGGGAAAGTAAACCTTGGTGAGCATATTCGCGTTGGCGATGAGGCAGTTACTGGTATCACCAAAAAGATTAGAAAAGAGGTACCAGGGCAAAATACCTGCCATCACAATGAAGCTATAAGGTAATCCATTGGAGTCTAGATTAGCAATCGAACCAAAAATAACAGTAAAGACCACCATCGTTAAAAAAGGGCGAATCGCAACCCAGGCAATGCCAACAAAAGTTTGTTTATAGCGAATAATCAGATCACGTCGCGTGAGGTAGTACATGAGTTCGCGACGATCCCACAGGCGTTTCCAGTAGTCTTTAGCAAGAATGCCGGCTTCAATGGTTTGCATGGATTTCATTTATTAAGAGACTTACATGATTATATCGTGGGCGCTTTCAATAAGCGCCCAAAGAAATACCTAAAGCCTTGATTTAGCTGTCTATAATTTGTGGTGATGAAAGATGACGCGCTTGCTTTACAAAACAGCCTTACCGTTGGTATTGACGCCACTAGTTTGCGTCTGGGTGGTGGCTTAACCCATCTAGTGGAGTTACTTGGGGCGCTTGACCCTCAAGAGGATGGAATTAAGCACGTTGTGGTGTGGTGTGGCGAACTGACACTAGCAGCACTTCCAATCAGGCCATGGCTCACGGTCATTAACCCAGCAGCCTTAAATCGCGGTTTATTTTCGCGCATGTGGTGGCAAATCACGGCATTAAGTCAAGCAGTTAAAACCGCCCAGTGCGATATCTTGCTCTTACCGGGCGCCAATTACCTCGGCTCATTTCGACCGGTAGTCACAATCAATCAAACTTTACTGCCCTTTGATTGGCAGGCGATTAGAAGTAATGGCATTTCACTACGGGCATGTAAATTCCTCGTATTACGCCAAATTCAAATCTGGAGCTTTCGCCACTGCGATGGCGTGATCTTTTTAACTGACTTTGCAAAGCGGCTAGTGATGCAAGTAACTGGACCCTTATCAGCAATGACAACTGTCATTGCCCATGGTCTACATCCTCGGTTTAGCTTAGCACCCCGGGCGCAAAAACCGCTGACGAATTACTCAAACTCAAATCCATTTCAATTACTTTATGTATCCATGGTCGATGTGTATAAGCATCACACTGAAGTAGTAGAGGCAGTTGCTTTACTACGCCAAAAAGGCTATCCAGTGCACTTACAATTAATTGGCCCAGCAGAACCCAAAAGCCTCATGAAACTGCAAGGCGCGCTTAATGATCTAGGACCAAATCAGCAATACGTCAATTACGCAGGCGCACTTACCTATGCCGCTTTGCATGCAGCGTACCACCAAGCAGACTTAGGTATATTTGCTTCGAGTTGCGAAACTTTTGGCATGATTGTGTTGGAAAAAATGTCAGCAGGTCTACCCATTGCCTGCTCAAACCAAAGTTCGATGGCTGAGATTTTGCAAGATGGTGGCCTGTATTTTGACCCCTTTGATCCCAGTAGTATTGCGAGCGCAATTGAGGCGTATTTAGAGTCACCGCAACTGCGCGCTGCAAAAAGTCAGCGGGCAGTTGATTTAGCAAAAGCCTATTCCTGGTCCGCGTGCGCGCGTGCTACTGCTTCTTTTTTAGTGCGCGTCAGTCAAGAACACCGTAAGCGCCCTAGTAAAGCGTCATAAAAAATACTGGGTTGACATGATGGCTAAGGTGAGTAGGGCACTATTAGCGGCAAACCAAGCCAAAAGAGTGAGTTCAAATGGCCGACTAGCTGGCTTACGAAATAAAAGCCACAGAAAAAAGGGCGCCATAAAATAACGCTGTTCAAGTAACCACAAAGGCAGAATCGCCGCTAAGCTAATGGGGTAAAGCCAATAATTTTCTGGGCGCCGCAACAGTGTCACGCTAAGGGATAAAAGCGTCCAAACCATCGGAATAAAAGCCAAGATACGGTAGCGCAGTCGATCATTTAAAAAATGCAAGAGCCAATTGCGTAAAAAATAATCCGAGCGAAAGTTATAGGGGTGACTAATCTCAAAAGACAGAAGGTAAAGCGCTATTAATACGCTAATTACAATAAGCCAAGCCCACCACCAGCGTCGCAGCATGCCAATGATCGCAAAAAGATTAGCCAGGTGTAAGGGTAATAAAACCCACCAGAGTACGAGTAGCAAAAAATAAAATTGGGTAGGATAAAGAGCGTACTTTTGTAAGCCGCTGCTTGACATGGAAATACCGGAATTAGCAAGCGCAAAGCCAATAAATACGATTAAGGGTATGGCTAGGGGACTAGTTTGGATGAGGATGTTGCGTAACTTATTGCGCATCTGAATCAGTGCGCTACGACTGGCGTTCTGAAAGTTAAGTAGCGCGCGCGCATGCTGAAAAAAATCCCGTTGACTAAGACCCATGAGCCAAAAAAGGGCTACCCAACAGACTGTGTGTTGGCGGATCAAAAGCGCTGCTGAACCCGTGATGGCGCTAAGCCAAAAAGTCTGACTTGTCAGGCCCAGTAGACCCAAGGTAACGAAGTTTAAGGTAAAGACATCGGTATATAAAAGCCAGTAAAACGGCCATAGCAGCGGCGCACAAAGTATTTGCAAGGCCTGAATGAAAGGATAGGATGGCGCAACGCTGCGGTAGTACTGCCAAGCTAAAGCGATTAGGGGCAAACATAAGAGGGTGCTAATGAGTCGAAAGCCCGAAACGCTACGCACATCAGCTATGTGGGCAAATAAAGCAACGCTAGCATGATAGCCAAAAGGCATTTCTAAGGAATGGATAACCCGGTATTGCTCATTTAAGAGTAAGAGAATTTGTGATGCATGTAACACTTCATCGGCTAGAAATTGACTGGGTAAGGCGTACCAGACGGTCAAAAGAAGGGCTAAAGAAAGCCCCATTAGTAGCGCTAAAGATCTAAGGCTAGAGCTAGTAAAGCGCATGGGGGCGGTGATAGATGAAAAGCGGGCAGGCATCGCTGGAATTGGCGCCTAAATGAGTTTGGTTTTTTATAAAGGCTATTTTAGACCGACCCCCAGTAAAAATGACGAGTCTGGGTTTGCCCACCTGGGTGGCTAAAGCGGGGCAAAAGCAGGCAAAAACAGGCCAAACCCGAGCTACAATGGCAATAATGCACAGTAAATGGAGTTTGCGGGACTATTTTCCCAAGCACTCTGCCGCCCAGGGGCGAGAAAGCGATTGACGGGCTGAGGTAATAAGGGCCATTAAGGCGATGATGGGAATAAAGGCAAGCATGGCAAGTATGTTTAACAATAAGGTCCTCCTAATTACTGGCGGCACTGGCTCTTTTGGCAATGCTGTTTTAGAACGTTTTTTAGATTCAGACCTTGCGCAAATCCGAATTTTTAGTCGCGATGAAAAAAAGCAAGAGGATATGCGCTTGCGGCTTAAAAATGAGCGGGTGAAGTTTTACATTGGCGATGTACGCAATCGCGATAGTGTGCAAGACGTAATGCAAGGTGTGGATTACGTCTTTCACGCTGCAGCCTTAAAGCAAGTGCCATCCTGTGAGTTTTATCCCATGGAAGC
>Ga0114964_10000601_pt1 | contig 27962 bp, 30 predicted proteins | sample C_131016_MF_Meta_FD_92638 | JGI IMG/M metagenome (GOLD analysis project Ga0114964, IMG submission 92638) | Freshwater microbial communities from Lake Croche, Canada to study carbon cycling - C_131016_MF_MetaG | ecosystem: Environmental > Aquatic > Freshwater > Lake | place: Lake Croche, Canada...
AATCACTGAATTAATACAAATACTTAAATAATAAAATAAAAATGCGATACAAACAATTAGTTTCAGACAAATTAGAACAATTAGATAATAGTTTTCACCAACTAAATTATTTAATCAATACACAAGATACTTACCAGGCTAAAGATTTTATAGAAGATATGAGAGAAAAGATAGCTGATATTCAAACACTTATTAATACTAATACTGAAGATTAATGGAATTAAAACTTACAGCAGAACAAATATCTCAGAATTGGGGTATTTTAATATCTAGAATAGATACTTATATTGAGGAACCTAGACGCTCTCAATTGAAAGAATTTTATAATAGATTCCAAGAACGTATTATAATGATGCCTGCTTCTTATAAGAAAGAATATCATAATGCCTTTCCAGGCGGATATGTTGATCATGTTATAAGAGTTATAGATAGCGCTCTTAAATTAAATAATGTATGGGCTGAGATGGGAGTAGATGACTCTACTTATACTATTGAAGAATTAGTATTTTCTGCTCTAAATCATGACTTAGGTAAAATAGGAGACGAACATAATGAATCTTATATCCCTCAGACAGATAAATGGAGACAAGAAAAATTAGGAGAAGATTATATGTTTAATGATAAATTAGCATTTGCATCAGTTCCGGATAGATCTTTATTTTTACTTCAATCATATAGTATTAAATACACTTTTAATGAAATGGTTGCTATTCAAACACATGATGGAATTTATGATGAAGGAAATAAAAAATATTTAATGTCTTTTACTCCGGGTCAAAAACCAAGAACTGCTTTACCTTTTATATTACATCAAGCAGATTTAATGGCGTCTCGTATTGAATTTGAAAAAGAATGGTTACCTAAATTAGGTAAAGAAAAGAAAGTAGAAGTAAAAGCACCTATTAAATATACTACTAAAACACCTACTTTATCTAATGCTAACGCACCTTTTGCTAACCTTTTAAATAATTTATAAAAAATGGGATTAATTTATATTAATATAGGAGTAATTATATTAGGAATTATAGGATATATAATTTGGAATTTACTTAAAAAAACAGAAAAACTTGAAAAACAAATTGATATTCAAGAAAAATATATCCTAGAATTTTATGATTTAGTTAAACAATCTGAAACTAAAATTAAAGAAATAGATAATAAGCAATTATTTCAATCAGATGATGAAGTAGGATTCTTTTTTACAAATTTAAAAGTAATTCAAGAAGCTCTATCAGATTATATAAAATTTATAAAATAATATGGAAATAGAAATAGATGTAAAAAATATATTAATTGTACCTCAAGAAGAAACTGGGGTACAATTTACAAAGAAAGGAACAGTTCGAAAACGTAAACCTAAAGAGAAAAAGCAATATTTTACTCAAGATACAGAGGATGCTATTATAGCTTATTTAGCTGAAACTGATCCTATTAAAAGAAATAGAATATATAATGAACGTATAGATTATGGTTTTCATAAATTAACTGAAAATATAATTCATACTTTTAAATTTTATTATACTGAAGTAGAAACAATTGCTGAACTTCAACATGAAGTAACTTCATTCCTGCTTGAAAAACTCCATTTATATAATCAGGCTAAAGGGAAAGCATTTTCTTATTTTGGTACTATTGCTAAAAGATATTTAATTCTTTATAATAATAAAAATTATGAGAAATTAAAAAGTAAAGCAGAAATAGAAGCTATAGATGAGGATCAAACTATTGTTTTAAATATAGTTAATAACTCAAAAGGGGCAGATGATATTTTAATGGGTGAAAATTATTTTATAGATAAATTTATAACGTATGTAGATTTACATTTATTTAGAATATTTCCTGATCCTGAAGATACTAAAACTGCGGATGCTATAATTCAATTATTTAAACATAGAGAAAGTTTAGATATATTTAATAAGAAAGGGATATACATTTATATTAGAGAACAAACAGACCAAGACACTCCTCAAATAACTAAAGTAATAAAATCACTTAAAAAAGTACATTATAGACTATTACAACAGTATCTAAATTATGGGTATGTTAACCTAAACTATTAAAAAGGTTTATAAACTCTATATTTATAACGAAATATATATTATGGATTTTAATTCAATAACACTATTCGGTAAAAAAACATTTGCTGATTTATTAAAAGAAATACATACCAATTCTTCAAATAAGGAGAAAGAAATTAAAAACTTGATAGAAAACTTAAAACCGTTCATCACCTCAGCAGGTGATGCGGTTATTATTGTTCCTCTAATTAAAGATTATTTAGATGTATCAGTTAAAAATGATGATTTATTAATTAAAATGGCAGGTATAGTTCAAAGAGCCATGAATACCAAAAGTGGAGAAGATGAAGGATTTTTATCTGATGGAGATAAAGAACAACTATTTATGTCTATCCAACAATTAAATGAACAAGTAATAGAATTACCTGCAAAAAAACAGAATGAGTAATTTATATCCTAGTTTACAGCAAAGTATATCTAATATATCATCAGGAAAGGGAAATGGATCTAAAAGTCTATTTTTCTTTGCTCGTGTTAATGATATTGTTTTATCTTCTAATATTAACACTAAAGATTTTTTTACAACAGCTGGGGGCTGGGCAGGGTTAGGTTCAGTTAAATTTACTCCTTTAAATTCAAAACCAGATACCGATAATCCATCTAATTTAATAGCTAAACCTTTATTTAATAATATTTCTAAATATCCTCTTTTAAACGAAATCGTTTTAATATTAAGTGCTCCTTCTTATGATTTGAATGAGAAACCTAATGCTAAAACTTTTTATTATTTAACAACAGTTGGATTATGGAATAGTGTTCATCATAACGCTTTTCCGGATATATCAACGTATAAAGGCGGTGAATTAAAATTTGGTCACACGTTTACCGAAAAAGAAGATATACGCAGTTTATTACCTGAAGAAGGAGATGTATTGTTAGAAGGAAGATGGGGTAATTCAATTAGATTTTCTTCTACTACTAAGCAAAAACAACCTAATAATCCTTGGAGTTCAACAGGTGAAGTAGGAATGCCTATTACTATTATAAGAAATAATCAATCAATAGTTGATGTAAATCCTGATCCATGGGTTCCTGTTTATGAGGATCCAAATAATGATGGTTCATCAATTTATATGTGTGCAGGGCAAGATATCCCTTTAGAATATGCTTCTAAAAATTTACAATCATTTGGAGTAACAATAGGAGCAGCATTTAACAGCTCATTACAAATCCTAGACCCATCTTTCCCTAATTTAGATCAATCACCTAAACAAGCAGATAATTTAAAATAATATGGCTTCATCATACAAACCATCATTCCCTTATACAGGAGACCATTTAATTTTTAATTCTGATAGAGTTACTATTAATTCTAAAAAAGATTCTATATTATTATTTGCTAAAGAATCTATTAGTTTTTCAGCTGCTGGTTCAATTCATTTTAATAGTGATGACAACTTAATAATAAATTCCCCTAAAATTTATCTAGGGTTAGAAACCGATATAGATAAACCAGAACCTGCTATTAGAGGACAACATTTATATGATTTATTAAACTATCTAACTACGGCTTTAATGGATTTAGGAGAAGGTTTATCTTATGCTACTGATAGCAATGGTATAGGGATACCATCAGTTTCAGTATCTGGAGAAAGTTTAATGGCTGATTCATTACAGCTAACAAATCTATTAGAAAAAATTAAATCTGAAAGAACCTTTTTATTATAATGGCAGTACCAGCAGGATTATCTAGAATATTATGTGATGTGGCCCCTAAGAGAATTAGTAAGGTATCAAATCAAATTATAAAAATCTTAACACAAATAAATGATGTGTTAATGGAAATTAATTCCATTGATTTTTGTAACCCTTTAGGATATATTTTAACTAAAGCTTTACCTCCTGGGGGACTTTTAGAAGGTAAACTTTTAAAATATGGAAAAGCTGCAACTGATTTTATTAATAAAACCGGGGATAAATTAAATCCTGCAAGATTAGATAGTGAAAAATATAAAGCTGGGGATACTACAGAACAAAAAACATCTAAAGATGCTGCATATAAAGCTAGAATTCAATCATATCAAGCATCTATTGAAGAAATAAGATTATCCTTAGAAGATATCATCCCACCAGATGATTTAATTGATATTATTCCTGGTGGTGCGGGTTTAGCTAAAACTATTCAATCTATAAATTTAGCATTAGTTGCTACTAGTGATACTATAGATCCAACAACAGATACAATTAACAAAATCACTATTTTAAAATCTTTTATTAGAAAATTATCTCCATTCTTATCTCCAATTAATATTGCTACTTTGGCTATAGGGGGGCAAGAAGAAGCTATAAATAAAAAATTAGCAGGTATTATTAAACCTGAAAGATTTAGGGAAAGTGTTGGGTTTTTGGTTAGACAAGTAAAATCAGTTGATCAAGCTATAGTCCAAATAGAAGCTACAATTAAATTAATTAATACTATTATAAGAATTATTAATACTTTAACTAAAGTATATAAATTTGTAATTAAAATTTTAAAATTTAATCCCACTCCTACAGCTATAGGAGGCCCAACTCCAGTTGTATCTGTACCTATAGGAGTAATGAATACTCAATCTGATAGAATATCTAAAAGTAATCAGATGGTTGATGATTTAGAAAAAATAACCGTTATAATTTCTAAATTTTTACAGGGTACCATTTTACTAAACATAAAACGTATAAGAAAACAAATATTACAGTTATTAACAGGACTTAATATATTATATCAAAATTTACAAGCATGCCCTAATACTAATGAGGACAAAGGATTACTAGCCTCTGTTCAAAATAGTATAGATTCCCTAAATAACAATTTAGCAACTTTAAATAATTTATTCCCTACTGCTAATACTCAAAACCTACCTTTATTACATAAGGGTTATACAATTGATATTATAAAGGAAGAAGTAGTAGATTCGGGTATAAAATTATTAAGAAGAACTGTAATAGTAGCTGATCAAAGAGGAGTTATTGAATACGAAGGTACTCCCACATATGCTACAGATGATCAAGTTTTAATTAAAGAAGGTCAATATTATATTAATAAACAAGGTCAAACTAATACTAGTAATGAGGGTAACGATTCTCCAACAGATCAAGAAATAATAGACATCACAACTCAAACAGGTTTAGATCCTAATGATACCTTAGTAGGACCTGTAACACCAAATTAAAATAAGTTTTAATATTAAATATTTATATCCATGAAATTAGACGCATTTAGAAAAGTAATTAGAGAAGAAGTTAAAAAGGCAATCCAAGAAGAAATGAGAGACATTTTACTTGAGGCAGTTAAGGCTGCTAGTAAACCTACTTTAACCGAAAATAAAACCACTCAACCTTATACTAAAGTAGAATCTACTTACAAACCACAATTTTCAGAAATATTATCTGAGATGCCAAAGCCTATCCCTTCTACAGGTAACCCTATGTTAGATATATTAAATGAAACTGCCCAAGCAGGTGAATGGAGAACTTTAAATGGGGGAGAATATAATGCTTCCCAAGCAGTAGGTTGGGCAGGAGGAGCCCCAGGTATGGTAGGTGGAGGTTTAAATACTCCAGTAGTAGCTACAGTAGATGAAATGATTAGATCTCAAGGTCCAGTACGTGATATAAACGATGTACATATTGATGTAGTACCTGATTTTTCAAAGTTTATGAATACATTAAAAGAAAAAGGTAGTTTATAATGGTATATAACATAGTACATATTAATCCTTTAGACTTACAACCTAGTAAAGGTGTAGGTATCCAATTACCATTCAATGGTTCAACTGGGTTGAATATTACTTATACTACAGCCGAAGCTACTAAATCTAATATTTTAAATTTCTTTCTAACAGGTAAAAGAGAAAGAATAATGAATCCTTCATTTGGGGCAGGTATTAGAGAACAGTTATTCGAACAAATAACTCAAGGTACAACACAAAATATAGAAGATATTATAAAATTTGGATTAAACGATTATTTCCCTCAAGTTAAAGTAAACCAACTTACAGTTAGTTCTTCACCTGATAATAATACCATACAAATCTACTTTAGTTATACTATATTGAATACTAACATACAAGACGAAATTGCAATAAATTTTAATAATGGCTAATACTAAAGCGGTACAATACTTAAATAAGGATTTTGATAGTTTAAAAGCACAGTTAGTTAACTTTGCAAAAACCTACTACCCTAACACATATAATGATTTCACAGATGCCTCACCAGGTATGATGCTTATTGAAATGGCATCTTATGTAGGTGATATTCTTTCATTTTATACTGATAACCAAATACAAGAGAACTTCTTACAATTTGCTAAACAAAGGAAAAACTTATTAGCTATAGCTTATAATTTTGGGTATCGTCCTAAAGTTACTAGTGCTGCCTCTGTGGAAGTTACTGTATTTCAATCTATACCTTCTACTATAGTAAATAGTCAATACATACCAGATTTTAGTTATGCTCTAATTTTAGAAGAAGGAACACAATTACAATCTACAATAGGAAACACACCTTTTTATATTAATGATAAAGTAGATTTTTCAAATTCAGGTTCATCCCCATTAAATATTTCTGTGTTAAATTATGATATTAATGGTAATCCTTTATTTTATTTACTTCAAAAAACAACGCAAGCTACGGCTGGAACTTTAACTACGACTACATTTACATTTAACAATCCTGAGCGTTTCCCTACCGTTACTCTTAATGATACTAACATAATTTCATTGGTTAGTGCAGTTGATTCTAATAATAATAAATGGTATGAAGTACCTTATTTGGCTCAAGATACTATTTTTGAAGCTACTGAAAATACTGCTACAAATTCTCCATCCCTAGCTCAATACAGTAATACTACTCCATATTTACTTAAATTAAAAAAAGTACCTAGAAGATTTGTTTCACGTTTTAAAACAAACAATTCACTAGAACTACAATTTGGCCCTGGAGTATCATCAGGAGCTGATGAAGAAATCATTCCTAATCCTGATAATATAGGTTTAGGTTTACCTTATGGGGTAGATAAAATGATGACAGCCTGGGATCCTTCAAACTTTTTATATACACAGACTTACGGTTTAGCCCCTTCAAATACTACTTTAACAGTAACTTATTTAAAAGGTGGAGGAGCTACTTCAAATATACCTTCTAATACATTAACTAAAAAAATAGGTGGTAATACTACATTTTCTGGAACTAGTTTAGACCCTACTATGAGTACTACAGTACTTAATTCTCTTGCTTTCACTAATGATAGTGCAGCAGTAGGGGGTGGAGACGGAGATACAAATGAAGAAATAAGACAAAATTCATTAGCAATGTATCCTACTCAATTAAGAACCATTACAACTGATGATTATATTATTAGAACCTTATCTTTACCTTCTAAATTTGGTTTAATTTCTAAAGCATACCCTACCCAAGATACTGGAATAAGTGTTAATTACCCAACAGACCTATTAGCTACTCAAAATCCTAATGCTATTTCATTATATATCTTATCTAAGGATACAACTAATAATTTAACTGTTTCTAGTTTAGCTTTAAAACAAAATCTAAAAACATTCCTTTCCGAATATAGAATGTTAACTGATGGTGTAACTATAAAAGATGCTTTTATTATTAATATAGGAGTAAATTTCGATATTATAGTAAGACCCAATTATAATGGAAAACTAATCTTAAACAACTGTTTAACATTACTTCAATCTTATTTCAATATAGATAAATGGCAAATAAACCAACCTATCATACTATCAGATATTTACAGTGCTTTAGACCAAGTTGAAGGGGTACAAACAGTACAGAAAGTAACTATTATAAATAAAGCAGGAACTAATTCAGGGTACTCACAATACTCATATGATATTAAGGGAGCTACTATTAATAATATTATTTATCCTTCTTTAGATCCTAGTATTTTTGAAGTAAAAAATTTAACAACTGATATTCAAGGTAAAATAGTTACTTTTTAAAAAAATTTATCTAATACATATTTATATTATATATTAGATTTATGGCTGTATACAAAATATTTTCCGAAAAAGATACTTTTATTTCCTCATATCGTTCGTCTCAAAACTTTGGTAGAGATGAAGTATTAGAAATTTTTAGATCTGCTTATGATTCTTCTACTAACTTAGATACTACAAGAGTATTAGTTCAATTCCCTAATTCATCTATTCAAGATGTAATCACTAATACTATTAGTGGAAGTGCTTATAGTGCTTCTCTTAGATTATATTTGGCAAATGCTACCTTACCTTCTAATTATACAATTTTTGGCCATAGAATAACTACAGCTTGGGATATGGGGTTAGGTAAATCTGCTGATATCCCTATAACTACTTTAGGATGTAATTGGAATTCTCCTTGGACTACAGCTGGGGGTGATTATAATGCCACAGCATACACACAAAGTTTCCTTTATATTGATAATAAAGATATTAATATGGATGTTACTTCACTATTAAATTATTGGTATAGTAATCCTACAACTAACTATGGTATTTTATTAAAGCAAAGTAGTAGTATAGAAAGTAGTATATCATCTTCATTTGGTACTAAGTTCTTCTCAATGGATACTCATACTATATACCCACCCCAAATCGAGTTAAAATGGGATGATAGTTCTTATACTACATCTCTAACCCCACAAACTACATCAGATTTTGTAGCTGTAATTTCAAATTTAAAAAATGAAATTCCTGAAGGTACTACTTATACATTTAAAGTAAGAGCTAGAGATAGATTCCCTGCTAGGGCATTTACAACTACTTCGGTATATTTAGTTCCAAAAGCATTACCTTCTACTACTTATTGGGCATTAAAAGATGCTAAAACTGAAGAAATGGTAATAGATTTTGATACTAATTACACTAAAGTAAGTTGCAATAATGAAGGAAACTACTTTACAATGTATATGGATGGTTTAGAACCTGAAAGATATTATCAAATAGTATTAAAAACTGTACTTGCTAATGGTGAAACTATAGTTATAGAAGATCCACTAAATTATTTTAAATTAATTAGATAATGGCCGAAATCATCCCATTAAATAGAAATGTTTATGGTAAAATAACTTACCCTAATATAATTAACACTGAATTCTCTCAATTAACTAAACCTACAACCCAAGTAACTGCGTCTGTAGTAACCGTAGAACAATTTTTTAAAGAATACAATGACTTATTTTATGAAATACCGACAGAAGGTACATTTAACTCACATTTAGAACTAATAAAAAGAAGTACTGAATATGTAGGTGTAAACCAGAACTCAGGAGAAATAGATGCCCTGCTAGACGAGATTAATCAATTAAGACTAGAAAATCTAACATTACAACAAACTGTAGATGATTTAACAAAATCTAAATAATGGAAATTACCAACATATCAAATATTGATTCAACTCAATTTTCAAACCAAAATTATACTTCAAAAGATGAAGCTTTATTAAACTCATTAAATGTAAGTAAAGAATTTGGTTTACCTGAAGATAATGTAGAATTACATATAATCTCACCAAACGGTGAGTTATTAGATATTGTATATGATTTTAAAAACTATACTATATCAAAAACCAACGAAGGGACCCCATTATATAGTCAAATTATAGTTGATCCTAAAACCGATCTAGAATCATTTGGTTTAATGCAGGGGCAATATGATGTAGTTTATAATTTTTATAGAACTCTATTCTCAAGCTCAGAAGCTAACCAATTTTACATTACCGAAATATCATCAGACAGAACTGAAATTAAAGTTTCTACTAATAATACTTCATATACTGCTTTAGGTCAATCATATTTAACATTTATTGCTGAAAGAAATTCAAGAGCATTTTATAGTGATTTCATTTTAAATCTAGGTGATAATAAAACTTTTATTGGAGTAAATGTTGCTTTTGATAATATAAATCAAACATTACCAAGTTTATATATCAAATTATATGAACCCTTACCAACAAGCGTTACTCTAAAAGATACATTCTGGTTAGTAGAAAGTATTTCGGATCCCCATGCTTTTCAAGTTACTACAGATTTCATTGCAGAAGCCACTACTGATAGTTCTCCATTAAGAGGACCTAATATTAATATTGAATTAGCAGAAAAAGCTAATCTAACAACCCCTTATTTAAACCTATCTACTCTATTAAGTTCGGATATTTCTTCATCATACCAACAATTGCAATCTTGGTTAGAGGAGAAAAGCATAGAAATCTCTGTTGATTATAGTGATTTTTCTAATTTTGTACATTTTTCATCTGCAACTGAAAGACTAGATAACTTCCAATACAAATTAACTCAAATACAATCCTTACAAGCTGATATCAACTCTATAAATGGGTTAAATATTTCTTCAAGTATAACATATACATCAGCCAGTGTAATTACTTTACAAAATCAAATAGATACTCTTATTCAAAAATTAGATGGATACGAATATTATTTATATTATGAATCCGGAAGTAATGCTTGGCCTAAAACCAACACAACAAAACCCTATACTAATTATAGTGTAACCTCCCCAACAGCTATTACTTGGTTTAATACTCAAATACAACAAGCCTCTATTTATGATAATTCCAATAGAGACTATATTTGGAATAATCTACCAGAATATATTACTGTAGATCAGCAAAATTCAAACCTAGAATTATTTGTTTCCATGCTTGGTCAACACTATGATTATATTTGGACTTATATTAAGGATATCACTGATTTACAGGTAGCAGACAATAGGATTGAACATGGTATTTCAAAAGATTTAGTAGCAGATACCTTAAGAAACTTTGGTATGAAACTTTATACCAACTCAAGAGGACAAGACGACTTTTACATCTCATTATTAGGGATAAACCCAGATAATAGTACTTTACCTTCAACAGGTTCACTTAAGATTAATAATCAAGTAACTTCTTCTCAATATACTATTCCGGGTAATGATATCGTAAAAGAAACATATAAAAGAATTTACCATAATTTGCCTTACTTACTTAAAACTAAGGGTACAAGAAGAGGGCTACGCGCTTTAATTAATTGTTTTGGTATTTCGGATACTATATTAAAGATAAAAGAATATGGTGGTAATAAAAAGGATCAAGATGTAATTGAGCAAATTACCCCAAAATTTAATTATGGTTTAAATTTGCATAATACTGATATTATTGAAGTTGAATCATACCCCTCTTATAAACAATACTTAGATACAGGATTTGATGATATAAAATTTGATACTTTAGAACTTAGATTTAAACTAGATTCTTCTAATATACAACCTACTCAATCAGTCATATCAAATAATTCGGCATATAAGGTTATTAACATCAATACCACCTCAGGCCCAAATGCTAAAATTTATTTTGGTTTATCTAATAATTCAACTTATATTTATTCTCCTTCAATAGAATTACCTTTATATAATGATGATTGGTGGACTTTAAATTTAACTAGAGAAACAGGTAGTTTAAGAGCTTCCCAAACTGGTTCTAATCAAACCTACACTTTAACTATTGGTAATAAAGACTCTAATGGAATCCAATATTTGGCTTCTTGTTCAATTTACAATACGGGTTCTGGTAAGGCTGATTATAATAAGTATGGGTGGGAAAGTGATTCAATATCACCTGGGGGATCTGGAGGGTATCCCTATCCTTTTAATGGAATATTACAAGAACTTAGAATATGGATAGGGTCTATCCATATTAATGATTTTAAAGATCATATTTTAAATCCTCGCTCTATTGTTTTTAATGGAACAACGGGTTCATATAATAATCTAATATTTAGATTACCTTTAGGAAGTGAATTAGATCCCTTAAATTCCCCTAGTAGTGGATTCATAAACTCAGTACATCCATCTCCCACAGCTTCATTTTGGACAGGGACAAGTGCTATTTCATTCGCTAACAATGCTGGGGGACTTAGTAATTCCACCTTAGATATTAATCATGAAACATATTTAATCAATACTCCTAATATAGGAAGTTTTACAGAAATAGATGAAAAAGTAAGAATTTCTACCCCTAATTTAGTACCTGGAGATGTATTAACACCTTATATTTCAATACAAAAACCTGAAGAATATCCTTATTCAACCGATTTAAATGTAGTTGAAGTAGCTATTTCACCTCAAGATTCAATTAACGCTGATATTATAGAACAATTAGGTTCATTTAGTATAGACGATTATATTGGTGATCCAAGATTAGCTTCTTCGGATTCATATCCATCTTTAATAGATTTAAGAAATTTTTACTTTAAAAAGTATTCTAAAAAAGAAAATGTATTTGATTTAATCAAACTTCTATCTTATTTTGATAACTCGTTATTCAAAATGATAAAGGATTTTGTCCCTGCTAAAGCTAACTTATCAACAGGTTTAGTAATTGGTTCCCATATCTTAGAAAGAAATAAGATAGCGAGACACGAACCTGTAATGACATTTGTAGATTATAGTGGTTCAATAGAAACAGCTTTTATAAGTGGGTCAAACGGATTAAATAAAGTATATAACACCTCTTATACATCTTCAACCCCTAATATATCAGGTAGTATACAAAGGATTAATACTCAAAATAAAGAATTATTTACTGGTGAATTAGGGGGTACAGTTTTAATAGCTCACTCTCAATCGCAAGATAATATAGTATATGAATTAAATCATATAGCTACTACTACTACACAAGCCTTACATGATAATTTTTATAGATTACCTTTAAATCCAACGTTAAATAACGTAATGGATGCAAGAACGTCTCCAAATTACCTTACCATTGATTACTCGGCTAATCCTATTTTACCTGTTAATCTTAATTATTTAACAGCAAGTTTAATTGCTAACTTAAATACTAATGCTTTTCCATTCTTAAGAGCAACTGTTCAAGACAGTAATTATACTTTAAAAAGACATATTGACCCAAGATATAATGGGAGTAAATTATTTAATACTCAAAACAACATCTATACTGATGGGGATATTTCATATGGTAATTCTCCTGTAATTGATTATAATTCAGTTAAATTTGCTTACTTTAAAGAAATAACTTCCCAATCATTAACTTTTCCTGGAAGAGTAAATGCAAATATTAAGTACTTAATAGATAGTGCTTCTAATGTAATTGAGTTAACAGAAGCAAATAAAAATCTTTTTGATGTACAATCTACTTTTAATAGAGTAGATGCTAATATATCTTTAGATAATGTAAATCAACCCTCAAAACAAAAATCATTAAATGGTTTAAAACCAATTTATGCAGGAGGGTTCAAATATTATCCTATATTACAAAATATAAATCCTACATCAGGAAGTATTTCTTTTAATTTATCTACTCCAATGCAGATTAATAATCCCTCAGGTTCAGGTTCATCTGCTCCAGTACCTTTAATTGGAGGATTACAAATCCAAAATTATAGTTTAACAAACCCGATTATTTCATCTCCTTTAAATACTGCTCAAACCACACTTTTAGCTACTTTAGACTCAACTATTACTGTTAGTGTTAAAAAAACAGCTAATTTTCTTGGAGATATATATCAAAAAGTATCAGGAAGTATTACATTTGAGTTTTTGATTTCATCAGGAAACCCTACTGGAGCCTTCCCTATATATTATGGTTTTTCTAATCAAATAGTATTTACCCCAACAACCTTAGGAAATTTTGGACAAGATTATGGACATGAATTTCCTAATGATGTTATACAACGTGTTGAAGTTCCTGCTGGTTTTCAAGTAACATCTTGGCAATATGGAAATGGAAATACCATACAAACCACTATTGGACCAGGTACAGGATCTGGAGGGGTATATAATAACGGATATGAGGGAGTAGATAATACCTCTATATCAACTATAGATTCATCAGCCTCCCTAGCTACTTCTAATATTACAAACCAATTTAATCCTTTAGGTATTGTAAAAGCATTTTTAGTAGGGAGTACTCCAAATCCAATAGATAATAGTATTTCTTATGCTTCTACTATATTTACAAACCCTACTATACCTTTAACAGGGATTAATGGTAATAATACTTTAGGGTGTAAAGTTACTTATTACATTGAGGCTATGATTAAAGTTCCTCAAACAGTAGGGTATCTTGAAACTTATACAACAACCTTATTAAATTTAAATAATCTTGAAGCTTCTATAAAAGGTATATTACAATTTACTAGTATAGTTAATAATAAGATAAGTGTAACAACCCCACCAAAAATTAATTACCCTATATTTTCTAGCACTCCCTTCTATAATGGAACCCCACCAATTTATAATTATAATTATGTTATAGTAGATAATGGATTTGTTTCGGGTTCAGGAGGTGCTAACCATTATTTTGAAAGAGGTTTATATGGGTATGATAGTGATTATAATATAACGGGTTCCGACTATTATTATCTAACAGCTTCATATGATTTATCTACTTTTTATTATAATAATATAATAAATCCTATAAATAATACATTAAATCCTTTTATTCAAATAGAAACTACATCTTCTCAAGCCTCCTTTGTAAACTATGAAAATATTGAAAATAAATTCCTACCTAAACCAGGAGATTTAATTAGATTTTATGACCATGATAGAAATATATTCCCAATAGAATTTGAAAGAGAAATTATAAAAATACTACCTCCAATAAACACCCCAAGTGGTTCAAATAATAGACTAGTATTTAAATTATCAGGTACTATAAATAATCAATCATGTGTTGATTATATAAAATCAATCCAAAACTTTATCTTCATGTCTAAAGTAGAAGATGAAACTAATGTAATCCTATTCACTGATAAAAACTTAGGACAAACATCAGCAGGTATTTTACTTCCTGAATATTTAGATAAACAGACTAAAGACGATGCTGGTAATATTGTTAAAAGATTAAAATCACAAAATTTATTAGATGTTGGTCAAACTACTTACACTATTAGTGATATTAATGGAGGTGGATTTTAATTGAAAAACTTAATTTAAAAAATAAAAACTATACATATTTATAATTGTAATTAACAAAAACTTATGGGATTCTTAAATAACACATCTGTAACCGTAGATGCAATCTTAACCAAAAAAGGTAGAGAATTATTAGCTAAAAATGACGGTTCATTTAGAATTACTCAATTTTCATTATCTGATGATGAAATTGATTATACTCTATACAACCCTTCACATCCATCCGGATCAGCTTTTTATGGTGAAGCCATTGAAGCCATGCCTATATTAGAAGCATTTCCTGATGAAACACAAATAATGAAGTATAAACTTTTAACTTTACCAAGAGGTACTGCTAAATTACCTGTATTAAATGTAGGTTATACTGCTATTAGTTTAAAACAGGGTGCTACATTAGCCATTACTCCTCAAACCTTAAACTATTTAGGTGCTTCTACAGCATTTGAATCTTCAGGTTATACAGCAACAATTGGTGATTCTAGATTAATGTCAACCTTTACAGGTGTAGGTATTAATACTACCGAAGCTACAACATTAAATTCAACTACTACTATTGGAACAAACGTTTCAAGAACTGTAATTGGATCTACTATAAACTTAACAGCAACCACTGTTAATACTCTATTTGGTTCTCAATCTACTTTATCAACTATTTTAACTATAATTGGTAGAGATTCAGGAGCAAGAGTGACTATTCCTATAACAATAACTAAAGTAACTCAATAATAATATGAGCTTTGTAACTTTTAATCCCGAAGATTTTGTAGTAAGTGCTGATTCAATTACTTCAGTACTATGGAGTAGCGGACAAACTACTCTAACTAGTTATTATACTTCTTCAACTGTAATTAATAATAATGCTTACTTACCAGTATATTATAGAAGCCCAGCTATATATTCCTCAGATTTATCTCAATTCTCAGTCGCGTATGGTCATATAAATGGTACAGGTTCAGCTCCCATAAATGCCTCTGTTATTGGAAAATCTCCATCAAGAATTACTTATGGTCAATTTAGAACTTTAGTTAATGGTGATGAAAATACTCCTTTTAACTTTGGAGCAGGTAATACTACTTCTCCTGATGTATTTGTAATAAATGTTAATAGAGCTAATTATAAAGAAAAACTATTTCCTGGAACCTTTAATTTAGGTCTCTCGGGTTCCGATGGAACCAATTCTATTAAAATTGCCTTAACTGACAATAGTAATCAAGTTACAACCTTAACTTATTGTGATGCTGGTAGGGTATTCGATATAGTAAGTGGTTCAAATGGAGTAGCTACAACATCAATACCAGTTTCTAGTTCAGCTGCTGGTTATACGGTTTCAGGTTCATATGGTAAATTTTTACCGGATGTAGGTTTAATTTTATTAAACCCAAGAGCATTAGCTTTATCTGCTAGTCAAGGTGGTATAGGATTAACTTTACCTACTTCTAATACATCTGCTAATTTAGGTCTAATAAATGCGGCTTTAATTAACTCAATGAATTTAGGAGGATCAACAGGGTTCTCTTTAAATAGTGAAGAAACAATAACCTCAGATTATATATTTGTTAGAGTAAAGAACAGTGATTTTAATTATACTACTAACCCTTCAATGATAAGTGGTAGTGGAGATTTTTATTACCCAACATTAGTTAATAACCCAAGAACCTACGTTACAACAGTAGGTATGTATAATAATAATAATGAGTTATTAGCTGTAGCTAAATTATCAACTCCATTAGCTAAAGACTTTACAAAAGAGGCACTTATTAGGATTAAGCTCGATTTTTGATTTTTCTTCTTAGTTTAATATTTATTAACGAATACTTAGTAAAATTAAATTATGAATATAAAAAATGTAATATGTCAAATATGTAAGAAAGAAATGTCTTTTGGTAGAATCAAAAGACATATTTCTTCTAACCATAAAGAAATCTTATTAGAAGATTATCTAAAATTGTACTGGAATACTTTACCCCTTCATAAACCTTGTGAATATTGTAAAGAAAATATAGTTTATAAATATAACACTTGTTCTAAGGAATGTAGAAAGAAATTAGAACATGGGCTCAAAGGAGTAAAAAAACCTGAAGGTTTTATGTCTCAAGAACATATTAATAAGATTAGTAAATCCCACTTAGGTAAAATAGTATCAAAAGAAACTAGGGATAAAATAAGTAATAGTTCTAAAGGGATAAGTAGAAATAAAGGGAAACAACCTATGCTAGGTAAAAAACAAAGTTTACATCAAAAAGAAACTGCTAGTAAAAGGTTACTAAAATATTATTCTGAAGGTAATGAACCTTGGACTAAGAATAATAAACATAGTGTCGAAACTATTGAAAAAATTTTTAAAAAACGTAAAATTAATAATTTAGAACAATTAGTTTGGAACACTTTAGTAGAAAATAATATTGATTTTACTTTCCAATTTTATTTAAAAGATGATAAAGATAATTGTAAATCTTATGATTTTAAAATAAAGCATAAACCTATATTATTAGAAATTGATGGTGATTATTGGCATGGTAATCCTGAGACTAAAAGTCATTTCAAGTTAGTAGAAGAAACTAAAATTAATGATATTTATAAGGGTCAATTAGCTCAAGATAAAGGGTTTACTCTATTAAGATTTTGGGAAAAAGATATTAAAGATAATCCAATGATAATCATTGATAAATTGAAAACTATAATATGAGTTTTTCTTACAAAACATTAAATTCGAATGATATAGCACTAACCTCCTATATTGCTAATAAGCAATGGGAGGTTACTGATGCTACCCTATCTCAAAACGGAGTTGCAATTTATATAGGTGAAAACTTGCCTATTAATAAAACAAATCCCTTTAACCCTAATACTGACTCTCAAACTGAAAATGAAGAATATAGAAGATTAGTATTTGATTCTATAAAAAATTTGTATTATCAAAACTATGTCTCTGGAACATTATCTGGAGATTTTTACCAATCATCTTCATTCTTTAATTATGAGCAATCCACTCTAATATCAAATACTATTAGAAATCTACCTACAATTTCAGGGAGTATAGATGGATTAAATGAGTATGATATATCCTCTAGTTTATACGACAGTACAACATTATTTGATTCAGATAAAGGGAGCAAAATAGTAGTAATATCTATAGATCAAAATATATTTGGATCGGGATTATCTCCTAACACAATCAATATTTCAGGTTCAACTTACAATCTACAAGACGATGGTGAGGGTAATATAATGGATACTTTAGCTACTTCTTCATTATATGTTGGAAATGTATTCTATTCTCAAGGATTAATAGTAATAACTAATCAAGATTATTTATGTGTATTTGGAGCCCCTCCAACTACTACAAACGATAATTTTTCTTATTTAAATGTTAATTATAACCCTCAAACCTTAGATATATTAGCAAATGATTTTGCAGACTGTGGAACAATAGACCCAACCTCAGTCCAATTAATGTCTGTACCTGGTTTTAGTTTCCCAAATTATACTTTAAATAATGGTATTATAACAATAACACCCGACCAATCTAGTATAATACCTGGAAACTACCAATTAAATTATACAGCTGGGACTTTTAATGGGGTAAGAAGTAATACTAGTTCAATTAATTTAACTATAACATCTCAATCGTTACAGATAACTAACATAATAAGCTCCTCAGTCTGTTATGCTTCTACAGCATCAGTACCTGTAACTTTTTCTATTAATTATGGGGTACCACCTTACAGTTACTCTTTAAATAATGGAACTACTTATACTGGGATACCTGGATTCTTTAATCAAACTGCTAGTGGGAGTATAACTGCTTCTTTAACAGACATTATTTATGTTAAAGATTATATGGGAGTTATAGTAACTCAATCTTTCAGCTCTTGGTACCCTCCTGTAACTTATACTACTCTTTTAACTAAAAAACCATGTTTTGATACTGACGCCAGTGGTAAATTTACAGTTGATAATACTGGAGGATATACTGGAGTTTCAGCTTCATTTGTTTTAACCGGCTCAGCAGATTCTTATTATGCTTTACCAAAACAATTTACAGCCTTATCAACTGGTTCTTACACCTTAAAAGTTAAAGATTCTTATGGATGTGTTACTAGTTCAATAGTAACTTTAGGAATATATCCTGCTTTAACATCTAGTGCAACCCAAGCTAATGTATCTTGTTATGGATCAAGTAATGGCTATATTTCAGTAGTATTTACTGGTGGTAATGATACATTAATTGTTAATATGACAGATGCTACTGGCAGTTATATATATTCAAATGTTAATTTAAGTAATTTTCCTAATAATACTGTTACTGCTTCTAATTTAGTAAGTGGAAGTTATAGTTTAGTATTATTTTCTTTAGGATTAAATCAATGTCAATCTTATAATAATACATTTACAATAACCTCCCCAACAACCCCAACAACTGTTGTTACAGCATCTTATATAAATTCATGCTCTAATGCTATAATATTCTCGGGTTCAGGTGGAACTGCTCCTTACACCTACTACGCAGTAGAAACAGGTTCTAATGTTACTTATTCATCAACATCAACCCCTTTATCTTTAAATAGTTTAACAGGTGGTACTTTTAATACCTTTATAGTAGATAATAATGGATGTGCTTCAACCTCTTCTTTATTAAACGTATTTAGTAGAGCATATCAATATACCGGCTCATTTTGCTCCCAATCTGGAGGTAATAATACAGGGTATGTTTCTAGTTCAGGAATACAACAAAATTTTACTACAGGACCTTATTCGGGTTCAATGGTAACTTCTAGTTATTCTATAAACTCTACTTTATATGGTCCAACAGTTAATTATAAACAATTATTTGTTTCTGGGACTTTAGATAACATTCAACCTTGTGGAGTAGGTACTACATGGTATAACAGACTATATTCTAACCCTACTTTATGCCCACCAGGAGGATGCTTTGCCCCTATTTTAGTAACTGCAACCCCATTAAATTGTACTACAAATTGGACATCATCATATTCTGCAACTTATAACTCGGGATCAGCTTTAGCTACTAAAACTATAATTGAATATAGTTATAACTCTAGTTTCTCACCTAAAGCTACTCATAGTATAGTTAATGCTTCCCCAACCATGCTCCCATTCTATACAGTAACAGATTTTGGAACGTTTAATACACCAGATCAAATAATGTACTTTAGAGCGTATAATAGTTGCAGTATAGGAACTACCTCATCTTATAGTAATGTTTTAACTGCAAGTTGTACTACAATACCCCCTATACCTACCTTTACAGTGCAAATAAAAAACCACTCAGGAGTAACATTAAATTACTCTACAGGTTCAACTACTTACGTTATATATAATAATGCTTCATCTAGTATTTCATTTACTGAACAAACCAAGGATATAAATTTATATACAATTAATGGAGTCCATAGTGGTGGTGGAGGTAATACTTACACAGCTAACGTTTCTAGTAGTAACGAAGTGAATGGTAATGTTTATACAGCTCTACATTGTCCCGTAGACCCTATTAATTATGTAGATTATACAGTAATATCTGAATATATTGATGGAGGATTTGATTTTACATTTATAGATGATAATAGCAATTCTTTTACAGACCTACAAGTACATATAGATAGAAACACATATAATAATTCAGGAACTATAACCTTAAATATAACTCCATTCTTATAATGTCATCAATAACACAAGATTTAAACGCAACCCTAAGTTTCAAAAACGAATATATCGTTTATGAACAAGAAGTACGTTGTAAAGTAGGAGAAAATGATTTTAACATGACTCTAAACCCCACAATATCAACCGATAATTCAGGTTCATTAAGAGATTTTGCTACCGGTTCAGACTTTTCTCCATATGTTACTACAGTAGGGCTTTATAATAATAGAAGTGAATTATTAGCAGTAGCTAAATTAGCTCAACCTATACCTCTTTCCTCAACAACAGATACGGTTTTTGTGGTTAGGTATGATATTTAGTATTGCATATTGTAATACGCAATCTAAAAATAAAATTATGATAACATCTCCAACTTGGATTTATAAAGGTAAAGTAATAACAGAACTATCAGATATGCCCGAAAATACTTTCGGGTATATCTATGAGGTAACACACACCCCTTCTAATAGAAAATATTTAGGTAAAAAACAGTTAATATCTGTTCAAAAGAAAGCCTTAGGTAAAAAAGAACTAGCTTTAATCGTTGATAAAAGAGCCTCAAAGAAAAAAACAGTTACTAAAGAATCTGATTGGAAAACTTATTATGGTTCTAATCCTACTATTAAACAGATGATAAAAGATGGAAAACAAGATGAATTTACAAGAGAAATTCTTATGTTTGTACCTTCTAAAAAATTATTAACTTACTATGAAGACAAATATCTTTATGTTAATGAAGTATTAGAAAAAGGAGATACCTACTTCAATGACAATATTAGTGGAAGAATGTTTAAAAAGGATTTTTTATAAAAAGTTTGGTTCCCACAAGGAACTTTATTATATTAAACCAAAAATAAAATGAAAAAATTTGGCCTTTTTAACAAAAATTCTAATGAATCAATAAACCAAATGAGATTTAATTCATTAGCCGAAGCAGTTTTATTCTTCGCCCAACAGAAAAGATTAATGGTAAATGCTTTTAATGACATCTTTGATGTAAAAGAAATATAAAACCAAGGTTATGGTAAATGGAATATTATTAGGCCTATTACAATCAGTAATAGGGAAAGGTAATGTGACTTCAAGAGGTAATTATTCATTTAATTGCCCTTTTTGTAATCATAGAAAACCTAAATTAGAAATTAATTTAATACCAACAACTAAAAATGAAAATCCTTGGCATTGTTGGGCTTGTGATGCTAAAGGGAAAACCATATCATCTCTATTTAAAGGTTTAAAAGTAGAAGGAAGTAGATATACTGAATTAAATTCTATATTAGGTACAACTTATAAGACAGATAGAATTGAACTTAATAATAATATTGAATTACCCAAAGAATATTTACCCTTATATAATATATCAAAATCTAATATTACGGCGAGGCAAGCCATAGTTTACCTTAAAAAACGTAATATAAACTTAATTGATATATTAAAATATCAAATTGGATACTGCGAATATGGTCCTTATTCAAATAAAATCATAATCCCAAATTACAATTCAGAAGGTAAATTAGATTACTTTATAGCCCGCTCATTTGAAGAAGATCCATTTAAAAAATATGATGCCCCCTCGGCTGATAAAAATAATATAATTGGGTTTGAAAATCTTATTAATTGGAATTTACCTATTATTTTATGTGAAGGAGCATTTGATGCTATAACTATTAAACGTAATGCTATTCCTTTATATGGAAAAACTTTATCTAAAAAATTAACAAAAAGGTTATTAAATAATGATATTAAAGATATTTATTTAGCCTTAGACAGTGATGCTTTAAAAAGTACACTTAAAATTGCCGGAGATATACTCCAATCAGGAAAAACATTACATGTGATTAAATTAGATAGTAAAGACCCAAGTGATATGGGTTTTGAACACTTTACTCATTTAATACAACAATCACAAGAATTTACTTTTTCTGATTTATTTTCACTTAAATTATCTATTTAAATTATGAGTTACGAAAGAATTTTAAAAATTTCAGATGACCACCAACAGATTACTCTTCCTGATTCACGTTTCTATCAAAGAAATGGTGAATATTATCCTTCAATTACCCATGTCTTATCATCATACCCTAAAGGTAAACATTTTGAAGATTGGTTAAAAAAAGTAGGATATTCATCAGAATATATTGTTAAAAAAGCAGCTGAAGAAGGTACTCAAACTCATCAATTATGTGAAGACTATTTAAATGGTAAAGAATGTTCTTTTTTAGACCAGTATAATAGACCTAAATACATACCTGAAGTATGGAAAATGTTTATTAAATTTGTTGAATTTTGGGAAACTCATAAACCTAAATTAATTGAAACTGAAGTACATTTATTTTCAGATGAACTTAGAGTAGCTGGAACTTGTGACTTAATAGTTGAAGTAGAAGATGAATTATGGGTTATAGATTTAAAAACATCAAACCATTTACAAACTACTTATGATTTACAAACTGCTATTTATAGTAAATGTTATGAAGAATGTTTTGAAAAGAAAATAAATAGAAGAGGAGTACTATGGTTAAAATCTGCTAAACGTGGTATAGATAAATCTGGTAAGAAAATGCAAGGTAAAGGATGGGAAATAGTTGAATCCGATAGAACACAAGATGAAGATTTAGAAATTTTTAAATGTGTTAAGAAATTATTTGATTTAGAAAATCCTAATCCTAAACCTCATATTGAAGAATTAAAAACTATAATTAAGAGAGAAATATAATATTTATATTAATCACATATTTATCCAACTATCATGAGAATAATAAATCCTAAATCAAAAAATAAAAAACCTCAAGTCAAAATAACTAAAGTTGATAAAGATGCTTTTGAATATAGAGGTGGGCCTTTATTACATGAAGGGTTTACTCCTCAAAAAGCACCATTAATAAAAAAATTTGTTGACTATACTTGTAGTAGATTAAATATAGATGAACCTAAAATTTTTATTATAAACTCACCTACTTACTCTCAAGAACATAAAAGTTTTGGAGGTTATATTCCATCTGAACAAAAAATACTTTGTGTGGTACATAATAGAAATATGGCTGATATTTTAAGAACATTAGCTCATGAATTAGTACATCATATGCAAAATATAAATGGGGAAGAATTAAATGGAGAAGATGGTTCAAACATTGAAAATGAAGCTAACGCTATGGCTGGAGTAATAATGAGAGAATTTGGAAGAGAAAATCCTGAAATATTTGAATAGAATGATATCAATGAAAGAGTTGTTTAAAGAAGAGTTATCTAAAGCTTACACTATATATTGTGATATGGATGGAGTATTATGTGATTTTGAAGCAAGATTTGAACATTTTACAGGCCTACCACCAGATCAATATAGAGCAGAAATGACTAAAAAATATGGTGAAAAAAAAGTAGATGAAATATTTTGGGATGTAATTGATCATCAAGTAGGAATGAGATTTTGGAGAGGAATGCCTTGGATGCCTGAGGGTAAAGACTTATGGAGTTATATAAAACAATATAAACCTACTTTACTTACAGCACCTTCATGGCATAATTCTAGCACTGAGGGTAAAACAGCTTGGGTTGAAGATCATATACCAGGAACTCCAATAGTATTTAAACAAGCTAAACAAAAAGCAAATTTAGCCGGTCCTAATATAATCCTTATAGATGATAGAGAAGATACTATTATGAGTTGGAAAGCTAAAAATGGTATAGGAATTTTATATAAAAATACAGACCAAACAATAAACGAATTAAAATTATTAGGAATATAAGTTATGTCAACACAATTAAATAGAGAATTTTCGGAAAGAGACATTCAAAGAATGAGAAATATCATCAGTAAAAATACAGGTGATAGCACCCGAATTCAAGTTGGTTATAGTAAAGTTAAAGTAACTTACTCCGAGGGTGATACATGGGAAGAAAACGGTAAAACCTGGACTATTCACAACGGTATTAAGCAAACCATCACCAAACACGATGCATTAAAGGCAATGGTTGAATTTCCACTTACTTGCTCAGGTTGTTCTAAACCAATGAAAAGTAATAGATTAAATAGAAAAATGTATAATATACATAATACATGTTTTGATTGTGTTATTGAGATGGAAACAAAACTTAGAATAGAAGGTAAATATGATGCTTATGTTAAAGAAATGCTAAATTCTAATAAAAACACTTCTTTAGATGACGCTGAACAAATGTTTGATGAATATTTTAATAGTAAAAAAGAAACATATGTTACCGAGGCAGGTGACATAGAAAAATGGGATGGTGGTAGCATTGATCCTGAATATATAAAAATGGTCAAAGCAAACATAAAACGTCTAAGAGAAACAGAGATATAAATATTTATACCAAAATCAAACCCATGAAAAAAGAATTTTTAAAAAATATAATCAAAGAAAGCATCACTGATTATTTATCAGAATTAAATTCAAGTGACCATTTAGAAGAAGAATTAATTGATGAGACTCCAACTACTGAAGAAAAAACTTTATTTGAAGATAAAGTAACTAAAGGAGATGGTTATATTTACTTAGTTAAAAAAGCCTTAAATGAATCTACTGAAAAAGATTTAGTTGAGAAAAAATCATTAATGGAATTAATAGGTGAAGGGTTATATGAAGGTGCTTACTTAAATGAAGCACAAGCTATGAGTGCTGCTAAAAAAGTAGTTAAAGCTAAAGATACTTTAATGAAAGAAAATGTTAAGAAAGGACATGAAAAAGTAGGTGGTTTAGAAAAACAAGTAGCTGATTTAAAAGTTGAAATGGCTAAACTAATTGATAATCCTGAAATGAGAGGTGAGTTAACTAACTACACTGCTAAATTAGAAAAAGCTGAACAAGTATTAGAAAAATTAAAAGTAGCATTAGAAAAATCTTCTCCTAAAAAAGAAAAGAAAGAAAAAAAAGATGACGAATAATAATTATACTGAAATTTTATCTAAACATCTTTATACCTTTATTAAAGAGGAACTTGAAGGAGATGAAGAAGATCAAACTAAAAAGTATACTGAATATGATGTAGTATTGATTCCTGAAGATATTAATAAGGCTATTGAAGCTTTATCTAATATTAAAAATTATGGACCATATGCTCAAAATTTAAGAGATCCTAAAACTATTGAAAAAATATTTGGACCTAATACTCCAGCAACTAAGGGTAGAATAGCTAAAGAAACTTGGAATAAATTTTCAGAAGCTGAAAAACGTGCTAAAGTATTAGATATTAAATCTAGAGCTCCTCAAGATTTTAAAGATGTTGAAACTCAAATGCAATCTCAATTCCAGACTTGGTCTGAAGAAAATAAAGGAGATTTTATTGATTTCTTAGTATCACTTCCTGGAGATAAATTACCTATGAATTTTTATGGTAAGTATGGTGCTAATTTCTTTTTAACTAAAACACCTGAAAATCTTAAAAAATATAGTGGTGTAATGTCTAAAGGTGTTCACTATACTGCTGATGAAAATGAATTAACATTCCCTCAAAATTGGAATCCATTTAAATCTAAAGATTATCTTAAAAAAGTATTAAAACTTATAATGGATAATGCTGGACTTGAATATGTTTTTTCTGAACAAGAATCAACAGAACAACCTAAAGAAAAAGCAACTAGCGTTACCTCACCTGATAGACCTGACCAAATAAATTTTGTTAAGACATTTACTGATGATGAAGGTGTACCTGATGAAGATCTAGCTGCTAAATTTAGAAAATTAATACCAGATGAATTCAAATTTAAAACCAAAGTTGAAAATGGTAAAATTACTGTAAGCGATATATCAGCATCTGATAAAAAAGCTTTAATTAACGCTTCAATTAAATTTCAAGAAAAATATAACAATCTTTACGAAAATAAAAATACAATGAAAGACCAATTAAGATCTCAATTAACTTCTATGATTAAGGAAGTTCTTATAGAAAAAAAATTAACTCCTACTCAACTTAAAAAAAGAAATAAAGAAGCAGAAGTTATTAAAAAGAAAAATCCTAAAATGGATAAAGGTGAAGCTTTTGCAATTGCTACTAAACATATAGAAAAGGGAAAAGCTATGAAAGAGGATTTAGATTCTGCTTTATCTAAATTAGTTAAAGATGATGATGCTTCTGAATTAGTAGCTCTTATAAAAAATTTACCAAATGCCGCTAGAGAAAAAGTAGCTCAAATGCTTAAAATAGATTTAAAAAAATAATGTCAAAGTCAAAAAAAGTAGGTAAACAAAAACCTAACCACGGTAATCAAGTTAAAAGACAAAACATTATCAAGAAAAACGAACAAATCTTAGCCAAATATAAATAAAAATGGATAAATCAGATTTAAGAAATATAATTAGAGAAACTATAGAACATATTTTTCAAGAAAATACTTCTGTACCTCTTCAAGAAAATATTTTATTGACTGAAGATAAAGTTTCTAAAAATCTTCAATATCATTTAGATAAAGAAATTCCATTACATGAGAATGCCTTTAGATATGGTACTGAAGCTCAATTATCTTTATTTAAAGAAGTAAGAAAACTTTATAATGAAGAAAAATTATACTTAAATCCTGAAGATAGATGGTTAATTGAAAATACAGATATTGGAAATTATGGTTTATTTGAAGGTCAATTTGTAGCCTTAGATGTACCAATGGTTGAAGAAGATATTAATCCAACTGATACAATCACTATGGATGTTCCTTTATTTATTCGTATGTTAGAATATGCTAGAGAAGACGCTAAAACTGATATGGATTTACATGACGCGACAGAAAAAGCGCTTGCTTTAAGTACCTCTGGTAAAACGCTGACTATGGCGGATTATGAGAGTATTGTAGGTAAATCGTTAGATGAAGCTGAATATCATGGTAAAAATGTAGAATTAAATCACCCACATAGAGGTGGCTCTAAAAAATTCTTTGTTTATGTCAAGGATGGAGATAAAGTAAAAAAAGTACAATTTGGTGCAGCTGGAGGTGGTCAAAACTTATCAGTTAAAATTAGAGATCCAAAAGCCAGAAAGGCATTTGCTGCTCGTCAAAATTGTGATAGAAAAAAAGATAGAACAACTCCTGGATATTGGTCTTGTAATATTGGAAAATATGCCAAATCTTTAGGATTTAAATCAAATTTTAATGGTTATTGGTAATATTTATATTAAATGGCTTACTTATACAGACATATTAGATTAGATAAAAATGAACCTTTCTATATAGGAATAGGAACCAGTAATGAATATAAAAGGGCTTATAATTTTCATAATAGGTCTAATCATTGGAAGAATGTAACTCATAAAACTCAATATGAAGTTGAAATTGTATTAGATAATT
>Ga0114964_10000602_pt1 | contig 27949 bp, 37 predicted proteins | sample C_131016_MF_Meta_FD_92638 | JGI IMG/M metagenome (GOLD analysis project Ga0114964, IMG submission 92638) | Freshwater microbial communities from Lake Croche, Canada to study carbon cycling - C_131016_MF_MetaG | ecosystem: Environmental > Aquatic > Freshwater > Lake | place: Lake Croche, Canada...
AGGCACGATATTTTTGTATGGTAGCGTAGCTGGTTTTTTCTGAAATTCTAACGGTATCTTCAGAATCTTCACATTTGGGCAACTCTGCCAAAGTATCAACTATGGTTATTAATAATTTAGGATATTGTTTTTGTAAACGTCGTATGGCGGGTTCGATGGTTAGATCCCATTCGCTCATCATATTTAGATTAGTGGTGTTGAAAACGGCCTTGTATTTGCCTTGACTTTGGCTGATTGGCCAAAGCACCAATACTTCGTCTAGGTGTATGTTATTATCCAAGAAACTTTCCAGTATGGTGGTACTGTCGGCTCCGCCGCTCCAGCAACAGATTAGCCATTTATATTTTATCCTCAACTGTTGAGCTCGCATTCGATACATTTCTAAGATAGGAACGTTTTGGGGAGTGGTCCAATTAAATTTATTGAAGACACTATCATTAAAATTCCAGTTTACAGGAAAACCAGTGCGAGTAGCTTCTTGTAATGCATATATTTTGTGGTTGAATATTTTATTGCCAACTTGATAGTACCCATTTTTGGCAAACAAACTCAAAGGGGCAGTAGTATCAGAAATAACGTAATTTTCAATTGGTGGATTCATAGAGAACAACATAGAAACAGTACTTATTAGGTAATTTTACTGTGGTTTTTTTTCAACATCGGATGAGTTGACACAAAATCTTTAATATCGTATAATAGTTCTATAGTAGTTAATTTAAACCCGTAGTAAGTAATTTATAGGACACAGCCCTTATGTCAGAAACTCGTACAGTCACCTCGGTGCAAGCTCGCAAGAGTCTACTCAAAGCATTCAAACGTCAACGCCCACTATTCCTTTGGGGTCCTCCTGGTATTGGTAAGTCAGAATTGGTAGCAGACATCACCGCCGAACTTGGTGGTGTAATGATTGACCTTCGGTTAGGTCAAATGGAGCCCACAGATATTCGTGGTATTCCTTTCTATAACAAAGACAATGGCAAGATGGATTGGGCTGCCCCGATTGATTTGCCTACAGAAGAATATGCCGCCGAATATCCAATCGTGGTCCTGTTCCTAGATGAGATGAACTCGTCAGCCCCTAGTGTACAGGCCGCGGCTTATCAGTTGATCTTGAATCGACGTATTGGCAAATATCACTTGCCTAAGAATGTAGTGCTAGTAGCCGCTGGTAATCGCGAGAGTGACAAAGGTGTTACATATCGTATGCCTACTCCGCTAGCAAATCGTTTCATCCACCAAGAAATGAAGTGTGATTTTGCTTCATGGCAGGAGTGGGCTGTAAACAAGAACATCCACAAGGACGTGGTAGGTTACTTGAGTTTTGCCAAGCAGGACTTGTACGACTTTGATGCTAAAAGTGCAAGTCGTGCCTTTGCTACACCACGCTCGTGGACCTTCGTAAGTGAATTGCTTGAAGATGACGATTCAGATGATGACACTATCATGAACTTGATCGCAGGTACTGTGGGTGAAGGCCTTGCTGTCAAGTTTATGGCACACCGTAAGATTGCTGGTCGCATGCCCAAGCCCGAAGACATCTTGTCAGGCAAGGAAAAAGAGCTTAATGTTAAAGAAGTCAGTGCTATGTATTCATTAGTGATTAGTATGTGCTATGAGCTTAAAGCGGCCATTGAGAAGAAGGTGTCGGATAAACAGTTCCATGAAATGGCAGATAACTTTTTTGCTTACATGATGAAGAACTTTGAAACGGAGTTGGTTGTTATGGGTGCTAGAATTGCGCTTACCACATACAACTTGCCATTCCAACCTACCAAGCTCAAGAACTTTGATGAGTTCCATCAACGCTATGGCAAGTATATTTTGCAGGCATCCGCCTAGTCGTCCAAGGAGGGTGGTGTAGCGGTATTACACGGGCTGTGTTCGCACCGCCCTCCAACCTTTTATGAAATATAATCTACACGAAACCAGAGAAAATCAATACTATAAACACGGCGTTCAGGTAAAAGATATGCTAGACTTTCATCAAGTGCGTCGTTGGTTAACTGATACCTATGGGTTTGCCGAAGGCGTAGATAAGGTGGTTGAACTTAATCCTATATGGTCTTTTCATTTGATCTATCGGACCTATATGTTTTATCTGCGAGGCGACGAAGAGTTGGCTTGGTTTAAGATGAAATGGGGGTCAGAACAATGAGAATAGCCAGCGTTATGGCACCGAGTTCTGGAGATGGGCATGTGGCCTACAGAGGATGGACACCGTGTATTGAATGGTGTGACGCAAATTGCGAAGGACCTTGGTTGTTTGTTAGTGAAGGTGTATTTGAGTTTGAATGGGATTCGGACTATGTGTTGTTTATGTTGAGATGGGCATGATTAGAGTTAATGTTTTAGATGATCGGTTTAATCGTGCGTATTGGAATGCCAAGCGTACCTTACCTGTTGAACATTTGGAAACACCAAGGCAATACGGACAGCGGTGTCGTGAAGCATTTAGGTATAGAGTTGATCCTAGCAGTCCGCGAGGAGCTTTTGATACTGTATATTATATCTTTGATCGCGATGAAGATTACACTTGGTTCATGTTGCGATGGGGTTAAAGATCACGGTTAAAACAGCCCACGAGGCTTTCCTGTATAATGATCAGATTGGCGATCAAGGGCTACAGCGTGATGTTGATTACACTTGGCGTTTTACTCCGGCAGTAAATACATGGTTAGGAGATGATGTAATAACTCCAGCAACTGTAGAGTTTGATTTTAAAGATCAGCAGTGGGCAACATATTTTCAGTTAAAATGGGCTAAATGAATTATTACTACGAAATAGATCCTAAGTATGATGGTACTGTCTTTGGCGACAAATGGCGCTATTGGTGTATGTACAACTGCTCACCTGCGGACAATGGCAAGATGTGTTTTAAAACACACGATGACTTTGTAGCTCGTAGCACTCGTGTATGGTTGGAAAATGCCAATGGTGTATATCAGGTGCATCCAGCGTGGCATGGGCATCGGTCGGTAGACCCACACGAGTTTACTCTAGTTAAACTCAAAGCAAAAACAATCAAATGGTGGCACGATGAGCAGGGATGAGTACTACGCCAATACAGCAGCTCGCTTGGATACTATCATAGGCGGCGATACTCGTAATTTTTCTCGCTTACACGAGGCTAAACAAGAATGGGATCGACTAGCAGAAGCTGTACCCGTTGGGCAAGGCTTTCTTACCTTTGACGATTATGTGCGTGAATACTATGGCATTAAGCTCACAATAGATAGTTACACCGGCGGTGTCAACATCGACTATGCTGTTATAGACGAAAAGAAATACACTGTGTTCCTATTAAAGTTTGGCCGATAATGCATATAAACAACTATACACTTCCAAGACCCGAAGAATCAGTGCTAGCTCAATGTCAAGAAGTTATTGTTAACGATCCTGCGTTTCGTATGTGGTATATGAAAAAGTTTTGTTGGGCAAATAAGTTAAGTTTGGTATGGTCCGAACTAGTTGATACCTCAGATGTCAGCGCATACTTTGACGAAGCCGCGGCATTTTACTTTATTGATCCTGCAGATGCTACCCTGTTTAGGTTAAAATTTAAATGAGTCTCAAGCCTGGACACTGGAACAGCAACTACCCATCTGGCAAATGGGAACATGACATTCCATTGGAGTTTGTTAACCTAGACGAAATACTAGGATGGTGTCGGCGAGAGTTTATAGATCATGCAACTTGTATGCGACACGAAGTGTATAATAATAGAGCAAAGTTTATATTCTATGACAATCAGGATTATGTATCATTCCTGTTAAGGTGGGCATAGTGGCTATAGATCGTAATCTACATTTAACTATTCCAGTAAAAACCTACACTCACTACACAGAATGTGAGCCTTGGTGCTTGGCCAATATAGGTGAGTGGAATGTAGATTGGTGGAAAGATTTTCCAGATATTGCCATGGCAGTGGTTGTAGAGGGGCCACACGAAGATTGTTATTGGTTTGCCACCGATCGGGATGCCTTAATGTTTAGGTTACGATTTGTATGATGTGGAGTATAATTGTTGGCAAAATACTAACTACGGTTATGTCCTGGGCAGATGCTGGCAATCTTAGGAATCGAATGTATATGATGGCTGAAGAAACAGAAATTATCATGACTGCCTTGGAGGATATAGAACGTATGAGCAAAGAAGCGAATATTAAACAGTATGCTCGCAAGGCTATAAACACTGTAAAAGGGTTACCAAATGATACTAATAGCCGGTGACAGCTGGGGTTGTCGCGAATGGGGTGTGCCGGAAAATAAAAGGCACGAATGTCTTGCTGGTTATTTTAAAGAACAAGGGTACGATGTAATTAACATCAGTGTTGCTAATGCGTGTAATTACGATATTGCTAAGAGTGTTGATAGTTTTTTAGATAACAATAAACAACTACTAACAAGTATCGATCGCATACTAGTATTTCAAAGCAACTGGAATAGAGATTGGCGTAGGCGTTATGATTTTGACGTATTTACAGATTTACAACAACCATCATATCCTATGATATTTGGTAGATTCATTCACAGATTTTATATAATGCTGAATCAAACTGGATCTAAGTATAACAAAAAAATTGAACTTATTGGCGGGTGTGCAGACACAATAGCCTCAAACGAATGCCAAGATTATGATTTTTTACAAGTGTCTTGTCAAAGTATGGTTAATCTTTTAACCACCGGATCGGCAAGAATTAGTGAACCTGTACATTCATTATGGATTGACAATCAAATAACTTTAGAATTTATTGAACATTTAAAAAAAATACTTGATAGTGAAAATTTAAATTTATTTTTAAACGATATTGATCTTGGACATGAAAGGTTGAAACTCATGCGTACTATGCCAAAATATTTTGGTGGGGATTGGCACCATGCTACCCCAAGTGGACACCGTGTGTTGTTTGAGTTTTTAACCTGATGAAGACCACTGTTAAAAAGAATCTAATCATATTCCACAGTGTGCGTGAGTTTGAAGAACTACACCATCACTTGCTAGAAGAACACGGCCGTGCTACCATGTTGGTAAGTTGGCGTATGAAACGCGAACTAGGATTTACTATACGTCATCATCAAGGCTTGGTTGAACACGATAAGGACACGTGGGAAGTAATGAAAAGCGAAGGATGGAATCATCGTTATATTGAAAGCCAAGTGCATTTAGACTTCTATAACGAAGCACAAATGAGCTGGTTTGTGCTTAAATACCTTAATAATTAACGGTTGACCAGAAATTCCATTTGTTGTATAATAGTAGTATAGTTAATAATCAGGACACTTATGAGCACAGCCACTTCAGTAAACAAAAAAGAATCCGATAAGTTTAAGGACCTATGCGGCCCTACTGATCCTAAATTGGATCGTGAAATCCGTGAAAAACTGATTACTGCTCGGGTAGGCTTGTTACTCCGTGCCAGCTTCTTTGGTAATTTGGCAACTCGTTTGAAACTAGTTAATGCCGACGAATGGTGTCCTACTGCCGCAACCGACGGGCGTAATTTTTATTACAATAGCCGTTTCGTAGACATGCTCAAGCCCAAAGAGGTTGAGTTCTTGTTTGGTCATGAAGTATTGCATTGTGTGTATGATAACTTTGGACGTAGAGGTGATCGTGACCCTATGCTGTTTAACATTGCCAATGACTATTGTGTAAATGGCGACTTGAAAAAACATCGTGTAGGTGAGTTTATTACCAGTGTGCCTTGCTTGTATGATTCCAAATACGAAGGCATGGCATCAGAAGAGATCTATGACATCTTGTATGAGAACGCTGAAAAAATTGATATCGGTAGTCTAATTGACAAGATGCTAGACGAACATTTAGATGGAGAAGGCCAAGATGTTGATGGCGACGAAGATGGCGAGCAGGACAAAAAAGGTGGCAAGGGTCGTCCTAAACTATCAGCAGAAGAAAAGCAAAAGATCAAGGACGAAATTAAAGAAGCTGTTCTAGCCGCGGCAAGTGCTAGTGATGGTGCAGGCAACTTGCCCGCTGGTGTTAAACGTATCATTGAAGATATGACTGCACCCAAGATGAACTGGCGTGAATTACTCCGTATGCAATTAGAAAGCACTATTAAGAGTGATTATACTTGGATGCGTAACAGTCGTCGAGGCTGGCACATGGATGCCGTTATGCCAGGCATGAAGCTGGATCCAATGATTGATATTGCCGTTAGTATTGATGCGTCGGGTAGTATGCAAGACCGAATGCTTAAAGACTTCTTAGCAGAAGTAGCTAGTATTATGGAACAGTTCCCTAACTATCGTATCCACGTGTTATCATTTGATACACAGGTTTACAATCCTAAACAGTTTGACAGTGAAAACTTAGAAGATATCACTGGCTACGAAATTATGGGCGGCGGCGGTACAGAATTTGATTGTGTATTCCAATATTTTAAAGATAACGAAATTGAGCCTAAGCGTCATATTATGTTTACAGACGGTTACCCATGTGGGTCGTGGGGAGATGAGCAGTACTGCGATACCGTGTTTATTATGCACGGCACCACTAGCATTGTTCCACCATTTGGTCAGTATGCTTATTATGAAGAAGAAAGCAAACACTAGTAAATGAAAGCGTCATTAAAGCCAGGAATCCACCACCAGTCTCGGTTAATCATAACCAAGAATCAATTGGTTCCGGCCCTGTTTCCCGAGTCGTCAACTTCTGCTATAAGACCTGAAGTATTTGCCACAGGTTTCTTAGTAGGCTTTTTAGAACTGGCCTGTGTTGAGTTGATTATTCCACACCTGGATTGGCCCGAGGAACAGGCAGTAGGAACCATGATCAATGTGAATCATATTGCCGCTACACCGGCTGGTTTAGAAGTCGTTGCTGATGTAGAGTTGGTCAAAGTAGAAGGTAGAAAGTTGACATTTTGGGTCAAAGCTCACGATGGTGTTGACCTTATTAGTCAAGGTTACCACGAACGAATAGTTATTAACAAACAAAAATTTATGGAACAAGCACTAAGCAAGTTATGAATAAACACGGAGTTGAAGAATGATCGAAGGATTTAACCATGTAGGCACAGATCACAAGTGTAATGTATGTACCTGTGACTTTACTGATGATGAAGGTGGCATTCAAGGACACTTTGGAATATTACCTGTAGCATTTTGCCCTACCTGCTACAGTTGTATGATAGATATGGTTGGGCAAGATTTAGAACTCAGTGGAGAAGAAAATGAATAAATTTAGACAGTGGTACTTGACAAATCAAACCGAAATTACTTGGTTCCTGGTTGGTTTCTTAGTATATGCAGGCCTACAAGACCTGGGCGTAGGTAACTATATCGGTGCTCTAGTGTCGTTTGGTCTAGCATGGATTAACTACGCTCTTAATCGATAACCAGTATCAGTTTTACCGAAACACCCCATTATGGGGTGTTTTTTGTTTAAAAAATAAATTAAGTACCTATATTAGTCGTAAATATCTATATGGATAATACACAAATTACAATCGCAGATCTTGATACTATTAAGAATATCATCGACCTGGCCACAACTCGTGGTGCGTTTCGCGGTGAAGAACTTAGTCAAGTAGGACTTGTTTATGACAAGCTCAATGCATTTTTAAAAGCAGTAATCGAACAGGCGAAAGCCCAAGAAGCAACAAACGCTGAAGCCGGCGAAACTCAAGGAGAATGAAATGGCATTTATGAAACACGTAGGAAAACACGGCGACCGTAAGGTTTGCATCCTGTTCCGTCAGGTACCCGGTGAAGATCACATGTGCCTGGTTATCTACCCAGATACCTTACACGCACACTGGCAAGATTCAATCCAGAAGGCCTTAGAAAGTGATGTAGCACAGCAGAGCGAAGAACTTGCTGATGCATTGCATCGTAGTTACTTGCCAGATGGTCGTCCTGTGTTAGAAACTCTACACCAAGAGCGCATGATCAAGAAGCTTCGCACCAGCGATATCATTGTAACTCCAACTGCAGATGCTAAGATCCGTTTGGACGAACTTAACAAGATGCTGAACGAAATGAAACAAGGCGAAGCTGCTATCAAGAAGATGGCTGAGAATGATGCTAGTCGTGGTATGGTTGCTCCGGATGTTAAACGTGCCGCTGAAGCTGCTTACAAGGCCCAGCAAGTTGCTGCCGCTAACCCTAACATGACTGTTCCACCAATATTGACAGCTGGCCAAGACGGTGCCCTAAGTGATCGTGACATTGCTGCTAATATGTTGGCACAAGCTAAGGCCATGGAACTCAATGCAAGAAGCATGGTTGCTGAAGCCGCTAGAATGAAGAAAGATGCAGAACGTATGGATCCTACAGTGTCAGCAAGAGCTATAGCACCATCTGTACAGTCTGATACCCCAGTTATGGAAGCGCCTAAGCGTCGCGGCCGTGGTCCTAACAAACCAAAGACTGCGGTAGCTGATGCTGCACAATGATGATTTCTTAACCCAATGGGAACATATTCTTGCTGATGTAAACAAAACTGATGTTCCCTTAGAATGTATCAAGAAAGTTGTAATCAAACTTGCAGGCAACAAGCAAAAGACTATCAACGTGCATACTCTGCTAAAACAAGGATTAGATTTAGCAGAAGTTGAACAGATGCTCACTAGATTTTTTAATGAGAATGATGATCTGATTCGAGATGTAGACTTTGTAGTTGATGTTACTGCTGTGGCCAACTTGGTACAGCCCGAAACAGACAAGCTGTTAGGGAAAATATGATTATTGATGACGATGGTGGACATCCATACCTTGATGTTACAGTAACTGATCAAGAAGTTGAGTTAAAAGTCTTAAAAAAAGATATACATTTTAACTTACTTAGAATTGACGTGGATGTGTTACCAGAGTTGATCAAATCTCTGCAACAAATTGTTGCAAAATAACTGCCAACCTGTTATAATAACAGTATGCAGAAGATTACATTTCACTCCTTTGGTATGGGCGATGTAGAGGATCCAGAACTCTATGCCGCACAACCATTATATGAGTGGCAACAAACAGCTCAAGGACAGTGGGTCATAAACAATTGTCCAGACCCACGATATGTTGTACGACCCGACAATTTGAATTGGGGCCACAAAATTATTGTCTACGGTCTAGTAGAAGATCAGTTAGCAACAGAATACTTGTTACGGTGGGGCAAATAACATGCAAATTACCGTTTATGTTGGTGATGTCACTGAGGAGTTTGCAACCAACGTACTAAAGATTAATAACAATGCCATGTTAATTGACTGTAATAATTATAGTAACTTGGTTCTAGGAAATTATTATGTTAGTCTTGGAAATTTAGAATCCGTAGATCAATTAAAATTTGTACTTAAACAAGCAACTGACATTGTATATTTGCCACCTGACCAATGGACTCATCCTGAAATAAAAAAGGCTACTGAACAATGTTTTCTCGATTTACATGACGTTATTACTGTTCATAACTTTGATTTTGAGGCTACAAGGAATTTACATCTATTTCTTGGGCTTGAAGATAAAAGAAAAACTAAATTCTCTCAACTATGGTCTGTTGGATGCAGTTTCACCGCCGGTTTTGGGATTTCCTTAGATGAGAGGTATGGGCAATTATTAGCTGACAGTCTTAATTTAGAAGTATCATTTTTAGCAAAAGTTAGCTCAAGCATTATTTGGCAAGCAGATCAAATATTAAGGTCTGACATTCGATCAGGAGATTTAGTAGTATGGGGATTAACCGCCCTACCTAGATTTCCATATGTAATAGATCATCAGTTAATACACGCAAATATTCATATGTTTGACAGAATAAAACATCTTGTTAGTATTGATATGTTTGATACCGAAGATTTATTATATCGAACCATCGTTAGCATTTATCAAGTTATTAACTTTTGTAAAAAGATTGATGCCAAACTTATTCTTGCTAGTTTCCTAAGCAAGGAATTATCTGCATATCTACAACACTATAAAGAATTTATCGACCTATCCCCTATACCATATATCGACCTTGGGACCGACAGTCTTCACCCTGGTAAACACCAGCACATATTTTATTGCGACCAGTTATTAAAAAAAATAAATGAACTATATCCGGAGGTATTATTAAAATCTTAGTAACCGGCGGACTTGGCTTTATAGGGCATAATGTTGTGTCCTTATTAGAAAGCCAAGGACACACTTGTATCATCACTGATACGCAAACAACCTATGGTATCATACCTAAAGATGAGTTAGATTATCTAATACAAGAACGTAGAAAAAAGATACGCACAGACAGAATCTACAGCATTGACATAGCAGATCGAGATGGTATTGCCTGGCTAATCAACAAGCATCTTCCCAATACGGTTATACACCTAGCTAGCTTTCCTAGACAAAAAGTAGTTAACGCCAATCCACAAGCGGGCTCCTATACCATGAGCGAAGGCCTGCTTAATTTGTTAGAAGCCAGTGTTCAACATAATATACAAAAGTTTGTTTATGTTAGCTCAAGCATGGTCTACGGTAATTTTAAAGATGCTTACTTTGATGGCATAACAGAAAGTCATCCAACTGATCCTATCGGACAATATGGTATAATGAAGTTGGCCGGAGAATGGCTAGTCCGCGATTACAGTCGCAGAACAGGCATGGCACATACTATCCTAAGACCTAGTGCGGTATATGGCCCACTTGATGTAGAAGATCGTGTAGTGTCAAAGTTTTTACTGGGTGCCATGCGTGGGGATACTATACGAGTTTGCGGTAATCTTGAAGAATTAGATTTTACCTTTGTTACAGATGCAGCTGAGGGTATTGCTGAAGCCGCAGTCAGCGATGATACACACAATGTAACATATAACATAACCCGTGGGCGTAGTAGAACCTTACTAGAAGCTGCCAAATTAGCAGTTCGCATAGCCGGACAAGGCACAATTGAAGTTGAAGTAGCAGATGAAAATTTTCCCAGTCGTGGGCAGTTAAATACACAAAGAGCACAGCTAGACTTTGGTTATCGTCCAGAAGTTGATATAGAACAAGGGTTTCAAGAATATTATGAATGGCTTAACAATTCCTTTTACGGGATTAAAAAAGCAGTATAATAATCTCCGCACAGAGATATTAGATGCTACCGATGAAGTCCTACGTTCAGGGCAACTCATGGCGGGTAATTATACTGCTGAATTTGAGAATTGGCTAGCAAAGAAAAACCATTCTAAATACGCAGTAACTTGCCATTCAGGTAGCCAAGCACTAGAAATAATTGCTGAGTTTTATCGACTACAAACTAGTACACGCCCACCCAGAGTAGTTGTGCCCGCAATGACTTATGTGGCCACTGCCAACGCATTTATACGAGCTGGTTGGGAAGTATATATTGCTGATACAGATACACATGGCCTGATAGACAAACGAAAAATACCACACGATCTAAGTGTACAAGCCACTGTGCTGGTTGGCCTATACGGTGCCGCAGTCAACGCAGATCGTTTCTGGGGCACAGATCTAATTATAGAAGATGGTGCCCAGCATTGGTTAAGCAACAGTTGTAATCGCGTAGGTAATGCTACTGCCATCAGCTTTGATCCAATGAAGAACCTAAATGCCTACGGTAATGGCGGTGCTGTAGTAACGGATGACATGGACTTGTTGGAGTTTGCTCGCGAATGGACCAACAACGGTAAACCTCGACATACCAGCACAGGAACTAATAGTCGTATGAGCGAAACAGAATGTGCCCAATTATTAATTAAAACGCGACATATTGATACATGGCAAGCTCGCCGCAAGAATATTGCATTATATTGGATGGGACGTTTAAAAAACTCAGGTATAAGAAGTTTAATTGATACCAATAACTTTGAAACACATTCTTATCACAAATTTGTAGTTGATGTAGATAGTAGAGATATACTAGCCCGCAATATGCATATAAAAGGTATTGAAACACGAGTACATTATCGCGAACCTTTACACGAATTACCTGCTTACGCAGATTATACAGGTCCAGATATATTAAGCGTTGCTAGTGCATTAAGTCGCAGAGTATTAAGTTTACCTTTATATCCCGAATTAACCGACTTAGAAGTAGAATACGTTATTGATTCGGTATTAGATTCCTCTTTATCAAAGCATAACTAGCCAACCAACGCCAGTCATAACTTTTCTTTAATTCAGCAAAATTGCCAAGAACACTATCGTAATATTCTACAGCATCTTCTGCACCCTTACGACTCCATTGCCCATCTGTATTATCTCGAGTTAACCATTGCCCTAAGCGATAATCGTTTTCTATATTGGGCAAACTATCTTTAAGTTTTATACACTCTCTAAATGCTGTACGCCAACAAGTCCACGCATCATAATGATAATTGGCCATGCCACTTAATACAGGAACTACTTCGTGTGCTTGATCTAGAGTAAAATCTAATCCAGGTGCTGTATTTTCTAATACTAGTTTTTTATTATAAGCAATCATTGCCTGATGTCCATATACCAACTCATTTACAGGATTATATGCGTGAAAAATATAATGTTTGGGTTCCTGTAATCTATCAGGTTGCCATCGCCAATCAAAGTTAGGATTTACTTCCAACTTGGCAAATACAGCAAAGAACCAAGGTGTAGTTGATAATTCTGCAGCAGCGCAATAGGCGGCTACACGTCCATCGACTCCAGAACTACGATGTATTTTATTTTTGGATGTGGATGCAGATAATTCTAAGGCCATCCAATGTTCTTCAGCATTAGATTCACCATTATCAATAAAAACTATATCTAATGCAGTATCTGAATATACATGCTGTTGTGTACGGTCAATATAAGGATAATCGTATAATTGAGTTGTTAAATAGTTTTTAGTTTCTCTAGGAACTACGATTGTGCCAGCACCCGAACTCAATACCATTATCTTTTTTTCTGCTTCTCTCCATAAATTAATGCCGGGGGTATCTTTTATTATCGTATTATCTTGAGTAAAGATAGCTATGGGCGTATCGAAACTATATTCTTTTACTGCTGATACTTGACTATCTTGATTGTTATATATAACAGGTACGGGTTTTCTGGGTACCTGTTGATCAGGAACAAAATTTATAGTATCATACCATTCTAATAAAGCTAAATTTTGTGTTTGCTCTAAAAAACTAGCAACGTGTATATAAAAAGTATCTCCAAAACGCTGATCGTCTGAAGCAAATACGTGCAGCATTCGATCTTGCCATTCGCTGGGATGCCAAGTAAAATCAAAGTTGTTATAATCGCATTCACTGCTGATTACCCAACAGGATTCTGCATCAACTTTTCGTAATAATCTCTGTAGGGTTCCGAGATAATCACTAATATAACGAGTAGTCAAGGTACACGGATATTCAATTCCTGTTCCGTGATCAATGCCTACAATAACGACCGTATCTTTTCTTGGACATATCTCGTGATCGTAATTGGTATCTGTTGTATTGTTTTTAGGAATTAAATATGTTCCGCCATTCTGCTGATGTTGGCTGGGCCATACGTGACGTTGTGAGCTTTGCCAAGGTGGTGGCTCATATAAAAAATCAAACCCAGAGTAGTCAGTTAAATAGTTTACCCACCAAAAAGCCCTAGTACGACTTAATTGCCTAGCATGATCAATCGTATCCGCAACACGTTCGTGAGCAAATAAGTTAGGCTTTACCCCGGAATAAAATATATCAAACATTTAAGCGATAATGATTAGAATAGACGAAATATACACAAATACTTTCTGGCCTTATATTCAACAACGCAAGCCCGGAACTAGATTATTTTTTTGTGATCCTCCGGGTACAACCGGCCCAGATGCACTATTTAACATGGGTGCAGACCCAACAGATAATAATTATGTGTTTATGCATGATCAAGAACCCATAAACTTGGACTCATTTGGACCCTTGTTTGATGCGGTCTTAAAGAGAAATACTGATGTTTGGTGGCCCTGTAAACCCAAGCCGTTTGGACATGTAGTAGTAAGTGAACAGGGTGAATATCTCAATGAATTATGCCAACTGTATGAGTGGACTGCACACTATTACTTTTATCACGGCTGGGCCTGTTTAGATTGGTTTCGCGGCTACGATAATGCATACCTAATACCCCGTGCTAGAGATAGAAATCCTAAGAAAACTTTTATGAGTCCCAATCGTATTGTAGGTGGTACCAGAGATCACAGAGTATTATTCCTTTATAATGTATTTAAAAACGGCCTGGAAGATAACCATATATCAGCGCCTAGACGATGTCCCTACGAAGATGTAGATATTGCTCAAGTGGCTAGTAAGTATAATAACACGTATCCTGACATAGAGCAAGTGTTTCGTTCCGCCGAATTACCAAGATTTTTTGCAGGAGAAACTGAACAGGTAATGAGCAGTTACCGATTGGGTAATTTTGCAGAAGCAGCTGATAGTGTAGTATATGTGGCCACAGAAACTGTATTTTTTGGACAACGTCAACACCTGACAGAAAAGACATTTAAAGCAATAGCCCTAGAAATGCCCTTTGTGCTGGTAGCGCCACAACATTCACTAGAATACCTAAGAAGCTACGGATTCAGAACATTCGCTCCTTACATAGATGAAAGCTACGATACAATAGCAGATCCCATACTAAGAATAGAACGGGTGACCCAGATATTACTAGAGATACAAGCGCGAAGCGCCGCCGCCAAAATTTCCTTGCACAAAGAACTCTTACCCATAGTAGAGCACAACTGGAGGCATTTCTATCGTGGTGGATTCAGAGATCGTCTTGAAGTAGAATTAAAGAATATGCTTAAAGGTTTATGCGGTGAATAGAACAACAAGTGTACACGTGATCTACTGTATAGAACTCCGTCCTGTTGTATCTCTTTATATAAGCGTACGGTAGAGTACACAAGCCCGTTGACGAGTCTATTATAGAACTATTCTCTTTTGAATTTGTTTAAGATATCCCGTGTAGATCTACGATAAAACACAGGGTCCTGCGGACGAGTCTAGCATAAAGAACTCTAAGCCCACTGTATATCCAGCATCAAACACCGTAGAACACAGTTGCCGACCGGAATCGAAATCGTCGAATACGATATCGAATATAATCCAGATAATAGCAATATAATAGCACAAACGGTTAAAACGGTGCTAATTCCTTAAAACCGGGGTTCCCATGGGGTGATGTTTTATATTATAGCCTAGATCGCATGTGATCACGGTGTCTACGGTTCTAACGGTGCTGTAATAGCCTAGAGTCACGCTATACGCACAATTCAACCGCGAGTACGGCTCCTTAACACTGTCTCAGGTGGCCACACAGTTATTTTGACCCAGAGTCTAAGCTGTTTAAATAGAGTACAATGACCGCTCCCCTTATTAACAGTTATACATCATGGCAACCCTTGGAAGAAGTCATAGTGGGCCGTGCTTATACTGCTGACTACTTTGACTTTATAGACAACGCTCAGGTTCGGGCACAGCTGGGTCAGATTCTGGAGGAAACAGCAGAAGATCTAGATGCGCTGACACGAGTAATAGAGACCTATGGAGCTAGAGTACGCAGACCAGACCTGATTGATCGCGATCGTTTTCAAGCTGCTCAACTGACTGAAAATGGAGCTCCGCTGCCACCGCTAACGCCGCGTGATTGGCAGATTAGCCTGGGTGATCGCTTGTTGCGTGTGTTACCTGTAGAAGAATTAGATAACATATGTGCGGACTATGGGGATCAAGTGATCAATCCGCATGGTCGACACTGGAATCCCGCATGTGTGTTAAATGGTGCGTCAGCCAGTTGTATAGTGCGTGTGGGAGCAGATGTGTTCTTTGACAACAGTGCATATCTCAGGCCTGAACAAACTGCTTGGATAGTAGAGCACTGTTTAGACTCGCGTTATAGGATACATGAAGCTGTGACAGACGGGCATGGTGATGCTGTGTTTGCTATCTTAAAGCCCGGGGTTATCCTGAGCAGCAAGCACGACATGCACCTGGATCTAGCAGCGGACTTTCCCGGCTGGGAAGTATGTAAAGTATGGGATTCCAGCATATGGGCTGCCATGGAAGTGGGCAAGTTTAAATACGAAGCCAATCCTGGAGCCTGGTATGTACAAGGGTCCACGCCCACGCCTGAGTTTACCAGTTTCGTAGATACCTACTTGTCAAAATGGACCGGCTTTGTGGCCGAAACAGTATTTGATGTCAACTGTTTAGTGCTGGATGAACAGCATGTGATCTTTAGTGCTTATAATCGACCTGTGTTCGATTTCTGCAGTAGACATGGTATTGAACCTATTATTTCGGAGCTGCGTCACAGCTATTTTTGGGACGGTGGCGTCAGCTGCTGTACACAGGATCTCAGACGACGCGGTGGCCTGGAACAGTACCTTTAGCCATGTCAGAGAACCGGATCGATCTGGTGTACCAGGAACTGGGTTCCAGGATTTGTTTGTACCCGTTTTTTGGGTCCTTTTATGAAACATTCAACATACTTGGCCCCGGCGACACCCGGTGTAACAGTGTGAGACCCTGTTCACTTGTTCCATTGCGTCCTGGTGGCGTCAGCGCCTGGGATGTTGAAACCACAATTCGCGACACTAGAAACAACGCGACCTGGCAGCGAATTCGTCTCGAGTTGGCAGCAGGCCAGCTGAATCAGATACCAGAATGTCAGGTCTGTATCACGAACGAAGCCCAGGGTCTGACCAGTCCTAGAACTGAAAACAACCGGTTTTACAGTGAATTTTTAAGTGTCAACATTGTTGACCGGGTCAACGAGATCCTGGCCAATGATAATCAAGTGACCGATGTGTATAGTCTTGACTATTATCCCAGCAACTATTGTAACTATAGTTGTATCATGTGTTCGGGCGGTGCCAGTAGTCAACGACTTGCCTACGAAGTTAACCTACAAAAGTTGCCACGTAAACTGGTGTTGAATTCTGTTGATTCGGATTTTTATGACATTTTATCTACCATAGAGATTATCAATTTTACTGGTGGTGAAACACTGTTACAAACACAAGTTCACGATCTGATAGATTACTTGATTGCAAAGGATCTGGCAAAAAATATTGTTATTACCCTGTTGACCAATGCCAGCTCTTATCCCACTGAGCTGATACAAAAGTTTCCGCTGTTTAAACAGGTCATTTATACCATCAGCGTGGATGGCACAGGAGCGGTTATTGAATATCAACGGCGTGGTGCCCGATGGTCCACAGTAGAAGAAACCTGTCTACGAATAGTCAATACACCTGGTATAGCAGCCGTGATCAATTATGTGTTGACTGCTGTAAACGTATTTTCATTCATGGATTTTGTTGATTGGACGTATCAAGTAAACTTAAAAAATAAAATATACCTTAGCCCGGTGTTTAGAACTGAACAGCTGGGTGTGGGCGCACTTGATCCAGCACAAAGAACCACGGTGTTGAGCCGATTAAGGCAGGGACAAGAAAAATACGCCAGTCTGGCCAATGCACAACAACAGGTGGATCTTATCAATCGAGTCGTCGCAGTGATTGATACAACGCCGTTCGACCCTGAGTATCAGACTCAGTTTATCAAGTATATTCATGACGAAGACCAAGTATCCGACAAAACGTTAGCACAGGTAGTGCCTGAATGGGCAGCGTACTTTAACTGTGTACCTTGACGCCGTACAGGCGTTCCCAGCGATCAGCATCTGCTCGATCGTTGACCATGGGTTCGCCGCGTATGTTAAGGCTGGTGTTTAACAGCAAAGGGCATCCTGTGGCAGCATACCAAGCTTCTAATAGTGATCTGATGCCTGAGCCATCCGGACCTACTGTCTGTACTCTACTAGTGCCGTCCACGTGGGTGATAGCAGGATATAGATCAGGTTGTCTGCACTGGGCTACCACCTGCATATAACTAGTGTCTGCCCAGCCGCCGGGCATATCAAACAACTTGTCTACATGTTCTTCTAGAATCACAGGTGCAAAGGGTCTGAACTGCTGTCTACGTTTGATCCTATTGACTAGATCCTTTATATCAGGTCCTCTGGGGTCTGCGAGCAGACTTCTGTTTCCAAGGGCTCTGGGTCCAAATTCGGCCCGACCGCTAGCGACACCGCAGATTCTATCATGCTGTAGGCTATGGCAGAGGGCATGGACGGGATATTCACCAGGGATTTCTGTACCAAGGCTTGCGTTGTGCCAGTTAATTCTTTGCCCATAAGCCAGGGCGGCTGCACCAAGACTACTACCAGCATCGCCAGGGCAAGGCATAATCCAAACGTTTTCAAAATAATCACCTAGGTTTCTATTAGCAAGACAGTTCAAAGCCACGCCGCCCTGGTAGACTAGATTAGAGCTCCATCCAAAATCTCTAGCGCGACGCATAATACTATATATCAGTTCTTCGGCAACAGCCTGTGTTCCGGCCGCAATATCCTCTGCCGTATGGCCCGTGAATGCGTCAGCTGCCAGACCAGCATGCAAGTTCTGTCGAAAACGTACATGTTCAACTGATTCTACCAGCTCCGCAGCAATTAGGTGCTGACTAAAGCGGCTGGACCCATAGGCAGCCATGCCCATGGTAATATACTCTTCATCTAGCGGGTGCAGGCCTATTCTAGCAGTAACAGCACTATAAAACAGGCCCACGCTGTGCGGGTAACCCTGCCGCCAAAGTCTTCGGTACCGTACTTGCCCTGTACTGTCATACTCAGCGGCCCATATGCTTGCAGTATCCCACTCGCCTACAGCATCTATCACAACTACTGTGGCCCGATCAAACGGACTGGTCTGGAACCCTGCAGCTGCGTGGCTTGCATGGTGATTGTATGTGCTGGTTGGCACATCACTAAAGTATCCGCCCAGTTGTTCACGAAGAACTTGTCTAGTAGTGATACGCGACCACTCTATACCCTGTCCTGAGTACAGTTGTCTAGTTTGCTTTTTCCAGGGTGTTTCGTAATAGGCAATATGATCTATATGTCGCTCACGTGCTGCTTCAAACAGCATATCCACGTGTATATTAGCATCGTTTTTGCGTTTGCTATAGCGTTCTGCATGACCAGCATATACTATTTCGCCGCGGGTGTTGACGACTGTGGCAGCAGCGTCATGATATCCAGCACTTATACCCAGTATGTGTTTAACGGGTTCCAGTTTCATTTATAGATAAACGGATCTCGCTTGCGTAGTTCCTTCAGCTTTTTACGATAGCGCAACTCTAGTCGAATCCGATTAATTAAGTTTTTTATCCAAGACATAGTATTTGTTTCTCCATATAATCTGCGTCCCACCAATGATAATCATAGATTGCGTTGGCATTGCTAGTACGTATAGCATAGACATTTAAATGAGTATTTAACCGGGTCCATATTTGTTGATAATCTTCTGAGCCAAAGCTTCGTAGCAGATCTACTTGTCCCACTCGAGGATGTCCTATTGTTAAAGTTTTATCTTCAGGATCAAATCCGTTTGTAATTAACCAAGATCTAAAGTCTTTTAAATTTTTCTGTTGCCAATGATAATTACCAGGATCGTTGGCCCATTCTATATCAAAATCGCCGGCGGCCTCAGTTTGTGCCCGGAGTGATGTGGTAGTTAATTCGTCGATTCTACTGTCTCGACCCTCATCCTGGAATACTTCCCAATGATGTTTACCTACAGCCTTGTTAACGCCTACATATACTCCGCCTAGACTACGATTAATAGTTTCTATGCCAAACAGGTCATAATCTTCTGCCTCTAACTCAAAGCGTGGAGCCGTTAGCCAACACATTAACTGACTGGGCCTTTGCCATTCCGGTGCTGTGTGCTTTTTACGCCAGCTTAGTTGCCACGACTCAAACTCGTGACACAACAAGTTTAACTGCCTGATATGCCAGCGTGTGGGATTATCTGCAGACCAATAGTACGTGCTAACATGTCCGCTGACACCTTGAAGATCTTCAAAGTATCTGTGTAATTGATTAAAGTGTAGTTGATCAACTCCGCCGTTGCTGTCTACACTATTTGCTAGAGTAAAATGATCGCTAATTTGATATCCTATGTTGGCCGCGTTAATGGCCGCAATCGTGACATTTAGTTGATTCAACAGATATTCTCCGTTTCTGACACTGTCAGCAAATCCTAAAAAACAATAGTTTTTTTCCAAGTGATAACTGTTCTTTATCAAGTTGTTCAGGGCCGCGAGCCATTTGCGACTCAGGCTATTATCGTACACATTGACATATACTGTTAGTCGTTCCTGCGCATGAGGTAAGCCCAGGTCTATTTCAACAACATCAAGTAACAATTTGTTCATACCATGCCTGTATTTCTCGATCTTCACTTAGGATATCAGCCAATGTCAAGGTGTCGCTGCGTATGTGTTCTAACTGCAATACGCGACGCTTGCCCTTGACTAGGCCAGCCTGATATGCGTCGGGCCACTGTTCCGCAAATGTCTGCCGAAATTTCAACTGTAGTATAACATCACGCAAGGCACCTGGGGGTAACACAGCCACAAGTTCAGTGATCTTACGATCCAGTATGTGTCTAGGCAGGGCCAGCGGGCTTAGTACAATGTCGGGTGAGAAGCTGAATATGACCTTGGCCAGCACGTCTACACCCAACTGATCAGCCAACTGCTGTATGCTTTCAACTTCCGACAGGCCTGGTAAGGTCAGGGTAAAGTCTATGCGCATTTGTCTCCTGTGTCGAGCGTGTTGCAAGCCCTGTTCGAAGTTCTCTAACCAAGCAGTATAGTTCAATCCTGTACGGATGTATTCTCCTGTGACTCCTGTACCGTCAAGGCTAGCACATATTTGCCAATCGCGTACATGAGCAAGTATGTCCGTGTAAAGGTTGACACCCCGATAGTCAACCCTACTAAGATTAGTGTTATATCTTGCATATACATTGTTACCATCACCCAGTTCTATTATGCGTTGCATGTAGCGCCAATGCTGTTCATACATGAGTGGTTCACCGCCCACCCAGTACACTTCTTCGACTCTGTGCGCTTCTACTGCAGCCGCAAACTCTGCTTCTATCTGGGTGTCCTGGAAGGCTGTTATTTTGTCACGCACTTCAGGCCGCATCCACCCATTCTTAGGGTCTGCCCAGTTGATCATGCCGTGTTGACGTTGTTCTGACTCCCAGCCACTACTCAGCATATCACCGCAGGTACGGCATTTAAAGTTACACAGGTTTGAGAAGCGATAATCCCAGCTGACTGGTTGCACACGTGTGAACCCTGAACTATCTGTAGCTGCCAACACTGACTCACGCAGGTGCCCAAACATCTGATTAAAGTAGCTACGGTAAACATCTGTATTAAGCAGCTGTTTGTTACATACTGCGCATTCGGGCAGGGTTTCATTGGCCAGCATACGAACTCGCACACTGCGCATGTGCTCTGAGTTCCAGTGCTGTTCCAGTGTTACAGGCTGGTACACTCCTGTGCCCGAGCCAGTATCTATATACTGTTCAAAGCTGTGTGCAGGTTCTCTGCTGGCACAGCACATACGCCGTTCTGTTTGCGGGCTTAGATAGGTATGCACCCAGGGTGCTAGACACAGCTTATCCAGGTGGCCCACCATATCCAATCAGGTCAGCAAACTCAGGTTCTATTAGACGCAGGTCTTGACCACGCTTGCGATCTAGATCAGCTATCTTTATACGTAACAGTTTGCCATCTAGGCTCACACCAGCGTTCATAAACGCTAGGATACGCTCGAATTCCGGCGCGGCGTCGCTTGCGCTCCCGCTGGTGCGTAGTTTCATTGTAATAGCCTGTTTGGCACCTTCGGGCAAGGTGGCTATGCTAAAGTAGTAGGCTTCGTGCATCATGTTCCAGTACACATAGTCAAAGCCCTGGGCCGAGTTCCAAGCTGCCAGTTCGGGCAGGTACAACACATTAAACACGTTTACAGTACTGCATACCTGTAGACTTATGTTGGCCTGTTGGCTGCGTAGGTGTCGAAAACGGGCTATGTTGGCTTCAACTTCGGCCCAGACTGCACCTGTGCGTTGATACTCAAACCGTGCTCCTACATCATCTATGCTAAAGGCTATTTCCACATGCCGAAAGTGCGACCATATTTCAGGGCCCTGTTCTGGATACTGTGTGCCATTGGTGTTGTAGTGTATTTCAATGCGGCCAGCTAGTCCGCGGTCTACTAGGCCTTTGAGTAGATCAAAGTGTTCTTGTATCATAAAGGGTTCACCACCAGTAAACTCTATGTATTGTATGCCTTCACTTACCGCGGCTATTTCTGTCCAAAACGTTGGATTCTCTCTGGGCCATGCGCCTTGGCGCAGCATGTGATAATGGTGATTTGTTCTGCGATCTTCACCTGGGTTTAACCACTGTAGTTCTTCGGTGGCAAATGTGCTTGAGCTCCACGATCCGCATATACGACATTTCAAGTTACATATATTACCCAACTTCAAGTCCAAGAACATCAAGGGCTTGGCATCAGTGGTCCACTCTGTTTCCGCAGCCAGCATGTGTTTAAGACGATCCAAGGTATGCATACGCTTGCTAGTACGTCCTGCACGTTCTTCGCGCCAGCATTTACGGCAGGTCTTGGGCTGTTTTTGGTCAAGGAATTGGTCGCGTAGGGTCTGCATGCTGTGACTGTTTTGTATGGCGGCAAACTCTGCTGTAGCTAGATTAAACTTTGTGCCGGCATCGTCTACCAGTTCTTCTTCAGCCAGGCAACAAGGGCGCACAGTGCCTATGGGACTGGTTTCTAAGCTGATCCAAGGCAGCACACAGAACTTAGGGTGCGGTATGTTCATCAATGATTCCTATTAATCTTTCAGACCATTTTTGATGGCACCACGGGCTATGGTGTTGTTTATCATCGGCTGCCGAATCAAAAAACCAAGTACGTCCTGGTAACTTTTCATCTATGTGTAATTTTATATTATTATCTACTAGTCGGTCAATAAATCGTTGATCAATTGATTCTAGCATAATATTAATTATTGTGATATTGGCTAGATTGCATAATAAATTGCCAATGATCACTGATTGCATCCATGGTTCGTAGAAGTTTTCTTCTCCATTTTTTAATAACAATCTAAATGAATCATCACAAGAGGTAATATTCTGTAGTTGTTTTTTAGATTTAATCCAAGCAGTGCGTCTAAAAGGATTAGGCCATTGTGCTATGATAAAATTGGGTGCCGGTGTTCGTCGTACCGCACAACCAATGGCCAATAATACATCATTACAGCCGCCGCTCGGAACAGCATGATTGAGTATGGGGTAATTGTAATGTCGTTCTAAACAGCTAACATAACACTTGGTAATATGATTGCCAACTCCGGCAGTATGACTGCACCCTGTGGCTATTGCATAGGTCATTTAAGTGCCTCTAATTCTGGAATAGCATCTAAAATATTTTCGTTACGCAGTTTGTCTAGTTCCAGTGTATCCTTCCAGAATTTTGGAATTAATGCTGTATTATCTTTTGCCATTAAATAATTAATAGCACTAGTAAATCCTGTAGTGGCACGATTTAAATTATCAAGTGGTTTTAACCATTCTAAATGTTCTTCGTATAGTGTTCGAATACGTTGTTTGTATTCTGGAGTGGCAATATCAATTCTAAAGCAAGCACGGTCTTGTAATATGTTTATATTTAAATCCGATGGCCTGATAAATCCTTTGGCTACCCAATCCTTGTGAAACTCTGGTAAGTGCAGTGCGTTCATGATGCTTAATGTTGGACTAAGATAGAAATCTACATCTGGACATACCTCAAGCATCAACGCTCGATTTCGTTCTATTTCATCCCAAACAGTACCCTTACGAATATATTCTGCTCGCTTGCCCATGGCATCTAAACTTGCTCCTACTGCCACACTTTTAAATCGTTTCCAGTAATCAAACACTGTACGGTCTTTTAACTTGGTGTGTGTAAAATTGGTATTATATATTAAACGTACATTAAATTTACCACGGCGTTCTAGCTCATCAAGAATGTTGTAGTGTTCATCCATCATTAGGGGCTCGCCGCCAGCAAAGTAAATCTGCTCTACATAATCAATATGCGGAAGTAACTGTTCCCACATATCTGTTTTTGTTTTACCCGCAAGAATAAGAGGTTTATTATCGTTTGCCCACTCTGGACCGGTTAACTTGACTTGGTCTTGATACCACGATGAGGAGAAAATATAACCGCAACTGCGGCAGCTCAGGTTGCACAGATTAGAGAAGCGTATATCCCAGTAGGTCATTTCAAAGCGTTCCAGGGCGCCGTCAGGTAGTGTTTCGTCGGTACGAGCAATGTGGTGACCGTGATGTCGGTTAGCACTAGAGCGACCGTCATAAAAGCCGTTGGCTTCTTGTTCATAACAGCGAACGCAAGCCTTGTTAGGTTTGTTGTTGAGCATATTAACTCTTAACTCTTTCATCTTGTCGCTATTCCACAATTCTTTTAGCGTGTGTTCTCTAGCATTACCGATTGACTCAGGGTGTTCTGCCATACAACACGGGTAGGTAGCCCCTGTTGGATATGCGTGTAAATGTACCCACGGATACATACAAAATGTTTTATTTTCAGTTAATAAAAATTTTTGTTTTTCTGTTAACGTGCTTACATCAATATTTGGAATTTTACTGTTATATTCGTAGGTCATTGTACCAGTCTGCTAATAAGGGGAATGTTGCTGTAAAGTTCTTGCCACGGCGTTGATCGTACTGTGTAAAGAACTGTCTAAAATCGTTGTGTAGTTTAGGCTGTTCAAATGCATCACTATGTGGAGTTTTGACTATATCCAAGTAGTCAATTAACCGTTGAACATGATTGCGTTCATGCTCGTGCATCAAAGGATCTGAGCCCCAACAATCTAACCACTCTTGTAATTGATTCTTATGACGTAATTTAATTGCGTCTGGCAACACCAGTGGGCTTTGGAAACTAGGAAAACGCAGTATATTTAGTGTAAAACTAGGAAAGTCTCGACCATACTGATATTTCCACCGCATAATTGCTGTCAGCAGGTTGGGCAAGGTATCTAAACATAGTGCATTCACAGTACACATTACATGTAGGCTCCTTAGTTGACCGCACTCCATGAGCCGAACCAAATTCATAACCCAAGCACTATAATCTAGTCCATCACGAATATATTCTGCTTGTTGCCCTACGCTTTCCATACTGGTGTATAAATCTAAACTAATATCCTTGGTTGCATCTAGCAAGCGATCTATGTCTACTTCGGCACCCAGGTTCGTGTTGATGGCCAAGCGTGTTGTACTGCGACCTTTGTTGGTTCGAAACCAATCCAACAGTTTCCAAGTTTCACCTGACATCAAAGGCTCACCACCAGTTATTCTTAGCTCTTGAAGTGTTCGGTGGAGATCTGTTTCCCACCATTTAAAGAACGCTTCGCTATATGGATTTGTTTCGCCAAACCGGTATAGTTGAGCACTATCGTGAGCGTGAGTAAAGTGATTACGCCCATCAGACACCAGGCTGTCATAAGGGCCATTGCGTTGTATGTCTCGAACCCATGTGCTACTGAAAGCAGGGTTACAATAGCTACAAGCAAATTGGCAAGTGCGATCGAACGCAATTTCAAGTGTGCGAAGATCAACGTCCGCTTGGTGCGGAGTTGTATATGCTTCATCGAGGGCCTCTATTGGATATATCTTACTTTTATATACACGGTCGCTGACAGCATCTCGGCCCATGTCTTCAATCTTCCAGCAGTATTCACAGCCCTTGGGGCGATTACCCAACTGCATGTTTAGGCGATCTATCTTCTTTTCTACTGTGTTATGTATAGCACTAGGACGGGTCTTGATCTCTTCTGCATCTATACTGTGTGCAGGTGGATGATGGCAACTTGTAGTCTGTCCTGACCCTAGCCAAATAGTAGCATTATACCATTTGGCCGCACAGAAACTTGCACTCTTGGTGTCAAGGACCTGCTGACGGAATTCTAAGTCATTCATCAAATTGATATTGTTTAATAAACTGGAAAAAACGATCTGGAAATTCCTGCCGAACTTTTACTCTCATTTCGGCAAGATGTTGTTGATTGTATTTACATACTTCTTGAGCAGCGTTAAGAAAACCCACAAGGTCTTGTTTGCACAAATCTTCTACTACTTCAGCTATGCGTTCGATTCGATTTTGATTATTTTCAATTTGATCAAACGATTCGTCAATTAAGTGACCAAATGTACGAAATCCTAAATTGTGCATGTCTCTATAATATCCTTGGTTAGATACTGCAATCCACGGATGGCCGATAACTATAGGTTTCCAAATTTTTTCTGTTCTAAAACTATGAGGGTATTCAAACACAGTTTCGGTTACTAGGCTAAAATAGGTGTCAATATACGGTTCGGCTTTAAGGTATATGTCGCCCCAGGCGCGGTTAAACAAATGATCTTTAACAAATGCATCCGAAGGAACTGAAGTTAAATAAGGGTGATAACGATCAATTTCATACTCTGCTGGCAAATATTTTATTTCATTTTGCCGAGTTAATAAATTCTCTTCGTTATGAATGTACTGTATTTCTCGAGATGCGCCAGTATTGCGATCTAACCAGGTCCAAATGCTTTGATTCAGCAGCCCAGTTACACGAAATCTTTCTAATAGATATTTTCTATGAGGTCTTGTGCGACCATTTAACAATAAAAATTTATAGGGTTTATTTGTTTTTGTGTAAATTTCATCTGTTCTAGTTGCGGCCGTTAGATTTTCTTCGTAATCTAACACTTTAGGCAAAAAACTATCATATTGTAGACACGGCCAAGCACTATCCATATCGCCGCCTCCGACTAATATTATTTTATTGGCTAACACTAGATCCGCAACTCCGTATTGATAGCAATGATTTTTTAAAGTAGACGAGCCCTCGTGGGGGTTGCTGAATATAATTTTAATTCCGAGCTCGTTAATTAATTGTTGTAATTTAGTAGAATTTAGTTGTATTTGTTCTCGACCAATCACATAGATAGCACCAGCAACAACTTTATTTTTTTGTATGTGCTGTTCTAAATTCCAAAAAATGCCGTCGGCACGATCTTTAATCATGCTGTAAATTTCACAGTGTGTGTCTAAGATTAATTTACGATTGCCGAGCATAATACTCACACTCCTTCCACCAAGCAGTCATTTCTGGAAACGCACTTAAAAAATCTGTGCCGTGTCTGCGGTCTGCTTCGCCAAAGAAACGATAAAAGTCTGCCTTATTTTGATTAATATATGCAGGGTCTAACTTTTGTCCGTCACGCATCCAGGCTATGTCACGATCTAAGCGAGCTAATTCATAGTCTTTAAATCCTTGAAATTGTGTAGCCTCGGTTTCAATTTGACGTAGCATCCAGGCCCAAAGTTGTTCTAATTGATCTGCATAACTTTCTGGCAGTATTTGTAAGCTCTGCCAAGCAGGTTGCCGTAGCACCGGAGTATCAAACCACACACGTTGATAAGTTTTGCTGTATAACTTACGAAGTCCAAGTATGCCAGCAAACAAGTGCGGAAGTCCAGTGACACTGAGATTGTTCATTGTCACAATAAATGTTATACTATTACGACCAGGAATCTCTGTGAGAAATTGGTTAACACGATCCCATAATAGATCAAAGTCTAAGCCGCGGCGGATGTATTCTGCTTGACTTCCAAAACTGTCTAGGCTAACATACTGCATGAAGTGTTCGATACGTTCACCTTCGCATAGTTGTTTGACATAGGCTTTGTACTTTTGCCAGGATTTTTCATCTACACTGAAGTTGCTGGTTACATCAAGATGTAGGTCAGGTTTAGGATTGGCCAACGCATAGTCAAATACACGATAGGTATTCTTATCTAACATGGGCTCACCACCGGTCATGCGGAAGTGTTGTAGTTCTGGATAAAGTGTAGGCCACCATTCCCAGAAGGCATCTACATAGGGATTATGCTCGCGAACTGGGATAGGACGATTGCGACCAACAAAATGACTAGGATCGTTGTGTCTAGTGCTAGTAGGGTAAGAGCCATACTGATCCATTTCTTGTTGCCAAGTTGAACTAAATTGAGGACTACA
>Ga0114964_10000603_pt1 | contig 27930 bp, 23 predicted proteins | sample C_131016_MF_Meta_FD_92638 | JGI IMG/M metagenome (GOLD analysis project Ga0114964, IMG submission 92638) | Freshwater microbial communities from Lake Croche, Canada to study carbon cycling - C_131016_MF_MetaG | ecosystem: Environmental > Aquatic > Freshwater > Lake | place: Lake Croche, Canada...
AACTCAGAGGACCGATGGAGGGCGATTTAGCAAGGTCGTGGGAGACGACCATGCTCCGTTTCTTGGCGAGCAAGGAATTAAGACTTTCCCAGAAGAAAGCCTTTGACAAATTTGATGGGTTTTCTGAGTCATGGTTACAGTCCGAATTTGAAGTCACGAAGCTTAAGAATTTGATGGACCTAGCAGCCGAGTATGAAGAGTTAGCGAAATCAGACCCTTTTCCTGCCCCATAAATTGCCCCCACTGCCCCCAAATATTCCCCAATTTATTCAATATTTCTAATACCTTCTGGGAAAAATTAACAAAGCCGGCACGCTCAATATCAACATCTTCGAGCATGCCGGCTATGTAATTAAAGAAGAGTCGCCCTATAAGCCGGATCCTGTAAGACTAAAAAAGGGAGACTGGGGAGGGTTAAAGGCGCGCATTTCAAGAATCAGACCTGATCAGTTAGGTAGGTTTCGAAACTTCCTGCTGGTCAGTAGCCGGCGAGTAGGCAACGTGTAAGCAACGCTAAATTTCTATGAGGGTTGTGAGTCGATAGTTTTTGTTCTAACCTATGCGTAAATAGACGGTATGAGAAAGAATTGGAGCGCTTGTCGGCTAACTCTTAATCACCGGGTCGGGGGTTCGAGTCCCTCACAACCCACTTATGCGTTTAATTGGCGGAATATTCGCCGATAGTCGGCGGTATATCCGCATGAACTGAAAAAGATATACGCCCATTGTGGGTGGAATCCAGACTTAGTTCACATTTTGACCCATTAACTAAGAATGGGTGTTCAAATGTTAGTTTCTGATTATTTAGATCAAGTGATCAAATCAAGGCCATATAAGTATTCAACTAAGCAATCTTTAATTCGTGATATCAAGCGTCTGGGAATTGCGGATTTAGATACAAGTGAAATTACTTCTGCCTTAATTCGTGACAAAGTTGATTGCATTCCTAATCACAATTCACGAAGAAGGCTATATATAACTGCAAGATCTATCTTCAAGGATCTAGGTGTTTGCCAAGACTTACCTAAAATGGAAGGCATCTCTCGTATATATGACTTGCCTGAAATGCAAGATTTACATGAACTAATTGATCAATCTAAATACCGCCTTCAGTTGTTCTTATGTATGTATGCAGGGCTTCGTGTTGGAGAAGCTTGTGCGGTAACCCCGTCTAAATTAGAAGGGAACTACTTGGATGTGAATGAAGCCTATTCACAGGACGGACTTCATCTAGGTAGTCCAAAAACATATGGGAAGGTATTGCTACCGCAATGGCTTGCGGATGAAGTGAGATCGATGAAGCCAGAAGACATTTGGCGAATTGGCATGACTACCAAGCTAGTTAGTGGTTCCATTTATAAGCTTTCAAGAAACCGCAAGTGGAAGCTACTCACAGGAGACAAGCCAGTTAATCCTCATATGCTTCGTCATTTCTATGCAACCGAGATGATCAAAAGGGGCGTTAACCCTGAAATCGTTCGACGCCAAATGCGACATAAAAACGTTTCAACTACTTTGCGAATCTATACTCAGGTTAGAACTGAAGAACTGGAAAATTCTTTGCCCACAAGACCCCAGTCAAAAGTTGAAACTGGTAAAGCCAAGTTAATACCATTCAAACCAAGACTTGTTGTTGGGGACTGAATGAACAAGAATGTTAATAGCCATTCTTCATGCATTATTCCTAATCTGGTCACTATTTTGAAAATAATTTAGTGCGCCCATTACATAGAATTTAGTTTTAGTATAATTGTTATGTGGGCACAAACCACCTTAAGAATAGTCAGTTCTCATGTTTGATCCATCGGTGCCAAATATGCAATATAACGACAGCATATATAGGCTAATCGATAGTAATTAGGAATTATTTTGTCAGCAAAAATCAAGGAAAACGTCTATCCAAATATTGGTCAACTGAAACTAAGGCCACTAACTGTCAATGATTTTACAGAATTTCGACTTTCAGTCCTTCAAAGTAAAGAGAGTATCTCGACCTTTCTTGATATGGGAATAGTTTTACCATATTTGAATCTGATCGAATTTATGAATCATTATTCAGCAATGTTGAAAGATGATAAGTATGAACATTTTGGCGTCTTTCATGGCTACAAGATGTTGGGCTATGCGTGCTATTGCGAAGCATTTGATTCTTCAGGGATACAAATAGTTTATTGGGTTCGTGAAGCCTATTTGAAGCAAAATATTGGGACTTGGTTGATTGGAAATATGAAATCAAAAGCTTGGGTAGAACGGGATTATCATTTTTCTCAAATGTCTATTGATAAAGCTAACTTTAATAGTCGTCGAATAGCCAAGAAGATGGGATTTGAACCTTTGTATGCGATGTCTACCTTAAATGGCCAAGGCACTATGAGAACTGGAACTTACATAATCTACATCTCCCTTAATCCCGCCCTAGTCCTGAAAGCTTCAGTTTGGGAAAAGCGTCCAGTAGACCTAATTGGCCACCCTTGCATGATCGATAAATTCCACCACCTAATTCATGATGAAGTTATAAATGAACACTTTCGCTGGAAATCACCGATATACAAAGAAGATGATCTAAATGCAGATGGTTCATTCAAGGATTGGTCCCCAGTTATAGATTTGAAGGATCCAAGCAATTACTTGTTTGGGTAAAGACAATCGGGGGAAGTTTTGACTTCCCCCGATAATCCCATTTTTATGCTGCTACCAACATTGATTCTTGATTACAGTAAGTTTCTAAATCATCGATTTTTACTATAAAAGATTTAGTCTTCAATCCATTGAATCCAACGGATTCAAGTTCTCTCAGTTCCGACTTATATTTTCTAAGATATTCACATACTAAAGCGGTGCTTAGATATATAGTTTTAATCTTTCCGATTTGAATAACTGTCATTGGGTGGAGAACTTGCGAGTGCTTGCCAAATCTCCAAGGTTTCCAGTCTCCAGCATTTTTAGCTACACCAAGACAAACATTGCCACTTGCTTGATATTTAGTTCCAACCTTTACAAGGTTTGGAATGTCTTTTGAGAAGTCAGAATATTGGTTATATACCTTCTTCTTATCTCTGTTTATTGCAGCCCTTCTATTTTTTGTATTATTCATGTGTTTCTTTCTGCGCTACTCAAATTGTCTTGAGTTTATCTTGGACAAGTTCCAAGACATTTGTATCAATTCTTGACAGAGTTCTTCTGTAAAAATCCAACAAGTGGAAGCTGTGCATCGCAGTCAGTATCTAGGGCGTGGTTAATTCCTTATTAAGACTAGCCAGTGCCCAATAAATCAGGCCTTCATCTCCAGTCCCCTAGTTCACCTGCGCTTACAGTCTGTGAACTCTATCAATCGCTTGATATGTTCCAATTATACTAAATAGGTAAGTGATGTGTCAATGGTTGATATTAAATATAAATTAATTTAAATAATAATAATATAAACATAATTAAATGAATTACGTATATTTGTTTATCTTTAATTAATTATAAGATTCTATATAATCTATTTCTTTTCATTTTCAGACGGATATTTAGCGTTAATTACATTTAACTGTTTGGGGGGTCCAAAAAGACACACTTCTCCAGTGTTCAAATAATTGCATTGACCACTGACATATTCCTGACGTGAATGACGCTTGATTTTCAGTCCTCCGACCACGAAGTAGCCATTCCGTCACTATCTGTATAACTTAGACTTCATGGCTAGCAAGAACCAAGGTAAAAAGGACTGGGCTGGCCAAAGGCGCCCAGTTACTAGAAGGTCTGGATTCAATTCAACCAGTCAATTGAGATTCAGAAGGTCTTTAGAAAAGGCGCTTGAAGCTGGGCCAAAGAATCCAATTATTCTTGAATTCAATATTCCTGCGACTAAGCCAAATCAATGGGTTGGTTGGGGTGGTTATTTATTTGCCCCTACTGGAACAAAAATAGAGACTGATTCCAATCGTGGTCAATTTTCGATTGGAGATCCCCAAACTGGAAATTGGGTCAAATTCGGCGGACTATGGTTTGAAGAAGAAGGTTGTAAGGCGAACACACTACGTCTCATTATTACTCCTCCAACAACCGCATCAATAGGATTCGCTGATCTTCTCAGCGGGATTGTCGAACATCCACATTTATTCGATTCACGTCCAGCTTTGCTTAAGGGAATGCACCTGTATGCACCAGAAGCGAACTTCTACCTTAAAGCTATTCCAGCAATTTTTGAAAGCAAAAATTCGAAGTCTTCTAATTCCATAGAAATCGTTACTAAGTCTTGTAACAGATGCGGGCGATTTCTTCCCATAAATAGTAGAAATGAACTTGTGCACTTAGCCTTCACTAATCACTGTAAGGCAAGAAGGCCCTGTAAGCATGCTGGATTCGGAAGAATTGCTGAAGATGGAAATGAAAGTAACGTTCTCCAATTTGAATATGGATTTCAACTTGAATGTCGATTCTGCAAGAAATTTGAAGTTAATGGTGCGCTAAATCCACAAAGAACAGCAGGCCAAATGAAGGAAGATGGTGCAAGACGTAGGCACTTTGAACTCCTGCTTGAATACCTGCTTGAAGGTAGCCCGCAATTGCGATACAAGAATAAATATGGACGAGATTTAGCCAAAGATATCTGGGAAAAGTTTGATCAAAAATGTTTCAAGTGTGGCAAGGAAGTATTTATTGACTCAAATAATCCAGAAGGAAGTTACAATCTAGACCATACTCGACCACTCGCTTTGCTTTGGCCGTTAGATGAAACTGCGACATGTCTATGTAAAGGGTGCAACTCTGCAAAGAGAGATCGTCCCCCTTCTGATTTCTACACAGGCGAAGAATTGAAAAAGCTTTCAAAGATAACGGGGATTTCTCTTAAAGATCTAAAGGATCCTCAGCCCAATGTTGATGCCCTGAAACTGATTGATAGTCGCCGTGAATGGCTATTTAGCGAATTCTTAAACTTGCCAGAACTACAAAAGATAAGAGATGGTAAGAAAACTTCTGACTTGGTATTGAAAGCATTAAACCGTGTCATCGATATATGCCCTGATCCTAAACCTGTGAAGAAATTTAAGATTTAAATCTTCCTTGCAAACAAATAGGCATGTTCAGTAGTTTTCTTGCCTTTATCAGTCAGTCCATGTGATTCAGTTCTAGCAACATCTTCTTGAACAATAGAAATAACTCTAAAATCGTCTGTGATTAACTCAGCAATTTCCTCAGCCATATTGCGATTCTTAGTTACGCCCAAATGGAGAAGCAATAAGCCATTTTCCTTTAACTGTCCAGACATAACTTTTGAAAAAACTCGATAGTTTTCCATGGTGGTCTTTTGTTGAGTTTCTAGGAAGTCTTTTGGCTTCGAAGCAAAATCTTGGGGTTCCCATCCAGCCATCCACATACGCATCCAATTACTAGACCAGAAACGGAAGCTATCTACAAAAGGTGGCGAAGTAATAATTGAATCCGCTTTCACTTCAAGATTGGCATCTTCATAACTAGATAGAAAAGCTTTTCCAGCAGGTAAAGACTCTTGTAAGTCAAGGAAATAAGGAACAACCATGTCGAGGCGACGCTTTATATAATCTATAACGTTTTTGTATTCCGTTGGCCCCGTGGGCTTGAAGGGGGTGATTGGATGACTGTTCCTAGATAGCGCATAAGGTCTATTTCCATGGAGAATATGTAATAGTGCTGTCAATATAAAATTCTCTGAACCAGTCAAGCCTTCTTTTCGTTTCGATATGAAATAATCTCGCGCTGCTACAACTTCAAAAAGTGTCTTTGTATCAAAATAATCGTGCAAAGGTCCATTTAGTCCAAAAGTAACGTCAACAGATTCAAAATCTTTTTTATCGTAGCCCTGAATCCAATTTTTAATCTCGCTTAGGGTGCGATTGATTTCATCGGAATCTATTTCTTCTAACTTAGACGCACAAACACTCACTGCTAAAGGGCTAAGGTCTGAAGCAATCCCAATTCTTCCCTGACGTCTAGCTTCAAAAGGAATAGTTCCAACTCCACCCAACGGATCATAAACAATTGAAGACGGTGAAGTGAATTCACTTATAAGAAAGTATCCAATTGAGGGCTTTAGTTTTCCTTGGTAGCTGCAAACAGAGTGCCCTGTTCCGCCCCAATTTCGCTTTGAATATGGGAATTGTGTATGTGGAAGGTTCTTCGCAAAAGATTCTGCTTTTATAGATATGTCTTTATCGGTCAATACTTTCGCTTCGGTGTTATTCCTCAGCTGTCCAAGTTCAAGCTTCAATTGTGTCATTGCTATTTAACAAATTCCAATAGATCCTGTGAAAGCAAGGATCCATCAAAAGATCTGCGTGTTCTTAACTGCACTGAATTCTTAAACTTCCAACCCATATGGTCTGCTACTTCAATAAGTAGCTTTGGCGTATCAACATGAACGCCTGCAAATTTACTATCTCCTATGTCCAGCAAAAAAAGGGCATCTTTAGAAGCATTCTCATAGACCGAGGCAAACATCATTCCCATATCCACGAAGTAGCCATTAACCATCTCTGGAATTCGCTTATCGTAGCTTTCTTTAATCAATTTATTTACAGTCTTCTTTATTTCTGGAAGATCTGTAACATCATATTTCTTTCTAGAAGAAACGTTGTTAATCCCCGCCATGATCGACCTATCACGCAATTTTTGAAGTTCAGCTTCACTGCTTAGAAAATTGCAAGCAAATAATTCCATTTTTGTGTTTCTACAATAATTTGTGCCATTTAGATAGGGTGGCGAAGTAACAATCAAATCAAGTGGCTTAGGAGATTTCCATCCTTGGCGTGCATCATTGCCCAAATTAAACGCCTTCTGAAGTTTTGCACCTTTTAGTTCGTCTAAATCTTCGGCAAAAATTTCCAAACGGTTCCTAACTACATCTGTGAAATTTAGTGGTTCTTTATCCGATGCAGTTCTTCTGCGTAGGTCTGTCCTGCGAACCATATTGCTAGTTGTTAGAATTGATGTTGCCCCTGCTAAGCGTGCAATTGATCGGTAAGGTTCATCTAAATTGTCTGCTTCATTCATAAATGAAATGAGTGCCTTAGCATTAGATTCGTTCATGAAATCTCTTTTTTCATTGATTGACCAAAATGGATTTGCATCTAAGACTTTTTTTGTTGGCTTCAATGTAAATTTAAATTTTCTTAGAACTGAAGGATCGCAGCCAGAATCCAAGAATTTCTTAACCTGATTTATCTTGACATCTGCAACCCAAGCCATGAAGGGATTAACCTCAGTGAAATAGGAATCCCTCCCATCGACAGAGGCTGTTAGGGCTGTTGTTCCTGATCCACCAAACGGATCGAAAATCACGCCGTCCTTTTTCTGGTCCATGGCACTTGCCACCAGATGTGAACTAAAGCCTTCTACAAACGGATACCAGCGGTGCAATGGAAGCTTGCGGTTGTCGTTGAATACGCCTAGCCCAGAGACTATTTCCATATTTCCCGCAGCAGATTTAGTCATGGTCGAGATAATACGGGCTAGCTGTGACAAACACTTGAAAGTTCAAAATTTTGCCCAAATCCATCCTAAATCTGTTCAAAATCTAGTAATTGTCAGACCCAATCCCTAATATGGGTTGTGGATCAAGATCAATTGAATCCATATGTGGCCAATGAAGGATATGTAGTTCGAGTCCCTCACAACCCACTTGGAGGTGGAACTCTATTGAAGAGAAATGCTCAGCTAGATGCGCTTCGCGCCTTAAGCTTCCTCCTGGTACTTATAGCCCACTTAGGTTTTCAACATATTGTCCCTGGTGGTTTAGGGGTGACTATTTTTTTCGGAATTAGTGGTTACATAATTACCGCATTAATTCTAAAGGAGCACCAAGACTTTGGAAATGTTGACTTGCGGCTCTTCTATATAAGGCGATTTTGGAAAATCGCACCACCGCTTTTTTTCTTGGTAGTGATTCCGAGTTTGATTACTTGGAAGTTTTACTCTATTTCACTACAAAAATTTCTATCACAATTATTCTTTTTTTTCAACTGGAATCAAATTTATCACGCACCAGGAAAAATCTTTCCTCCTTCAGGCTTAGTATGGAGCCTGTCAATAGAAGAGCAATATTACATCGGGATAGCATTTTTAGTTATGCTGCTTCAAATTGTGACACTCAGGCAAAATTTGTTTCGGCAATATTTAGCTTTCCTAATGTGCACTATTTGGCTACTTTCAACCTTATCAAGAGTGCTTATCGCGATTCAAGATCATCCTAATTTCGCATATGGTGACACGGGAAATTTACCACGTATATACATCGGAACTGATACCAGAATTAGCTCAATAGCATGTGGAGCGCTTGTAGCCATTTTAGCGAGTAACGAACATAAAAGAAGTAAATTAATTAAATTCTTAACCAAACAATCTAGATTAGCACTCACGACGGCTATATTATTTTTTCTAACTTCAGTGTTGATTAGAGATCAATTTTTTAGAGATACATTTAGGTACTCAATTCAAGAAATAGCTATAGTTTTGATCTTAATAACTGGCCCAGTTCTGAATTCTTGGCCCAAGTCGCTTCAGTTTTTTTCTAGCAACCTAATTGTGCAAAATATAGGAAGGTCAAGTTATTCCTTATATCTATCCCATGCGGTAGTGCTGCTAGCAATTAACACTATATTCAGTTCTATTGCATCACAAATAAATATGTATATCTGGAGAGCATTGTGTGCAACAATTTGTATTTTGATGGGTTTTGCTGCACATAGATGCTTTGATTCGCCTTTTGAATCAAAACGCATTTCTGCTCGAAGAGTCAAATAATCATTTCCAAACTCTCAGAAATCAAAACCCAACAGTCATCGAATGCATACTTTTTTGAAAAACAAAAACAAGAAGGGACTTAACTCCTTTTAAGACGCTTGATAAAAATTAAATGTTTTTGTCAATTTTGGAGTCGCATCTTTCGCCAAGTACTTAAATATAATTCGATTTATCTCAACTATATATTAAATTTCTTGCTCATGAAATTTATCGCGTATTTGTTCGCAAAATTTACAAGTCGAATCCGAGTCCTAGGAGTCCAAACCTAAGTAGACAATACTTTTAAGTCCACCACTAAAAGTGGATTTTATTTACAAAATTTTATGCAATTCTTTCACTAAAAATTTAGTTCTTACATAATATTCTTGCTAGACTCTTAAGGTATCCAACTTATTCCCTTGAAAAGATATTTTGAGATTCTGCCAAACTTATTTTTTACTATTGCGTATCATAAATTATCACTTTTTTGGAAGCACAGACTTTTAAAAAAGAAATGGTATCTTCACTTTATAAGTCTAGGTAAGTTTGTTAGATTTGGAATACTCTAATCAAATTTAAATGACTTTAAAGAAAAGAACTCTTTTAAACATTCCTTTGGAGTGTTCAGATTTATACTTTATTTTTTTTAACAGAAGTAAGCCCTTTAACTCATCTGCAAATTCTGAATTTAAGATATCTAAAGTTCTATATCCTCCGCTTACTATGTCCAAATTGTTATCAAATTTTCTGACCATATAGATTGGATTATTTAAATGCGTTAATCTTGATAATCTAGTTCTTAATTGAACATAATGACGAAACCTCCAAACTAAATTTGGATCACGAATATCATCGCAGAAAATTAAATACTCAAAACTAGATTTCTGCTTTAATAATGCCTTAATATCTTGATTAGATAAGTGTTGGAGCACATCTTTGCACAATAGCAATTCTGCATTTGGAAGATTTTCACCAATTGAGACCTTTACAAATTTTCTGTTTGAATTTCCGTACTTTTTATTATTAAAATCAGAGATTCCGTCGGCGACATCCACTCCAATATAACTAGTATTGTCGAATTGATAATCGCGCCACATTTCCCAGTCGCCGTGTCCAACATCTAAAACAGAACGAATATTCAATCGCGAAATCGTGCTGCAAACAAAATTCACATAAGTTATAGCATTATCGGGATTTGAACCGGCTCCCGATAATGGAGACCCTGGTGCTCCTGACCCCCATAATTTATCTTTATAAATTCTATCAAATTCTCTTTCTCCACTGTAGCTCATTTGCTCTCCTCCAAAATTGATACGTTTTCGTAATCCCAATAATGTCTGTGAGTGAAGTGCCTGACCTTCGCGCCAGGAAGCTGAAAAATTCCAGTCAAGTTGAAATCTATACCAGACTGGCATGTGTTTTGAGCTAGCTCAGAATTAATCGCGGAATGGACTGCTTTCGTAAATGCCCGAGGTCCAGTGAAATCCCAAACCGCCCTTTTAGGATCCTTGAATCGAATGCCAGCAAACTTTGAAGAATTTTCCACTATTGATTCAATAATTGTTCTTAGAAAAGGGTGCTCCTTCACAAAACCAAATCCCCACTGACCTATGAGGTTTTGAGGGTACAAAAGCAAACTTTTAACATCAGGTTCCATTTCGAAGTCATGCAAGTTTTTCTCAAATGCAATAATTGAATTAGAATTTATGTTGTGCAGGCTCCTTAGAGGAGTTTCACAACCTTTGCTAATGTCAAAGTAATACCCACCTCTCTCAAAAAGAATACAGTATCGAAAAATATCTGCCTTTATTACTCCGAATCGCGCACGGTTGTAAACGTCATAAATAGGGTGGTTCTTCCAAAAGGTTTCCATGTATTCATCAAGTTGATTTCCATCATAAAGAAACCACGAAATTTCTGGATTCAATTGGCGAAACCTTTCAATTGCAGCAACGTGACTCTTTCCAAATCTCTTAGTTTCCCAAGTTTGATAACAATTGCCGGGAATCAAATATCCTTGAGAGCTTTCTACCGTTAGATCACTCAAACTTTGCAAGGGATACTCCTTACCTTCAAATCTAACGACAATGTATAATTTCAAATTTATAATCTTCATTTTAAAATTATGAAGGACTGTCACTATTTCCTCCAATCATTTGATCTGGTAAAATCCGTGAATTAGATCTCTAACGGATTTAGTACGGCTTTGGGCGATATCAACTTTCTATTAGTTTATAACAATTTCATCTGCAGTAAGGTCGACATCCCCATAACTAAGTGAATTTGGTATCCAAGTTCAAACGCATATTTAACCGCTGGCGTCTCAAGAACGTTCGATAATGGTGGATCGGCTTCCAGTAATAGCCATTTGGGTCCGGTCCCCGGAGTTAAAAAAGCGCTTTGTAGAACGTTTAGGTCGGCACCTTCAGCGTCTATACAAAGCAGATCTGGGAATCCGCCGTCAAAATACTTGTCGAAGATGGCTCGCAACGAGATGCCAGGAACTCTAATTTCTTGTGTTACTTGCGCAGGTGTTTTAAGAAATCTCGCTTTCCATTCCTGGTTGACTGTCGACATAGCTGGCTCATCAAAAATAGTCAGTGTGTATTCTGATTCAGTTCCAACACATGCCCACAGATTTACATCCTTTGGCCTTTGTTTATCAAAAGTTTTCAAAAGTGCAGGGTTGGCGTCAATGTTTATGCCGGACCAACCTAGGCTAGATAATTTCCTCGTAACTGAAAATCTACTTGGGTGATGTGCTCCCACATCTATATATGATCCGAACTTGATGTCCCGTAGCGAGGACTCCAAACCGATATCTTCACCGCTCTGGCTCCAACTAGCTTTAAAGGAGTGGTCAAATTTAGTTACTTCAAATGTGGTTATAAATACAGGCCACGTTTGTGGTCTAGAAATTCCCGCAAATGTTTTAATTACTCTTAAGAACTTTCCCATCATCCGACCCCATTAAGACTTATCAAATTGGATTGCTCGTCATCAGCCTTATTTCAAGTATACAACTGAATAATAAATGATAGGCGGCGGGATCTACATCAATTTGCCACTTTAACTGCCGGTGTTTCAATAATATTGGATAATGGTGGATCTGCTTCTAGCAATCACCATTCGCGCTCAGTACAAGTTAAAAATCAAGTAATATAACTTGAAAATGTGGGTCAAAGGGACTCCATCTTATGTCTTCATTAATTTAATTTGCTGGTCAAATTCGTACACTATTTTTCTTACATCTTCAAGTGAACCCACTGCTTCAATAATTCCATGGTTTACATAGATTAGGCAATCTGCCTTTCGAATAGTTGAGAGTCTATGTGCAATCGTTATTACGGTCAACCCTTCTTGTCCCAGAATCGCATCAGAAACCAGATCCTCTGTTTGCCCGTCAAGCGCACTTGTTGCCTCGTCGAGAAATAATAACTTTGGTTTTGTATAAAGTGCTCTAGCAATTCCCAATCGTTGCCTTTGACCCCCGCTTAATTTAGTGCCCCTGTCACCTACATTTGTATCGATCCCTAAAGGTAGATCCCGTACAAAATCAGATAGTTGCGCAATCTCGATAGCGTCAGATATCAGTTCAGATTTAACCATGTTTGGTGGATATCCAACTGATACATTTTCTGAGATACTTGCACTTATTGTGGCGATATTTTGCGGTAAGTAAGCCATTGCGCCTGGCCAAGTTTGTATTGCGATGTTCGGACTTACTCCAGATATTTCGACCGTCCCTTGATCCGGCGTGATGATGCCTAATATTACGTCGATAAGCGTCGTTTTTCCAGCGCCAGATGGACCTACGACCGCATATACCTTGTTGGGCTCTAAATCCAGTGAAATATTGTTTAACGCGAAATTATTGCTTCCAGGATATTTGAAACTAACGTTTCGTACTGATATTTTGGCTTCAAAATCTTTATGCTCAAGATCTATCGAATCTGATACTGGGCCTATAGGAACAACGAGTTTCAACTCATCTATGAGCTCAAACACTTGGACTGCGATCCCAGACGATCCTTTTAAGATAAGAGCGTTTTGCTGCAAGCGCATTACGGAAGGAGCAATTCTTGAAGATGCGCCTAAAAATAGTCCTAGTGCAGTAATTGCTGTTGCCTTGTCTACAGTAGAAAATTGTACTGCTGCAAAAATAAGAATCCCTAAGGTTACTGCAGTTTCAAAAACATATTTACTCACATTTGGAAGGTAACTTCTAATGGCTAATGATTTTGCCAATGCAATTCTAGAAGTTCTAACTTGTTCCGCATAATAATAACGCCGATTCTTGACGTAAGTTTCTCTAAAAGACTCTAAAACTTCATAAATTTCTTGATTACTACTTACCTGTTGTGCTGCTAACAGCTTTCCATTAAGAAAGGCCCGACGCTTCAAGATTGCAAATAGAATTACTCCTACTAAGCCAAAAGCTGAAAGTGTGGACAACGCTATAAATGGATTCACGATGTAAAGCATCGAAATCATCAGGGTTATCAACATAAAATCTCCGAGCATTATCACCAAAACTGCAGCTACTTCAATAAATACCGTAGTGACTCCTTGGGTTAAAAGCCACAAGGACTCTTGCATTGATCGAGCTTGAAGTTGAAGAAGTGATGTCGAGAGTAATTTAAGTACTAGATGGCCAGATGCTTCCGCACTAATTCGGCTCATGAATACATTTATTTTTCGTAAAAGAGCCAACACAGCGAACATTTTTACAACAAGAATAAAGCTAACAAGAATTCCGAGAAAAACCAACTGTGTGTTTAAGGACTGATCTGAGATTCTAAGTCGTGAAAGAATTTGTGAAATAAAAGATCCGAGACCCACTGGATTGTCACCGATGGTAGCAATTTTGATAATGATTCCTATTAAACCAACGCAAATCACATCAAGCAGGCTCAGCATAAAATTAACAGCGACAAATACTAACAACTTATTTCGATCACCATTAGATAAAATCGTGAAAACACGAAACGGTACTACAGACCGCAATCTACTCATTGTGAAAGAAAACATATTAAAACTTCCAATCAACAATTGTTAACAGTAAGTGGGAACACAGTTTTCACTTAAATTTCTAACTTGTATTGTATAATCTTACCATGCTAACGCAAAACAAATTATATTTCAGGTTGTTAAGGCAATTGATAGGAGTTTTCATTGCTATCTTTTAGAAATTCCACACAGAACTTAGAGGTAAAATCTGAAAATTTATCTAAAATTACTTTTGTATTTGTTTTCAACTCCTTTATACTCAAATGAGTATTACGGAGTAAAGAAATTAAGCCAATTTACTTCAAATAACTTGAGAGTTCTTGCAAAGGTTGTGCATTTATAGTTAGATGCAATAGTGAAGATACTCATTTGTGGACCATTCGAGCCAAGCCAAGTTTTCTCTGAATTGGTTGAAAAGAAATTTCCTACAGGGTTCGGAGGAGTACCCGTAAATCTCTTGGTTTCAGAATTGGCTTCCATGGGTCATGAAGTAACTATTGTGGGAACAAGTTCCAACATAGAAGAGCTCTGGACGTTTAAAAGTGGCAATGTCCATGCAATTTTGGTGCCATCACGAACAAGGGTGAGAACTTTAGCTCTAACCCAATTTTATAAAGAGATTGAATTCCTAGTTAAAGTAATGTCAAATATTGACTTCGATGTTTTGCATGCTCACTGGACGTATGAATTTGCGATTGCGGCACTAAAAGTAGATAGGAACGCTGTTATAACTGCTCACGACGCGCCTTTAACAATATTTCGCTGGTTTAGAGATCCCTACAGATTTATGCGCCTATTAATGGCGATTCGAGTACGTATTCTTTCCAGAAATATGTCGTGCGTGAGCCCATATTTGTCAAAGAAATGGAAGACTGAAATGTTTTGGCGAAAAGAAATCTCAGTGATTCCAAACATTTGTCCCTTTCCTCCACTTGAAGGAAGTCGTCATTTCTCAAATTCTGCAAGAATTATCACTATTGGAGATTCGACAAAGCGTAAGAATGTTAAGAATTTAATTCTCGCAATGCGTGAGATTAGAAAAACGATTCCCTCGGCTACATTAGACATCTTTGGGTATGGATTAGGTGAAGAAAGCGACATTGCTCTTTGGTCTAAAGAGAATTCAATCGACGCAGGATTAAATTGGCATGGATTTGCTCCTCGAAAAGAAATTCAAAACACACTTGACCAATCAGATTTGCTAATCCACCCCAGTTTGGAAGAAGCGCAACCTATGGTGCCCCTTGAGGCAATGAGCCGAGGAATCCCCATAATTGGCGGATTAGGCGCTGGTGGAGTTCCTTGGACGCTAAATTCTGCTGGGGCACTTGTCAATGTAAGAAAACCATCAGAGATTGCTAAGAAGGCGATAGAAGTTCTAACAAGTCCCGAATTGAGCCAAAGGATGAGTGCTAAAGGCCTTGATCTTATTAGAAATAAATATTCACCAAGAACTGTAACCCAAATGTACTTGAATCTATACGCTCAAGTAATACGATCCAAAAAAGATTAGCGCCAACTTTCGAAATATGATGTTGCTAGGTTTTTAAGGGGAGCGATGGCATTAGCAATTCACATAATGAATGAATTAAAACCAAGCGGCATGGAAAAAATGTTTGAGTCATCTTTTGATTGTTGGCAGAAGCGTGGTTGGGAAATCATCATTGTTGGTTCGGGATCACAACACCCATTCGCGCAATCACTTCGAAATGTTGGGTATAGAGTCATTTTAATACCCAAGCTCAAATCTGTAAGCGGAATTATCCAACTCATTAGCGTTCTTCGACGGAATAAATCAGAGATTGTTCATAATCACTCTGAGTCAATGCATGGTTTTATTTCTGTAATTTCTTGGCTTTTCTCTCAAAAATCACCAATTGTTAGAACAATTCACAATTGTTTCCAATTTAATGGCATCGCGAAACAAACGAGAAAGATTCAACATTTTATGGAGACGCGTGTCGGTGTTGCTCGAGTAAGCCCGAGTGCAGACGTACAGTTGAATGAGAGAAATAATTGGAAGGTTTATTCAGATGTCATCGAAAACTGGATTGATATAGAGGGAATAAAAGCATTAGATTTAAAAAATGATAAAATGAATAAAAATGACCATCTTCTAATATCAATTGTTGGAAACTGCAGCATCATAAAAGATCATTCGTTTGCTTTAGAAGTGATTTCTAATTTCAAAGAAATTGAAGTTTTTCATATCGGACAACAATCTCAAATTACAAATGAAGAACTTTCTATATTGAGTATTCTGAACGACGAAGCGAAGTTACTATGGAACGGTCCTTCTGATCGTGTTCTTGAAATTTTTTCATACTCTGACGTTCATATACTTTCATCGCTTCATGAAGGGTTCGGGCTAGTCGTGGCAGAGTCTGTGGTATTGGGTATTGATACATGGATTCGTGATGTACCGGGCGTGCAATGGGCGCGAGGTTTACCAGGAGTGCAATTTTTTGAAACCCAGTCTGATCTTCGCCGCTTGATATCTGAAAAAATTGAAACTAATTTTGTTGTATCTAGAAATTCGCATATTAGAACTGAGGAAGCCGAAAGATTTAGTCCTGCTCGCGGAGTTCGACAATATGCCGATCTATATTATTCCCTGATTGCAAAGCGACATAGAAAATAATACAAATATAAAATTTAGTGCAAGTCAATCTTTCTAAGTAGAGATTCAAAACGCAAGACCCATGCGTTTTCGCTATAAAAATTTAGATAGGTGCGGTGAGAGTTTATCGAAGCCTCGCGATAATTTTGTAGAACACTTTCACAAGCTTTTAATAAATAATCTGATTCGTACTTTTCTAAATGGACTCCCTCTATTGCAATCTCATCTTCGAACGGTGTAAAGTTATTTCCGGTATAGATTATCGGAAGTCCTGCTCTGTGAAATTCCAAAACTGTAAGCGGGGCAATTTCTATCCAAAGGCTAGAATGTATCGCTCCTAAGTATTTGGGCAAAAGTTGTTCTAGCTCGCTACCTAGCACCAACCCCTTGAGAGTAATATTTGATTTTTCTTTTATAAATTCCTGAATCCTCGGGAGTTCGGGACCATCTCCGAAAATATCTAACTGTAATTCGCTTGGCCATTTTTTTACTAATTTTAAAATACCTTTTTCGACCGAGAGTCGCCCGACCGCAACCCATTTTCCATTTTTTAATGTTGGACTAAATTCAAGATCTAATTGACTATTCATGGGTACGAAATTTGGTAAAGTAAAAAAGTTTGTGTTATGTACAAATTGTTTTTTAAAATACGGGACCGTCGCATTGGATAGGAAAACTACTCCATCAACGGTATCGAAAATATTTCTTTTAGTAACCTGAAATAGTTTTGATACGTACCACGGGACAGTATATAAAAAAGATTTACGATAGCAGCGATGAATCAATGAATTTATTGGGCTACCAACTATGCATTTTTCACAATGATTTCCGTTTCTAAGAAGATTCCCAGAAGCGCATAGATGGCGAAAGTTATGAATTATGATCAAAACTTTTGTATTCTTTTTTGTCTTTTTTAATCTTCTGATCCAACTTGATCCATAATTTGGAAATAGATTGTGAATCAAAACTATATCTGGATTAAATGTGAGTAAATTGTAATAGGGCGATTTTCCGATTCCAAGGGAAACTCGAATCATTGACCTAATCTTGTAGAACGGTTTCAAGGAAAGTTCATCAGTCTCCGCTTTAAGCAACAGAACTTCATGCCCATGAGAGCGAAGTGCATCTGCTTGGGATTCGACTACAAAATTTTCTCCACTGGGCAAAGTACGCGAATATGCACTATGGACGAGAGCAATTTTCATTTATTCTCCAGGTTAATTCAGAATGAATACCAAATAAGAGTTGGAATGTAACAGAAATCGCAAGGAAAAAATATGCTCTTACCCTCGTCGTATTGGGCTTTATTAGGTACAAAATTAAAATGTCCAAGCAAAGTGTCTACTGGTTTATAAACCAAAGTCAGGTACCATAGCATAGTGAATTTCTTTAAATGCAGCAACGAGTTACCAACTTGATAGCATGCTTTAAGACAACGGCTAGCCTGTTAAGGGTTTCTCATTGGGTAAAAAGCACAGCCTTGTTCGTTCCCATATTCTACTTCGCAAACAACTTACCAAAAGTGTCCAGTTTAATCTGCGCCTTCGTAGCTTTTTCACTTGCTTCTAGCTCTGGTTACATCGTCAATGACTATAAAGACCGACTTTCAGATGCAAAGCATCCAGTTAAAAGGAAACGAATAATTGCGACAGGGAGCCTAAGTTTATTTCGTCTAAAAGTTTTTTTTCTAATCTCCTTTATTTCTAGTCTTGCCCTTAGTTTTAGTATCGGAGAAGAGTTCTTTAAGATCGTATGTGGGTATTCGATTCTGAGTTTTTCTTACTCATTTTTCCTAAAAAAGCGCAGCGCATCCCGATTATTTATTCTTCCGTTTTTTTTCATCCTAAGACTTTTTGCTGGAGCAGCTTTAATTTCGAATCAGGTAACAAGTTGGTTTTTTGTTTTAGCCTATCTGGTGCTAGCGGGTCTTGCCTTCCTAAAGAGTAAAATTGACGCTATTGACTTCACTTTAACTTCTCTAGAATGGCAGCGCTACCAAAGTTGGAGCCTTGTTACTGTGTTTGAATTAACATCTTATGTCACACTCATATTCGCAGTCTCTGTGCCTTTTTATAGAGATCTCGCTTCAAATGAAATTCTCAGAAACCCAGAATTAATATTTGTAAGTGTCTTGCAAGTTCTCATAATTTATTTTTTAATAGATTATTACGCTGTCCGCAAACGGAGTTCTTTGGAACCAATAATTTTCTGTTTGACTAATCCGGTTATTGTATTTTTGCTATTTGTCGCACTCATAACATCCTGGAAAACACGATTTTGATTCCATTTTTTTTGCGTGGTTTGAATAATCATGTTAAGAATACGAGACTCACTCTTGTTCTTTTTTACGGTCTAATTCTAATTTATGTTTTCGTAAAAGTTGAATATCGCTACTTCTCCCAAGTTCAAGACGGTGGTCATCCATGGCAAACAGGCGATTGGCTTATCAACTACCAATCTGGTTTTGTTCGAAGAGGATTAATAGGTGAGTTATTTTTTACGCTTAACCGTTTAACAGGCCTTGATATGTTGTGGCTACTCTTTTCTACTCAGACAATCATATTTTTCTCCATGATGTATTTCCATTTCAACATTATCAGGGTTATTTTTCATACAAGACGCAGTTTAGATTATTGGAAACTGAGCATTTTGCTCTTGTCACCGGCGGGCATTCTCTTCTCTTTGTATAATCTAGATTTTAGTTTGCGAAAGGAGATAATCGGCCTCGCCCTGATCAATTGGATGTATTTTTACAGACTACATAATTACAAAGTTTCAACTAAGTATGTTTTTATTTCCTTAACAATTTATACAATTTTTATTTTCTCCTGGGAAGCAGGAATTGCATTTTTGCCTTTTATAATCACGCTTTTATTGGAAGATGGGCGGGTTGGCAGAAGTTTAAAATTTTCAGACCTTCAAAAATTTAGAATAATCTTTACACTTGCGATTAGTTTTTTCTGTTTTGCGGTTTCGATGATCTATCACGGCACGACCATAGAATCTACAGGTATTTGCAATTCAATTCTGCAGCGAGGGAATTTTGACCAGGATTTATGTGCGGGAGCAGTTGATGCAATTGGGTGGTCTTTTTCTTACTTTTGGGCTGGCTCAACTATTGGGAGTCCCTTAAGGTTCGTTGGATTTACTTTATTATTTTTAATTTCGTGTCTCCCCTTTTCAAAGTTGTTATTCCTATCTCGGCACAAGTGGCTATTTTTTCAGTTTGGGCTTGGTTTCTTTTTATTTAATATATTAGCAGCTGATACCGGACGCTTAATCTATATTTTTTATGCTATAACTTCTAATCAATTCCTATACGATTTACAGTCTGACAATTTTGAAGAAAAACCTCAAAAAAAGAATTTACGAGTATATAGTGCTAAAAGAATTCTCCGTTGGCTGTTGCCAATTATCTATATCTCGATTTGGACTCTTCCAGCCTCTGGTAACCCATGGAGATTCCTCAGATTCTAATGATTCAACTAATCAAGCAAACCCAGTCTTTTTAACTGATTGTTACTGATCCAATTTGGTCTAAAATCCGTTGATGCGGTTCGCTTTAGCTGTGCAGACTCTGGATAGAATAATTCAAAAACTTCCCTAGATATGTAGTCATCTTTTATTAAATACGGTCTGCCTCCGGCTCGGAGCACCAATAAATCCAGCTCTTGAAGAAATTTCCGCAAGCCGCGTTGATTCGCTCTGAAATCAATTGCTAAATTCCAGCCGGGTAGGCAAAACCCTAGGACTGAACTAGAGAATTCTTGAGAAATTTTTATTGTTACAAGTGTTGGCAGATACCTAGAAGATTGAATCCGATTCAAAATATCCTCCATGACAGCTTCAGATTCAAAGGGGAAAATTCTCTGCCACTGAATCAGTCCACCACGGCCATGGAGCCACCGCCAAAGAAGCAACTTTTTCATTGGGAATAAGATCTCTTGTAGAGAAACGACTCTCTTCTTTTTTGAGGTGTAGTACAAAACAAGATTTGCAATTGCTAAATTCCAGCGAAAGATGAGGAATGGTCCTCTTAATATTCTGGGGTTGAGCTCAATTTCTGCTAGACGTTTTACAAGGTGACTAAAGATTTTAACTTTACTCAACGACACCTGAGAGTCGTATGGAGATATTTGAGCGCTGGAAACAATTGCTCTAAAAGACCTTTTTCTGGAGAGATCTACCCAACAAACCATGTAATCACTTTCTTTGGCTAATTTTTCAATCACACGAAGAGTAGAGTGCAGGCTTCGGCACTTTGTTCTAGTTTCTAAAACAAATTCTGAATCAACTTTTTGCAATGGTACGACAGCTGACAAAATCAAACCGGTAATTCCTAGGCCACCTACCGTGGCTCGAATTATGTCGGAATCTTCACTATTGGTCGTTGACAGGTTAACTACACCATTTGTACCTAACAATTTTAGCTCCAAAAGCCCATTTGATATACAATTCGGAATTGTCGTGCTTTTTCCATGCACGTCAGCGGCAATAGATCCTCCAATTGTCGCTTGATCAGTTCCGGGGATCACTTTTGGAATTAATCTAAACGGAAGTGAAGCCTTTAAAAGTTCCTCATATGTGACACCGCCACTACAGCGCGCCAATCTATTTTCTGGATCGATTTCAATATCCTTGAGTCGTTCTGTAGAAAAATAGTTACCAAGATCGCTGATGGCGCTATCCCCGTAACTTGTACATGACCCTAAAACTGAGAATTTCAAACCTAGCTCGGACAACTCAACGAATTTAGGAATCCGTCGTTCTATATGTAGAACTTTGGCACTTGATACACCGCCCCATCCGGAAACAAATCGCCTATTTCTCATGGGGCACCAGGGTATTGTCATCGGTTTTTTCTGATTCTTGTCTAGAGATCTTAGGTGTTCGATCATCAATGATTGCCAAAACAAAAAGCAAGACTACTAATCCCTTAAATCCTAAGTCGATCTGGAAGGTTATTTCTGTTTGAATCGTTAGAAAGACTAGAAAAATACATAATGCGTTTCTTCCATATAGTTTTCGGGAATTCATTGTAATTATCCAACTGATTATAAACGAGATGATGGCAAACACTCCTGGAGCACCAAAATCCCAAAGGTACTGCAGGATTGAGTTATGTGCATGACCATATACAAGAACGCCAAGTTGAGAATGCATATAGGATTCCAGTGTATTGGGGCCAAATCCAAGTAAACCATTGTCAGCCCAATGCCTAAGGATAGTTTGCCAAAGTAATGTTCTACCTCCGATTTCACTTACGTTACTAGAGTTTGAAAATTCTGATAAGAAAAATTTTGTAACAAAAAAGTAAACTACAAAAAAGCCTAAAATCGCAAGTATCAAGAAATTTAAGTTGTATTTCTTAGAAAAAGAATAAAGCGCTGCTAGCACGATAGAGGTGAAAACTGCAATGTAGAAAGTTCGACTTCCGGTTAAAGTTCCTAGAAAAATAAAAACTAAAGATGAAGAAAGCTTCGTCGCAGAAGATTTCAAATTACAAAAGATAGTTAAAGCAAAGCCCATTGAACAAAAGATTCCCAGATCTTGGGCGGATCCAAAGGGCCCTGCAATCCGACTTGGCAAACCTAGAAGTGAATTGAAAGGTGAGAAATAAATACCCTGTTCATAAAAAGCAACGTACTCATCCCCTATTCCCCATTTAAAGCGCAGCAAGATCCCCAAAAGAACTATTATCGCAATGATTAGAAAAACTTTTACAATTGCAATTTGAAGTTTTTCAAACCTCATATTCCGTAAGGCAATAATAGATGATGAAAATAAGAACGTATGTATAAGGGGTATCACCCTCGGCGAAGAATTAAAGGCTGAAATAAATTGCATTAGAAGAAGAACAAATCCAAAGAACAAGGTAGAGTATGCTGCTGCAGTATTTAAAGATCGTTTTGTAGTATTGTCTTCCGACTCTATAAGAAAAGTGAAAAGCGCTACTGCTAAGAAAATGCCTTGTGAGAAAATCAATAAAAGATTGTAACGAGGACTGCCCCCAGATGAAACTGAAGTTGGGCCTTCAGTCAAGATAAATTTAAGAAAAATACCGGGAATCACAAACGCTCCAACAAGGGAGAAGTACCCGACATTCTCATTGCTTTGATGTACAAAGAAGACCAAAAAAAATATTGCAAGAAGTGAACAAAGGATTAAAACCATCACGAATTCCTAATTTCACTAAAGTCTTTGACGTGACTGAACGGACCGTACGGCAAATGGTACACTAGTTTAATCACCTTAAGGTCATCTGCAAATCGTTAATTTAAAGTATTCAAAAAAGGGAGTCTTGTAATTTGAATATAAATTGATACGCCCAATTAATATCATTTTTGAAACAAGGGCACTTAAGGTTAAGCCAGGGAGTTAAAGATAATTCCCCCCCCCTCCCCCCCCCAAAAAAAAGACTCTTTGGAGAATTGAATATGACCATCCTCGATCTAAAGATCGTAACGATCTATCAGCCGCGGGTTCCGATTTACAGAACTAAATTCTTTAAAGTACTTAAGCAACTTGGAAATGACACAGGGATTAACTATCGTGTAGTGGCACCCGCAGAAGTGGCTGACTCAAGAAACGATGAAGATTTAAGCAATCAGAATGTGGAAAGAATCAAAACACTTAAAATTAGGATTTTTGGAAGTGAAATACATCTGTTTAATGTAAAAAAAATAATTTACAATAGTGATCTTGTTATTACGGAGCATGCCCTGCATGATTTTTTAGCAATTACTTCTTTACTTTATCTGAATAATTTCCCACTAGCACTTTGGGGTCATGGCCGAACGTATACCGAGCGAATTGGTAAAGTAAAAGAGTATTTCAAGAAAATAATGATAAAACGAGCAGCATGGTATTTTGCATACACTAATGGGGTGGCTAAATATGTAGCCAAAAACAGTAATAATCCAAAAAAAATTACAGTTTTAAATAATTCAATTGATGTATATGAATTAGAGCTTTGCATGGCAGAAATAAGCAATACTCCTGAGGAAGAACTGCGTAGAGATCTATCCCTATTTTCGGAGCGAACCGCAATATTTATAGGTGCGTTGGACGACACAAAACGAGTTGAGTTTATTCTAGAAGCGACAAAAAGAGTTAAGGCAATAATTCCCGATTTTGAATTGGTTATCTGTGGTGATGGACCCGGTCGCAGCAAAATTTTAGAGGCCAATATTGACGGAGTTCATTACTTGGGGTTCGGAGGTGCTCAACTTAAAGCAAAACTTTCCAAAATAGCTCTATTTATTCTTAATCCAGGGAGGGTGGGGCTACTTGCAGTGGATTCTTTTAGTCTCGGCCTTCCGATTATCACAACCGAATGGGAGTTTCATGCCCCAGAATTTGAGTATCTGGAGAATAATAGAACCGCAATTATAACGCATGACAGTGTTGAGGACTTTGTCAGTGGAATTGTCAAATATTTAGGTGATGAAGAAAGAATTCGCACGATGAAAGCAAATTGTATAAATGAGCGAGATCTGTATTCGGTTGAAAAAATGGCCGCGAGGTTTCATGAAGGGGTCACTAACTTTTTTGAAGGCTTCGGTAATGCCTGACATATTTTTTCGATCAATACGAATTTCAAGTGCCTCAAAATCACAAATCGCCGAGAGCATTCTTCACACTAGCCTGAGTGGCCAGCACTTTCATTTTTTAGCTGCTTCTACCGTGGTTGCTGCAAATCGAAATCCGTATTTGATTACCATATTGAATCACGGCACTAGTTTTTGTGATAGTAAACCCTTAAGTAAGTTTCTAGACATTTTTAAGGCGCCAATTGCTAATGTGCGGGGGGTCGATGCATTCCGAGAGACTATTATAAATTCAACTATTTCAGATCGCCACTATCTCATTGGAACCGATGATTTGACACTGACTTCCCTCAACTCAAATCTACTAAATTTGAATCCTAACTTTAATTTGGTGGGTTCTTGCACGTTAAATTTCCTAGAGTCCTACGATGAAAGTTATGAATTAGTTTTAAAGGATCTTAAAATTCAGAGACCTTCCATTGTCTGGGTTGGCTTAGGATCTCCGAAGCAAGACTACTTAGCGGAATTCGTCTCACGAGAGTTTCCTTCAGCTGTCGTGGCTGTTGGGGCCGCGTTCGACTTTATGGCGGGCCGAAAAACAGAAGCGCCGAAAGTCATGCAAAAATTTGGATTGGAGTGGCTCTTTAGATTTGGCTCTGAACCAGGTCGGCTTTGGAAACGTTACACGATTGGTAACTTACAATTTATCTCTCTATGTATGAAAGAAATGTTGCAAATATTAATCAGCAAAGTCAGATCGTGAAATACCCAATTCTTATTCTGGCTTTTAACCGGCCAGAAAAATTTGAAGCTACATTAAGGTGCGCCTTGTCTGATGGAGCGAGAAAAATATATGTAAGCCAAGATGGCCCAAGACTCTCTTGCCCAAACGAAACTTTGGAGACTGGGCGAATTATTGAGAAGTATTTAAGTTCAGGAGCCATCCACGCGGTGAAATATCATCAATCTAATCTTGGGACCTTGAATGGAATACAAAGTGGGATATCTTGGTTTTTTTCTCTCGAAGAAAGAGGGCTAATTCTTGAGGATGACTTGATACTCTTTGACGGCGCACTTAATGAAGCGGACTTTGCGCTGTCAATTATCGATAATTCACAACAGACCGCCTCTATAAATCTAAGAAACATTGTGCCTTTGAGCCATATTTCTGAACCAGAGGCAACATTTAGATATTCGAAGTTAAATACTTCCCACGGTTGGGGAACTACCAGTTTTTTTTGGAGTAAATCAATCAAAAGTATAAAAACTAGACCAAATTTGTGTCAGTTAATCCGGCTGAGTCAATTTTATGGCTTAATTCCAGGAATTTTTTGGTTCTCAAATTTCTTGAATGATTATAAGTTGGAGGTAAAAACTCCAGATCGAGCAAACTGGGATATACGGTGGTCGGTCTCGCATGCTTTTAACGGTTGGAATTCGATTTATTTAAATAGAAATCGATTATTTTATAATGGTTATGGGGATGATGCGACTCACACAAAGTCAACTCCAACGAGCTTTGAAGAAGTATATAAAGTGTATAACGCGTCACCACTTTTAAAACCAATTAAATTTGAGACAGATCTACAAGCGGATGCCTACCATAACAAGAAAGGATACCGGTTTACTTTTTTTCAGGGAATCAAAATGATCTTTTCTGTACGCACTCGTATCTCAAAAGTGCTTGGGTACATTCGAAGCCATTTGTAAATGAATCTCAGATTTCTTCTATCAACAAATTCCTTGACCCAGTTCACGACCTCCAGTTCTAGCTTATCAGCCTTTCATTCTTTTAGGTTTCTCTGACCCATATCCATACCCGTATTTATATTTGTTCCCATAGCCATAGACATAGCCATAGCCATAGCCATAGCCATACTCACCAGATAAGTCATGACGAGGTGTCATGTTCAGAATTACTCCAGTTACATTGGCGCCGTGCTCATTGTAAAGCGTTAGGACTTTTTTAAACTCACTTGTCCGAGTAACTTTAGCTCTAACTACATGTACTACTTCATCACACAGCGATAATAGTGGTAAAGCGTCTGAAACTGAGAGCAGCGGAGATGTGTCAAAGATAATTACATCAAAATCAGGATTAAGTTTCTTCAATAGCGACCAGACTTTTTTGGATGTTATGTCTTCAATTGATCTTTCTCTAAATGGACCGCTTTGTAGGATAAAAAGCTTCTCATTGCCTGTCGGTTCAACCTCGAAAACTCCATCAATCAAAAATGATGCAAAACCTTTGACTGGTCGATCTTTACTAATCAAATATCTTATTGCGAATAAATTTTCTTTAAGAGTTGGCAGTCGGACGTCAGTTTCTACGATAATAGTTTTTAAACCCATATTTGCAAAGGACAATGCAAGATTTATCGCAGTTGTTGTTTTACCCTCCGACGGATTAGCCGAACAAATCGCTATGGTTAGCGCCTTCAAGCGAGTTCTCTTTGATTCGAGATTATTACTTCGTGTTAGAAGTAAGGCACGGATTTGCCTGAAAGTCTCCGCCCTCCGGGAGAGCTTATTTGCTTCTGTAACAAAAAGATCTTTTCTTTGGCTCTTTTTTAGTTTTGGGAAACTTGCTATCAATGAATTTCCTGCTAATTGGCTGGCATTCTTAATCCCAGTGTCGAGCGTAAAACGAATCAGGCCAATCAACAAGGCAAACATGGCTCCGGTGGCAATTCCGACAAGTAAATTAACCAATTTCTTTGGAGAAAAAGGATAACCAGGAAGGGAAGCTGATTTTACAACACTCACAGTAATAGGAGAATTGAGTTGATAGGAAGTCTCTAATTTGCCAACCGTAGAAGTAAATTGTCTTCCAACAGATTCTGCAATTGCCTGCGCTAATCTCGGGTCAGGATTAACGACAGACACATTGATCAATACCGTGTCCGGAGGGGTTGTCGCAGATACTGATCTAGATAATTGCTCCGGGGTGTAAATAAGGGATAACTCGGAAATTACATCGCGCATTGTGTCAGTACTATTTATTATCTGGGCATATGATTTAACGCGCTGAGTTCCAAAGTTAGAACCTTGGTTTAGGGTTGTTATGTCGACAGAGGATGCTGGTGTTGAGACAAATAACTGCATTTCTGACTTATACAAAGGAATGCTTGTTTCGTTCGTTTTTTTTGCCCAAAATACTCCGAGTCCAACACAGAGAATTATTATCAAAATGTTTTTTAGGATAAGTCGGATAAAAAAAGTAATACTCATAGCGGTGTTCGCCTCAAATCTTTCCTCGTACTCTCTCTAATTTCATAATTTCTTGTAAAACTTCCAATCAACAGTGGCAAAGTTAAATATCTATCACCTTCACGAAGCGGACCTGAGATCACCTTAAGGGGATGAACCTCAGCAGGGTCAGCCATAGCTGCTGACCAAACTTTAGAAAGCAGCAACTTCTCAATAAAAGGATGCTCATACTCAGGCATCCAAATGGCTGGGCCAGTAGAGATTGTTGGTCTTCCGTGACTTAAATCAATCAGATTTAGATTAAAATTAGAAGAATCGATATAGTCCGATGAACACGGTTCAAGAAAAAGAATGTTGCTTCCACTCACGATCTCAGTGTGACAGTAATCTTTAATTTCTTCGTTAAAGCTTTCAACTGACATCCAAATGATTGCAGTTGCCTTTGACAGTGGTAAATTTAATGTATTCCATAGAAGTTTATGTGTGGTAAAGAGCACTCGACTGATCGCAAGTTTTATTTCGGCCACGCCCATATTAAGCGGATCAAAAGCAAAGGCCCACTCCGGAAATTGGTTAAAGGAATCTAGTACTGTCACACCCGGATTCGCCAAGATATAATTAGTGAGTAGTTCTGGTAATTCCGAGTCAAGTAAGACGATTACATCGCCATCAACAATCTCGTGTTGTACCAATTCAAAACTCTTAGGCCTTCTCTCTGGATCTAAAAATCCCCAAGTTTCTAGGAGGTCTTTCCTCCAGCTAAGATCCAAATCTGATTCGGAGGAAATTACCCCGGCA
>Ga0114964_10000606_pt1 | contig 27861 bp, 33 predicted proteins | sample C_131016_MF_Meta_FD_92638 | JGI IMG/M metagenome (GOLD analysis project Ga0114964, IMG submission 92638) | Freshwater microbial communities from Lake Croche, Canada to study carbon cycling - C_131016_MF_MetaG | ecosystem: Environmental > Aquatic > Freshwater > Lake | place: Lake Croche, Canada...
ACCCACACAAATGCCCGTACCCGTAAAGGTCCTAAGAAGACCGTGGCTGGAAAGAAGAAGGCGACTAAGTAGTCGACCTGCTTCCCCGAGAATTAGGAAAAGGAACCAATGCCTCCAAAGAAAGCTGCTGCAGCGGGCGCTAAGAAGATCCGCCGCAAAGAGAAGAAGAATGTTGCTGTGGGCCAGGCCTACATCAAGAGCACATTCAACAACACAATCGTTTCAATCACCGATCCAACTGGCGCGGTTATCGCATGGTCATCTGCAGGTCAGGTGGGCTTCAAAGGTAGCCGTAAGAGCACTCCATTCGCCGCACAGATGGCTGCAGAAGCAGCTGCCAAGCGCGCAATGGAACATGGCATGCGCAAAGTAGATGTGTTTGTTAAAGGCCCGGGCTCAGGTCGCGAAACGGCGATCCGTTCACTACAGGCCTCAGGTCTTGAAGTCGGAACAATCCAAGACACCACCCCAGTCCCTCATAACGGTTGCCGCCCGCCAAAGCGCCGCCGCGTCTGACGTTTCGATAGTAGGAGAGTAAAAACTAATGGCTCGTTATACCGGAGCAGACTGCAAGCGTTGCCGTCGCGAAAAAACCAAATTATTCCTCAAGGGCTCTAAGTGTGAATCACCTAAGTGCCCGATGGAGTCTCGTCCTTACCCACCGGGTCAGCATGGCCGCAACCGTGCGAAGGAATCTGAGTACTTATTACAGATGCGTGAGAAGCAGAAGGCTGCCCGTATTTACGGTGTGCTAGAGAAGCAGTTCCGCAACTACTACGAAGAAGCTAGCCGTAAACACGGCAAGACTGGTGAAAACCTGCTTCGCATTCTTGAAAGTCGTCTTGACAATGTTGTCTACCGCGCCGGCTTTGCAAAGAGTCGCGACATGGCCCGCCAGGTTGTTCGTCACGGACACTTCTTGGTCAACGGCAAAAAGGTTGACATCCCGTCATACCGTGTTAGCCCGAATGATGTAATTCAGTTGCGCCCAGCGTCAGTTGAATTAACCCCATTCCAGGTTGCATACGCCGAAATTGGTGAACGCACTGTGCCAGCTTGGTTGGAAGTTATTCCGGCCGGAATGCGCGTCTTAGTTCACTCGCTACCTACTCGTGAAGTTATCGACACGCAGGTACAAGAACAGTTAATCGTTGAACTTTACTCTAAGTAAACCTACAAAATGCGACTTCAAATAGAGGTTGTCGCTGGAAGGAAGAAACTGTGCTGATCTCAGTCCGCCCAGAACTAAAAGAAGAAGTACTAAGTGAAACCCGTTCACGCTTTACCCTTGCTCCACTAGAGCCAGGCTTCGGCTACACATTGGGCAACTCACTTCGTCGCACCCTGCTTTCGTCAATTCCGGGTGCTGCAATCACCAGCATCAAGGTTGAAGGTGTTTTGCATGAATTCACCACCGTTGAAGGTGTTAAGGAAGACATCACCGAACTGATTCTGAACCTCAAGAACCTTGTGGTTTCATCTCAGTTTGATGAACCAGTTGAGCTGTACCTGCGCAAGCAAGGTCCAGGTGCAGTAACTGCAGCTGACATTCAGCCACCAGCGGGCGTTGAAATCTTCAATCCAGAGCTTTACATCGCAACCCTTAATGGCAAGGGAAAGCTTGATATTCAGATCATCGTTGAACAGGGTCGCGGCTATGTATCTGCCGCTAACAACAAAGCAAGCGGTGGCGAAATTGGCCGCATTCCAGTTGATTCAATTTACTCACCAGTACTTAAGGTGATGTACAAGGTTGAGGCAACTCGTGTTGAGCAGCGCACCGACTTCGACTCGCTAGTGCTTGATGTCGAGACCAAGGGTTCAATCAGCCCACGCGACGCTGTTGCATCTGCTGGTTCAACTCTGGTTGAACTATTCGGTCTTGCTCGCGAACTTAATGTTGAAGCAGAAGGCATTGAAATTGGCCCATCAGTAAGCGAGCAGTTTGATGCTGGCCAGCTGAGCATGCCGGTTGAAGCCCTCGACTTAACTGTTCGCTCATACAACTGCTTGAAGCGTGAAGGAATTCACACCGTTGGTGAATTGATCACGCGCAGTGAAGCAGACCTAATGGACATCCGCAACTTTGGTGCTAAGTCAATTGATGAGGTTAAAGACAAACTCGCATCAATGGGTATTGCACTTAAGGACAGCCCTCCAGGATTCGACCCAAGTCAGTACGCAAGTGCGTTTGACGATGAGGACGAAGAAGACGTAGTCGTATTCTCTGATGCACCAGCAACTGCTGCACCAACAGGAGACGACACCGCAGACGACGATCAAAGTTTCGCTGAGGATGAGCAACTCTAAGAGTTCTCATTCCCAGTCAGCACTGACAGGAGAAGAATATGCCAAGGCCATCTAAAGGCGCGCGTATGGGCGGAAGCGCATCGCATGAACGTCTAATTTTGGCGAACCTTGCAACCGCATTGTTCGAGCATGGTCGCATCACTACAACCGAGGCACGCGCTCGACGCTTACGCCCGGTTGCAGAGCGTTTGGTGACCTTTGCTAAGAAGGGCGATCTTCACGCTCGCCGCCGGGTCCTAACCGTTATCCGCAACAAGGATGTTGTACACACACTGTTCAGCGAAATTGGTCCACGATTTGAGCACCGCCAGGGTGGTTACACTCGCATCGTTAAAGTTGGTCCTCGCAAGGGTGACAACGCACCGATGGCAATCATTGAATTGTGTGAGCCGCTAGCTGAAGCCATTGTTCGTGAGGCAACTGCAGCAACGAAGGTAGCCGCTAAGGCAGCTCCAGCCGTTGAAGAAGTTGTGGAAACACCGGTTGATGAAGTTGTTGACTCTGTCGAAGAACAGGCAGCCGTTGAAGAGGTAGAAGCAATCGAAGCTGAATCTGCAGCCACTGATGACGCTGAAGAAGTTGCGGTTGACGAAACTCCGGCTGAAGCCGCGGACGAAGTCGTGGCTGAAGAAGTTTCAGCTGAAGCGACCGAAGAGACCACTGAAGGCTAAAACTTTCAGTAACAATAGTTCAAATGAATGAGCCCCTTTTTGCCAGCGTGCAAGAGGGGCTCATTCGTTTACGGGGTACTTTGGCATACGACGGAAAAGAGTTCTCTGGCTGGGGGATTCAACCAGATAAGCGAACAGTCCAAGCCGAAGTTGAGTATGCAGTGGCCACAGTGCTACGGCTGGAGCAAGTAGCGGTTCAGTGCGCAGGCCGAACCGATGCGGGTGTGCATGCGCGTGGACAAGTCGTGCACTTCGATATTCCAACCGAATCACTGATGGAAATGAAAGATTTGGTTTACAAATTTAATTCCATCTTGTCCGAGGATGTGGCCTTTCTAGACCTGGAAGTCACTACCGCAGACTTTGATGCAAGATTTTCCGCGCTGGCTCGAAATTATTCGTACTTGATTTACCTGAATGGTCGCAATCCACTCCTGCGCGATCGCGCCCATAGAAGTTGGCTGCCGCTAGATGTGGATGCGATGCAACAAGCAAGTCAACGCCTACTCGGCCTGCATAACTTTGCCGCCTTCTGTCGTAAACGCGAAGGTGCAACAACTATCCGCACTTTGCTGCGCTTTGACTGGCAGATAACCCGTGAGGGCCTGATTCGCGCCGATATTAAAGCCGATGCCTTCTGTTATTCAATGGTGCGTGGACTTGTTGGCGCAGTCCTTGCCGTGGGCGAAGGTAAGCGCCCAGTCGAGTGGATCACCGAATATCTTGAGGCAGAAGTGCGACAACCAGAAATTTTTGCAGCTCCGCCCATGGGCTTAACTTTTGAAAGCGTTGATTATCCAGCGCCATCGGAGTACGCCGACCGGGTGAGGGAGACACTGCGGGTTAGGGCTGCTGATGGCACACCTTGAGGTTGCGCATGTAACCCACACGCTTGCGGATGGCCGCATTCTGCTGCTGGATGTCTCATTCCGGGTTGGCGACGGCTCCGTGACTGCACTGATTGGCGCGAATGGCTCGGGCAAAACCACACTCATGAAAATGATTGCCGGCGATATGCCTAATCAAGAGGGGTCGATCACCTGTACTGGGACATTGGGAGTAATGCGTCAATTCGTCGGCCATATGACCGATGGAACAGTTAAGGACTTGTTGCTAACCGTTGCCCCACCGGCAGTTCGTAAAGTAGCTGCTCGCATTGACCAGAGCCTTGAGGCAATGACAAGCGATAACAGTGAGAAGAATCAGATGGCTTATGCCCAAGCGATTTCAGACTGGGCGGATGTGGGCGGATATGACCTCGAGGTGCTGTGGGACGTCTGCACCGTGAAGGCATTGCAACTTCCGTTTGAACAGGCGCAGTACCGTTCGGCGGGTACGCTCTCGGGCGGCGAGCAGAAGCGATTAGTGCTTGAGGCACTTTTGCGCGGAACTGATGAAGTGTTGCTTCTAGATGAGCCGGACAATTATCTCGATGTACCCGGCAAACAGTGGCTTGAAGAGGAACTGCGAGCGACAAAGAAGACCGTGCTGCTAGTTAGTCACGACCGGGAACTGTTGACTCAGGCAGCAACTCACATTGTCACCGTTGAACTGGGCACAGCTGGGAACTCAATTTGGACGCATGGTGGCAGCTTTGCCACTTATGCAGATGTGCGCCGTGATCGCTTTGCTCGCCTGGAGGAACTCAGGCGCAGGTGGGATGAAGAGCATCAGAAAATTAAAGACCTCGTGCAGATGTATGCCGTCAAGGCAAAGTTCAATGACGGACTAGCTTCAAGATTGCAGGCTGCGCGTACCCGGCTGCGAATGTTTGAGGAAATTGGCCCTCCCCAGGCAATTCCGATTGAACAGAATCTGAAGATGCGCATCAAAGGTGGACGCACCGGAAAACGTGCTGTGGTTTGTGAAGAACTGGAGCTAACTGGCCTAGTGAAACCGTTTAATGCCGAGATCTGGTTTGGCGAGCGCATCGGTGTGCTTGGCGCAAATGGCTCGGGCAAGAGCCACTTCCTTCGCCTACTAGCTGCTGGCGGAACCTCACCGGAGTCCGAGCATCTGCCGGTAAGCGACTTAACAATTGAGCCAGTTGCGCACAGCGGATTGGCAAAACTTGGTGCCAGAGTGCGCCCTGGTTGGTTTGCACAAACTCATCATCATCCAGAACTCGCACAGCGAAGTTTGCTCGACATTTTGCATCGCGGCGATGAGCATCGTTCTGGCATGCAACGGGAAGCGGCAGCACGCTCACTTGATCGCTACGGCCTTGCTCAAGCATCAGAACAGCTCTTCGACCAACTTTCGGGTGGACAACAAGCACGGTTCCAGATTCTGCTGCTTGAACTCTCGGGTGCGACTCTGCTTTTGCTTGATGAGCCAACCGACAACTTGGATTTAGAATCCGCCCAGTCACTTGAGCTGGCACTAGAGGCATTTGAAGGAACCGTTTTAGCCGTCACGCATGATCGATGGTTCGCTAAGTCCTTCGATCGATTCTTAATTTTCGGCAGTGATGCCACAGTACAAAGCTCAATAGACCCAGTTTGGGATGCTAAGCGCGCAGCAAGGTAGCATCAACTTGTGATTATTGAGACTGCCCAAATCGAGATTCTGCCCGGCCAAGAAGCCGCATTCGAGACTGCCCTGAGTGAAGCCAAGAATGTAGTTGCACAGGCTAAAGGCTTCAATGACATCTATGTTCATCGGGGAGTGGAACGGCCAAATGTCTACCTACTCAGTCTTGCCTGGGATACGGTGGAGGACCATACAGTGGGCTTTCGTGAGTCAGAACTCTTTGTCCAGTGGCGGGCTTTGATCGGTCCGTTCTTTGCAAATCCGCCAGAAGTTGAGCACTGGGAACTGCTAAATTAGCCAAAATCGGCAAAATCCCTGATTTCCTAGGCTCATTTTGACCAAAGCCTGTAAATGCGGGTAATCTTTGAAGTCGCGCCTGTTTTTCTAAGCAGGTTCGACTGCTCAAATGAGCGCCCCTCGAACAACAAAAGTAAGGCTGACAAGTGCGTACGTACACCCCAAAGCCAGGCGATATCACTCGCAACTGGCACGTCATTGACGCAACCGACATTGTGCTCGGTCGTCTGGCATCACAGGTTGCTAACTTGCTACGTGGCAAGCATAAGACAATCTTTTCCGCACACGTTGACACTGGTGACTTCGTAGTCGTCATCAACGCTGAGAAGGTGGCATTGTCAGGCTCTAAATTGCAGCAGAAGATGGACTACCGCCACTCTGGTTTCCCAGGCGGCTTGCGCGCGACTAACTACGCTGAATTATTGGCAACCGATCCTCGACGCGCAGTTGAAAAGGCAGTCAAGGGAATGTTGCCGCATAACAAACTGGGCAACGCTCAGATCTCAAAGCTAAAAGTTTATGCTGGACCAACTCATCCGCATACTGCACAAAACCCACAGCCATTCGAAATCACACAGGTCGCGCAGTAAGCGCCTCAAGAATTAGATAGAAAGAGAAATCATGACGCAAAGCGATCTGGACACCGTTGAAGTGCTAGATACCGATGAGGCTCTAGAAGCAGTATCGAGTTACACCACCGAGTCTGCACCTGCACCTCGCGAAGCGCGCATCGCGCCAGACAAGAAGGCACTTGCAACAGGTCGCCGCAAAGAAGCAGTTGCTCGTGTACGTCTAGTTCCAGGCACCGGACGTTGGACCATCAATGGCCGCACGCTTGAAGACTATTTCCCAAACAAGGTTCATCAGCAGTTGGTTAACGAACCATTCAAGACTTTGAACTTCGATGGCGCTTATGACGTAATTGCTCGCCTTCATGGTGGCGGAACATCTGGCCAGGCTGGCGCACTTCGTCTAGGCGTGGCGCGTTGCTTGAATGAAATCGACGTTGAGGGTAACCGTGGCGACCTGAAGAAGGCTGGCTTCCTAACTCGTGATGCACGAGTTAAAGAGCGTAAGAAGTACGGTCTTAAGAAGGCTCGCAAGGCGCCTCAGTTCTCAAAGCGTTAATCAATGGCCTCGCGCCTTTTTGGCACCGATGGTGTTCGCGGGTTAGCGAATGGTCAATTAACGGCTGCTCTTGCCACTTCACTAGGAGTGTCTGCAGCACAAGTTCTCGCTGAAAATAGTGATTTTCTCAACCAGTCTGGCGATCGCCCTTTTGCCATTGTTGGACGCGACCCACGAGTAAGCGGCGAATTCCTGCAGGCGGCAGTATCGGCTGGTTTAGCTAGTGCTGGCGTAGATGTAATAGATATCGGAGTTGTGCCGACTCCCGCGGTCGCCTACCTAACCGATATCACTGGCGCCGACCTTGGTGTGATGCTTTCTGCTAGTCACAATGCAATGCCAGATAATGGGATCAAGTTTTTTGCCCGCGGTGGTCACAAGCTAGCCGATGAAATTGAAGATGCAATTGAAGCACACCTCACAGTGACAACTGAATTGCCAGTTGGCGCGGCAGTTGGACGGATTCGCACCGACGAAACGCTTGTTGCCAATTATGTTGACCACGTGCTTTCAAGCTTCACTGGCACACTCGATGGCTTAACTGTTGTGGTTGATGGAGCTAACGGCGCGGCCAGCGTGGTGGGTCCAGAAATTTATCGTCGCGCAGGTGCTCGAGTCATTTCGATTCATTGTGAACCAAATGGCTACAACATAAATGAAGACTGCGGCTCAACGCACATGGCTGACGTCATTGCTGCAGTCACCGAGTATGGGGCCGATTTAGGTATTGCCCACGATGGCGATGCAGACCGGTGCCTGGCTGTTGATGCCCAAGGTAATTTTGTTGACGGTGATCAGATATTGGCAATCTTGGCCAGTGGCCGAAAGTCGCGCGGGGAGTTAGTAAATAACACTGTGGTCGCCACGGTGATGAGTAATCTCGGGTTCACAATCGCGATGCGCGAGCGAGAGATCGAAGTCATCGCAACTGCAGTTGGAGATCGTTATGTCCTTGAAGCAATGCGCGAATCTGGATTCAATCTCGGTGGAGAGCAAAGTGGCCATGTCGTGTTATCTGATTTTGCAACAACTGGTGATGGGGTTTTGACTGCGTTGCAGCTAATGGCTGAAATGAAATATGCAAACAAGTCTTTAGGTGAGTTGGCCTCTTTGGTCACCCGTCTGCCTCAAGTGCTAATAAACGTAAAGGGCGTAGACAAGGCCGCGACTGCTAAGCCAGTGGTTATGCAGGCGATTGCCGAAGTCGAGAATGAACTCGGAGATTCTGGTCGCGTTTTATTACGACCGAGTGGCACCGAGCCAGTTATTCGAGTAATGGTCGAAGCAGCTACGGCAGAAAAAGCCCAGCAAGTGGCGCAGGACCTAGCTAAGCTCGTGCAAGAACACTGTTCCTTGTAGTTACTAAGTAGAATTAGGAACATGTGTGGAATCGTTGGCTACGTCGGAACTCAGCAAGCAAGTACTGTAGTTGTCGATGGCCTTCGTCGGCTTGAATACCGCGGCTACGACTCAGCCGGTGTGGCAATTGTGGCCAACGGAACCATCGAAACCCGCAAAAAAGCTGGCAAGTTAACCAACCTCGAGTCCGAAATTGATCAGGCTCCCTTTACGCTCTCACATACTGCGATTGGCCACACTCGCTGGGCAACTCATGGCGCACCGAACGATGTTAATGCCCACCCTCATGTAAGTGAAGATGGCTCTATCGCCGTTATCCATAACGGCATCATTGAGAATTTTGCAGTACTGCGTGACGAGTTGCTCGCCCGCGGCGTTACTTTGCGCAGTGAGACTGATACCGAAATTGTGGCCCACCTACTGGCCGACCAAATGCCACTGTCCGCAAACCTGGCTGATGCGATGCGAGCAGTATGTCAGCGGCTCACTGGCGCGTTCACACTCGTTGCAGTGGAGGCCAGTACTCCTGATTTAGTTGTTGCAGCCCGTCGGAACTCACCATTGGTGGTGGGTCGCGGCGTTGGCGAGAACTTCCTAGCCTCAGATGTTGCTGCCTTCATCGCACACACCAAATCAGCAATTGAGTTGGGGCAAGACCAGGTTGTCGAGATTACGCCGAGTGACATTGTTGTTACCGATTTCTTTGGCAACCCAGTAGAGGTAACTGAATATGAAGTTACTTGGGATGCATCAGCTGCCGAGAAAAATGGCTATGACCTGTTCATGCTTAAAGAGATTGCTGAACAGCCAAAAGCGGTGGCAGACACGCTAATTGGTCGCATTGACGAAAACGGAAAAGTTGCTCTCGAGGGCCTAAATCTTTCTGATGAGTATTTGAAAAATGTCGACAAAATTATCATTACCGCCTGTGGCACTGCATATCACTCCGGGCTGATTGCAAAGTATGCGATTGAACATTGGACTCGCGTTCCATGCGAAGTCGAGCTTGCAAGTGAGTTCCGTTATCGTGATCCGATTTTAACCGCCAGCACGTTGGTCATTGCAATCTCGCAGTCTGGTGAAACTATGGACACATTGATGGCGATGAGATACGCCCGCGAACAAGGTGCCAAAGTACTAGCAATCTGCAATAGCAATGGGTCCACCATCCCACGAGAGAGCGATTCAGTGATCTACACAATCGCTGGTCCTGAAGTTGCTGTTGCTTCAACTAAGGCATTTCTGACCCAAATCGTTGCTTGCTATTTATTCGCGATGTACTTAGCTCAGGTTCGTGGAACTGGATACGGGGAGTCGAGTGCGCAGATTGCGCTAGAACTTGGTCGAATGTCCGCAAAAGTTGATCTAGTGCTGGACACCACTGAAGGTGTGCGCGAACTGGCCCGTAACTTCGTCAATGCCCAGAGCGTCCTGTTCATCGGCAGAAGTGTCGGTTTCCCAGTGGCACTCGAAGGCGCGTTGAAACTCAAAGAATTGGCGTACATGCATGCCGAGGGATTTGCCGCGGGTGAACTGAAGCACGGCCCGATTGCGTTGCTGGAAGATGGTTTGCCAGTTTTTGTTGTAGTTCCACCGCAAGATGATGAACTTCACGACAAGATTGTTTCTAATATTCAAGAGGTACGAGCGCGCGGGGCAATCACTATCGTCTTAGCCGAAGAGGGTGACGAATCAATTAATGAATTCGCTCACCACATCATTCGCCTGCCTAGATGCCCAGCACTTTTGCAACCGCTAGTTTCAACTGTTCCACTGCAAATTTTCGCTTGCGAGATGGCCACGGTAAAGGGCTTCGACGTCGACCAGCCGCGCAATCTGGCTAAAAGCGTTACGGTTGAGTAGTCGGCGATAGCGGTGCTTGCACCCGGCCGATACCACCAAAGTTATTGTTGTGCCATGGCGTGTTAATTGGACTGATGACCACGCCCACCCGTGGATTAGCGGCCTCGACAATCAAACCAAAGCCAATGTACATCGCAACGTGCTGCACACCATTTTGACCGTAAAAGACCAGGTCGCCAGGCAGGGCATCTGTCATAGCTATGTGAATAGTTGCCGCAAACTGTTGCCCGCTCGTTCTGGGCACTGAAACGCCAGCAACTGACCATGCGCGTTGCACTAATCCGGAGCAGTCGTAGCTATTTGGTCCAGTCGCCCCGTGTACATAGCGCTTACCTACTTGCAGCAGTGCGAATGCGACCGCCTTATCTACATTGAGACTTCGTGGTGGCGGGTCGACAGTAACCGTAGGCAGGGTGATTTTACTTGGCGAAGGTTGGGGTTTAGCTGACGGTGATGGCGAGACTGAGACTGACGGCTTTGCGCTTGGACTAGGGGAGACGGAAACTTTAGGGGTGGCAGATACGCTGGGCCTTGCTGAAGTGCTGGGTTTTGCCGAAGTGCTGGGTTTTGCCGAAGGACTTGGGGTGCTGGACGTTCGGGGAGTCGCTGAGGTGCTGGGTTTTGCCGAAGCACTTGGTTTTGGGGTAGCCGAACCCGTTGCCGATGCGGGCACGCCGAGGTAGATCGGAGCCAGCAAGCACAAGGCAATGCTTGACGCGGTTATCACGCGTTTCATCGTTGGGCTACTTTCAGTTGGGGAAGGCAAAAGCCAGTAGACTCAACCACTTTATCCATGAAGCAGTGCTATTTCATGTGGATTCTGCCAGTGTCGCCTGGAGTGCCTCAGTTCAAATTGGAAAAACCCTCTAAACAAGGCAAAGTGGAGTTATGGCAATCGTTGGCATCGGTGTGGATGTAGTGGATTTGGCTCGATTTGAGCAGGTGCTCAAGCGCACTCCTGATATGGTCAACCGCCTGTTTACCGCCGCGGAGCAGACGAGCGCGGCTGGTCATCAACTGCCGGTAATGTCACTTGCCGGAAGATTCGCCGTCAAAGAGGCGGTGGCCAAAGCAGTCGGTGCTCCAGCTGGGATGGAGTTTCATGACTGTGAAGTTAGTAACGGCGGCGCACCAAAGTTGACCATCGTCGGAACGGTAAAGGCTGTTGCCGATGAACTCGGAGTCACCCACTGGCATGTCTCACTTAGCCACGACGGTCCAGTTGCTATCGCCTATGTGATCGCGGAAAGTCGCCCATAATGCAACTGAACCAGAATGATGCGTGAGAATAGAGTAATGACTACACCACATGCGCGTGCGGTAATTGATTTAGGCGCCTTAGCCGAAAATGTCGACCACCTCAATCAGATGACGGGCGATGCTGCGGTAATGGCCATCGTAAAAGCTGATGCCTATGGTCATGGACTGGTTCCAGCGGCCCAGGCGGCGATTGCTGGCGGGGCTACTTGGCTTGGCACCGCGCTTTACGAAGAGGCTTTAGCACTTAGGGCCGCCGGCATTTGCGTTCGGATACTTACTTGGCTGGGCACAATTGATGATCAGTTTAGTCAATGCATTGCAGCCGATATTGATCTCGGCGTAAGTTCACGTGAAGCATTGCTCGCAATTGTGCTTGAATCGCGCAAGCAGGGTAAGCGTGCTCGTATTCATTTCAAAGTGGATACTGGACTCAGTCGTAATGGCGTAACTTTAACTGACCTTGGCCAGCTGATCGAGCTAGCGGTTAGCGAATCCGACGCCATTGATGTAGTTGGTGTGATGTCGCATTTCGCTTATGCGGACGAGCCAAAACATCCCACGATTGCTGCACAAATTGCGGTATTCCATCAGGCAGTTGATGCAGTCGAATCAGCCGGAATTACCTTAGAAGTAAAGCACCTGGCTAACTCAGCAGCCACGCTCACATTGCCAGAGACCCACTTCAATTTAGTTAGGCCAGGCATCGCAATTTACGGTATTACTCCTGGATTAGCTCTTGGCAGTGCGCAGGAGCTCGGCCTGAAGCCAGTTATGACCATGCATGCATCAGTAGCGCTAGTTAAGCGAGTTCCAGCCGGTAGCGGTGTTTCCTATGCCCACTCTTACCACACTGCTGATGACACTACGCTGGCTCTGATCCCAGCCGGCTATTCCGATGGAATTCCACGAGCAGCCAGTAATAAGGCGCCGGTGCTTTTGGGTGGTCAGACTTATCAGATTGCTGGTCGAGTCTGTATGGATCAGTTTGTCCTTGATGTTAAAGATGCGCCAACCTCCATCGGCGATGACGCTATTTTGTTTGGCGACCCATTGCGCGGGGAACCAAGTGTTGAGGATTGGGCGCAGGCAGCCGGCACGATTGGTTACGAAATCGTCACGCGCATCAGTGCGCGAGTCGTTCGCGAATACATAAACCGACCGGTCTAATTATGACCACGATTACTATCGCTGACGTGCAGCAAATGCATAAACTGGGCGAATCAGTGGCTAAGCAAATGCGCAATGGCGACATAGTTGTGCTCAGTGGCCCACTTGGCGCGGGTAAAACTACATTTGCCCAAGGCATTGGGCGCGGACTAGGGATTAACGATGCAATCACCAGTCCAACTTTTGTTGTTGCTCGCCAACATCGCGCGGGAACGTCCGGACTGGGACTAACTCACGTAGACGCATATCGTTTGCGCACGGCTGATGATTTGGTCGACTTGGACATTGATTCACAATCGGCGCATGTCACATTAATTGAATGGGGCGCTGATTTTGTTGGCCACATTTGCGACAGCTGGCTGACCGTAGAAATTAGTCGCGACAGCATCGGTACCGATGATGCACCAGAGGCTGGCACTAGGGTCGTGCAGTTAACTGGCCATGGTCCGGATTGGTTTGGCCGAGAACTCGAGGTGGGATTGTGATCCTTGCGATCGATACTTCAGTTGGAATCTCAGTGGCCATCCATGACGGTCAGAAAACTCTCGCCCAACGTACGACCAGCGAACATGGTCAGCAAGGTGAATACACTGCTGATTATCTGAACGAGCTATTGACGAGCACTAATTGCGCACCCAGTGATATCAAACAAGTAGTTGTCGGCGTTGGGCCTGGCCCATTTACCGGTTTACGCGTAGGTATTGCAACCGCAGTGACATTTGCGCATGCCTTGCAGATTCCAGTGCGCGGTCTATGTTCTCTCGATGCCGTTGGTTTTGTGACTAGCGGTGAATGCATTGTTATCAGTGACGCTCGACGCAAAGAGCTTTATTGGGCGAAATATCTCGACGGCAAACGCGTAAGCGATCCGACGGTAAGCACGCCACAAGTTTTACAGCTAGATTTTCCAGGCACACATTTTGTCGGACCGGCAGCAAATTTGTACCCAGAATTGATTTCTGGCGAATTCCTTGAATTGCGGGCCGAGCATCTAGCAGAACTGCTGGCCAAAAATTTGGGTCAGTTTCAAGATGTTGTGCCAATGTATTTACGTAAACCTGACGCAGTGGAACCGACTAACCGAAAGCAGGTCTTGCAATGAGCATCGAATTAACCCAAATGCAGACTTCTGATGTGGCGGAAGTCAAAGCACTAGAGGATGTTTTATTTCCAGTTGACGCTTGGACACATGAGATGTTTCACAATGAAATTGCTGAAATCGGTGTTTCGCGTGAAGTGATGGTTGCTCGCTTGGCCGGCGCGCTAGTTGGCTACGTTTCTCTGCGATACGCCGGCGCGCAAGGAGATGTAGTCACAATCGCCGTTGACGGTTCTGCGCAAAAGCAGGGTATCGGTACGGTCATGATGAACTGGCTTGAAGCAGCAGCAGTACGCCACGGTGTAACCGAGCTGTTCCTGGAAGTGCGCAGTGACAACATTCCGGCTGTGGCAATGTATCTAGCTCGCGATTTTGAGCGCATTGACTTGCGACGCAATTATTATGCAGCGGGCGTAGATGCCTACGTTATGCGCAAGAGGTTACAGCGTGGTTGAGCCTTTAGTTCTTGGTATCGAAACCTCATGTGATGAGACCGGTGTTGGGATAGTGCGAGGCACCACCTTGCTCGCTGATGAAATTGCCTCGAGCGTCTCGGAACATGCCAGGTTCGGCGGGGTGGTTCCCGAGGTGGCGAGTCGAGCACACCTCGAGGCAATGGTTCCAACGCTTGAGCGTGCATGTAGTACTGCCGGAATTCGCCTTGATGAGGTAGATGCAATCGCGGTAACCGCTGGGCCGGGTTTAGCGGGCGCACTTCTAGTTGGAGTCGCCGCGGCAAAGTCGCTGGCGGTGGCGCTTGGCAAGCCCATCTACGGGGTTAATCACCTAGCGGCGCATGTCTGCGTAGATCAACTCGAACATGGAAAACTTGATGAACCAAGCATTGCGCTCTTGGTTTCTGGTGGACACTCATCATTGCTACTGGTTCCAGATATCACGCAGGATGTGATTCCACTTGGGCAAACCATCGATGATGCTGCCGGCGAGGCTTTCGACAAAGTAGCTCGGGTGCTCGGTTTGCCGTTTCCAGGTGGACCCTACATCGATCAAGCAGCTATGTCAGGCAATCCCAAGGCGATTGACTTTCCACGTGGCCTAACAAGTGCGCGTGATTTAGCAAAACATCGGTTTGATGTTTCTTTCTCTGGCTTGAAAACTGCTGTTGCCCGTTGGATAGAGCGCGAACAGGCGGCCGGAAACTCGGTTCAAGTAAATGATGTGGCAGCGTCGTTTCAAGAGGCAGTTGTTGATGTGCTACTTCGTAAGGCTATTGATGCCTGTTTAAGTAATTCGGTCAACACTCTCGTCTTAGGTGGAGGTGTGGCTGCCAATAGCCGATTACGCTCCGAAGCGCAGCAACGCTGTGATGAGCACGGCATCAAACTTCGTGTGCCAAGTGCTAAATTATGCACGGACAATGGAGCAATGGTTGCCGCGTTAGGCAGTGAGTTAGTTAGTCGTTCACGTCCGCCATCTGGCTTAACTTTTCCCGCTGATTCGGCAATGTCGATAAAGTTGCCAGTTGCACCCTGAGTTAGTTCCTCAGCCGGCAATGCGGCGACAGATCAGCCCTTTGTTTCCTGAATCATCGCGATAAAGCGCAACGACCAGCTCGGGTGCGCTCTTGGAAAGTTTTGGCGCGACCTGTTTTCGCATTTGTTCCACATCGATTTGTATGCCTCGGGTCATGATGGTGACAGCCGAAGCCGGAATATCTCGGATCGCTTGTGAAATACTTTTGGGCTCAGCTTTTGTCACGGCGACAATCTCAAAAACATCAGCAAGTTTGGGCTTACTCGCTAGCAGATTCGAAATCTCTTGCTGGCTTTCGGTGGTAATCCAACCGATGTGCTCGTTTACCAAGCCGCCACAAACTTTTTCAGCTAGCGCATCGATTGCATCAGCCCGGGTAATCGCGCTATCGGGTACAACAAGGAATCTGCCGATACTGCTGACTCTGGCAGGTCCGACTCCTTCAACAACCAGACCTTGTGACTCGCCAAGAACCACCGCCTGTTTCTTGCCAGAACCACCGCTAACTGCCATAGCTTCAACCAGATCGCCGTCGTGACTAACCCAAGTAGTATCCCAAGCGCCTAAGTACTCATCACTGATCCCTGGCGCCACTTTGCAAATGACTTTGTGCTGCTCGGCTAACTCCTCGATGAAACTCCAGCTTGGCGACCAGTTATCAGGATTAGAAATCCGCGCGGTCGCACCATCGATAGATCGCGCACCCTTCGGGTCACGGCGCATTGGATCGATGAATATCACATCAACGTCACTAATTTGCATTCGAGTAGCATCGCCCTGTTCAATCACGACATCAGTGCCGAGTAGATTGTGTCTGGCACAGTCAACGGTAATCGGGTCAAGCTCAATCGCTCGCACATTAAGGCCGGCTTGGGCCATGGCTAACGCATCAAAACCAAGACCACAAGTAAGGTCGAGGACTCGAACCCCCGTGCCAAACTCGCGCACGATTAATTCAGCCCGCCAATTTGCTACCGCTGGCCGCGTGGCCTGATGGATCCCATCTTGCGTTAGTAAAAACCTACTGACATCTATTTTCCAGCGCGATAGCAAGCTGCGCCGAAGTTTAGCTTGCGTAATTGCCTGTGAAATCAAGTCTGGTTCAATATCTGGGTTTTGTTTACGCAGGTTGGTAACCGCGGCAAAGGCATCATCGTAGGCGGCAGCTTGTTGAATGGTTATTTGTCCAGCCTCGCTGGCTAACCAGTTCAGATCAATTGAATTGTCACTCACTGATGATCAGCTAACCACCGCAGGCCGATACTGTGTTCATCGGCAAGAACTTCTTGGAACTGATCTCGAATAAAACTCTCAGCCATGCCACCGAAAATTGGAATGCTAACTGCAACCTTGGCTTCAATGGTCAAGCTAGAGGATTGACCCACTTGTTCGAGTAAGAAAGTGCCGGTTAGGTCAACTGGCTTGTCGATAACTTTGATGTTGAATTCTGCTCGGTAGGTGTTTTCAGATTCATGGGACCAAATCTGCTGCTCACGAATCTTCAATTCTGAGCCAAGGAATCTGGCATATGAATCTGGGATTCCATCAAGGCCTCGATAGATAGTTACGGTCTGTACACCTTTATCGTTGACAACCTCAAATGAGGCATCAGAATATTCGGCACACTTAGCTTCCAGGTATGTAGTTGCACTAAACATCGAAAAAACATTGTGACTACTCGCCGGAAAGTCCAGGGCTGCCTTTAGATCTGTCGCCATATCTCAATCATGCCTGACCTATCGCTAGGCTAAACATGTGCCATCGCAAATCCTCACTGCCTCGCTAACCTCGCAGGCAACAGATTGGCTCGGAAACTATGGCGCACTTGGCTTCTATAGTTTGGTTTTTTTCCTGGTTTTCTCTGGCACTGGGTTATTCGTCGGGGCCTTCATCCCATTTATCACCGGTGATTCGCTACTTTTTGCTGCTGGCTTACTGGCACACAACAACGACAGATTAAATATTTGGGTACTAGCCATCGGTGTCGGACTTTCGGCTTTTGTGGGGGACCAGCTCGGCTTCATTTTGGGTCGTCATTACGGCCGGCCCTATTTAGATAAGCGCACTGGTTCCTGGGTGCACTCGGCCATTGCTAAAAGCGAAACCTTCTACCAAAATCTTGGCTGGTGGGCGGTGGTGGTTGCCCGCTTTATCCCATGGGCAAGAGTTTTCGTGCCAGCCATCGCTGGCATCTCCAGAATGAACTACTACAAATTCTTGAGTGGTAATTTTGTCGGCGCGGTCGTGTGGGGAATTGGCCTTGCTTTGACTGGCTACTACTCAGCAACTATCCCAGCCGTTAATCACGCTGCGTATGCAATCGCGACCTTCTTCATTGCAGGCTCAGTACTAGCAGGCTTAAGGATTTGGTGGCTTAATCGCACCAACATCTCGCTTTGAAGTTTCGGTAACTTATCCACAGACTTCTCCCTAATCAAGCGCACATTGGTCCAACCTGCTTATTTTTAATGGGCCGCTTATTGCGAGTTCAATTCGTGGCTTAGGGGGAGTCATGTCAGGCGATGCAATTGCTGCGCGAGATATTCCTGGGCACACCGCCGACTCTGATTTACAACTTCAACCGATGCATGCTGGCCAAGAAATGGCCATTGGCTCTAGTGCTGTGGGCGATTCTGAAAATTTTGCACGCATGGGGTTCGTATCAGCCCCTGAAGGAACAGAGCACTTCGGCGCTATCCAGAAATATTTAGAAGATCCGAGCGTCGAAGAAATCTGGATAAATCGGCCAACTCGAATATTTATCGCCCGAGGCGGTCGTCCCGAACTAACTACGCTATTGCTAACCGAAGATGAGGTTAGAACTTTGGTTGAGCGAATGCTCACGTCTACCGGGCGCCGAGTGGATCTATCTCAACCGTTTGTCGACGCCATGTTGCCGGATGGTTCTCGAATCCACGTCGTGATTCCTGATGTCACGCGCGAGTACTGGTCGGTGAATATTCGTAAATTCATCACCAAAGCGCATTCCCTTCAAGATTTAGTGCTTCAAGGAAGTCTCACGAAAGCCGCAGCTGCCTTCTTGCAGCATTGTGTCGATGATGGTTTAAACATCATCGTTTCGGGTGCCACTGGTGCTGGAAAAACTACGATGATGAACGCGCTACTCAATAGCGCGCCGGCAAGTCAGCGAGTAGTGACCTGCGAGGAAGTATTTGAACTGCAGCTAATAAATCCAGACTGGGTAGCCCTGCAGACCCGCCAAGCCAGCCTGGAGGGCACTGGTGAAGTTACGCTTCGACGAATCATCAAGGAGGCGCTTCGAATGCGACCCAACCGCCTTGTTGTTGGCGAGGTCCGCCAGGAAGAGTGCCTGGATTTATTAGTTGCGATGAATTCGGGAATGCCAAGCATGTGTTCGGTTCACGCAAATGGAGCGAAAGAGGCAGTCGCGAAACTTTGCCTGCTACCCATGTTGGCTGGCAGTAATGTGTCAGCAGAATTTGTGATACCGGCGGTGGCTGCAGCTGTTGACGTGGTAATTCATTTGGCCCTGTTGCCTGGCGGCCAGCGGGTAGTGCAACAAATTGCTTCGCTAAGCGGTCGAATTGAAGGCAGTGTGATCGAGGTAGCAGAGATTTTTGTTCGCCGCGATGGGCAGCTTATCCAAACTGGTGTAAACCCTGATTCAAAATCAACACTCTGTGCACACGATAGTTCAATTACCAATTTTGTAGGCAGGCAGCAATGAATCTCTTGGTATGTTTGGTTGGCGCAGTGGGAATCTTGCTAATAATCCAGGCGCGAAGTGGAATGCGCCAGGTCGCTTGGCCCAAAATTTCGCGAAGCCAAAAGGAAAACATTGATTGGCCCGATGTCGTAGACAATCTTGCATCTGCGATCCGCTCTGGACTCTCACTGGGGCAGGCGATGTTGGTGCTAGCTGAATCTGCGCCACAGGAATTGAGTCGGCCACTTTCTGTCTTTGCGCAGACCTATCGCAGTTCGGGTGATTTTAAATTAGCCATGCTGAATCTGAGTGAACAGTTAAAAAGCCCGGCAGCAGACACATTTGCCGCGGCGCTTATCATGGCAAATGATCTCGGAGGAACTGAACTGGGAACTTTGTTGCGTTCACTATCAGACTCACTTCGCACCCAAGCAGCCCTGACTGGCGAAATTCGAGCACGACAGAGCTGGACAGTAAATGGCGCCAAATTAGCAATTGCCGCTCCTTGGCTAACCGTTGCGGTGCTAAGTCTGCATAGTGACGCAAGACAGATGTATTTTTCTCCAGGCGGATTATGGTTACTGCAGGTTTGCGCGTTAGTCTCTGTGGTTGCCTATTGGCTCATGCGACGCATCGGAAAGTTGCCGAATAATTCACGGATTTTGGGGCAGCCATGATTGTGTCGTTTTTTGGAGCACTATTCGGACTGGGTGTCTATTTTTGTTGCAACAGCTTTATCGCGACTCGTAAGCCTAGAACCAAAATCGTCGAGCGAAATCTTCGGTTCAACATCCTCGAAACACAAGATCCATTAATATCGGGGTTTAATTGGCTTACAGCAAAAGTCAAAAGCGACCGATTTTTCCCATGGGGAATCGATTCGGAAGTAGAGATTTCGCTACGCCATGCAAATGATGTGCGCACATTAGCGCAGTTTCGTCGGTCGCAAATCATGAGCATGTTCGGTGTTCAGTCACTTGTTTTGGTCTGGATTGGGTTGCGCAATCTTGGTCACCATCATGTTCGTCCAGAGACAGTGGTCCTACTCCTGCTGGCTTGCATCCCGGTCAGTGGGTGGTTTCTATTTTCCTTCCTGCAAACCAAGGTAAAAAAGCGCACACATGACGTGGATCAACAACTTGCAACCATTTTGGAGTTACTCGCGTTTTCAGTATCTGCCGGCGAGCCAGTGATGATGGCCATCAAACGAGTGTCCGATCTATGTGTTGGCGAACTCGCGGAAATTCTGAAACAAACTTCCCAGCGACTAGCACTTGGATTTACTATTTCGCAGTGTTTAAACATGGCGCACGCACAGTCGGCTAGCCCGTCGTTTCAACGCAGCATTCGGGCGATTCGGGCAGCGATTGATCGCGGGACTCCCATTGCGACAGTACTTAGAGCTCAAGCCAATGACTCGCGATCCTTGACTCATCAAAATCTGCTTAGTCTTGCGGGCAAGAAGGATGGGGCAATGATGGCACCGATTGTATTTCTGATTCTGCCGATGATTGTGTTCATCGCGCTTTATCCAGGCTTGAAGGCTTTGCAACTGGGCTAAGTCAAACCAAGAGGAGGAAAAATGACCAAAAAAATGACACAAGTAACGTGCGCAGTTCTGGCGATAGGGCTGGCTACTCGTCGGCGACTACTTGACCTGGCCAGAGGAGAGCGCGGTGATGTACCGGGATGGGTGCTGATCACCGTTATGACTGCAGGTTTAGTTGTTGCGCTGTGGTCTGTCGCTGGCCCACAACTTAAGTCGGTCTTAAACAATGCGCTACATTCGGTCACTGCGCCGTAGACAGCGTGATTCCAGAGACCGTGGTTCGCAGACTGTCGGCTTCTCGCTCGTTGCTCCATTGCTGGCGTTGCTGGCAGTGCTGGTTATGCAGATTGTTGGACTGGTTACCTGCAGGGTCACGGTGGCACTAGCTACCCATGAGGCCGCTCGCATTGCCGCGGCCCAAGGGAGCACCGCCGATAGCGCAAGAACAGCCGCGAATAAATATCTTGTTTTATCGGGGTTCACCTCATGCGGGAAAGTGGTGCGTATTTACAGAAAACGAGAATCGGGCATATTGATGGCTGTGGCGCACGTTGAACAGTGTTTAACGGTTCCGTTTTTTGGCAAACAAGTGCGCCTCGTGAGCGAATCAAGCCAAGTTGACGAGAGTGATTTATGAAGCTGCAGGCAGACCGCGGGAATGCAGCGATTGAGTTCATCGTAGTTGCCGTATTTCTACTCATCCCGATTTGTTATTCGTCTATCGCCTGTGCCAGCACAGTTAACGAGTACCTAATCGTTAACTCAGCGGCCCGAAATGGCGCTCGTGAATTCGTTCTGCAAGCCGACGAGACCTCTGCTCGCGCTGCAGCATTGGCACAAGTGCGTCAACAGCTAGCACACAGAAACCTGGGAAACACTACCTACTCAATTCAGATAACCTGCACCGAACATCCATGTTTTATGCCGGATGGGTTCGTAACCTTGCAAGTGAAAGGTCAAAGAAAATTTTCTGTACCGTTACTTGGGTCGGTCCAAATTCCCATCTCAGCCACACAGACTTTAGCGATTGACGCTTTGCGATGAAACGGCTTGAATTAGAAAATGATCGAGGCTCATTACTAACTTTTGGAATTGGAATTGCAATTTTGGTTCTGATGCTGGTCACAGTTTCGGTCAACATTGCAACCTTATGGACAACGAAAGTTACCTTGAGTTCAGTTGCTGAAGGGGCTGCGCTTTCTGGAGCTCAGGGAATCGACATTAATTTCATCTACCAGCATGGCGCACATTCTCCTGTTGTCTTGAGCGACTCGGAAGTTCGGTTTCGGGTAAAAAAATACCTCAGACTTAGGCAGGTCAAAAGTCAACTCGGTGACCTCAAACTGGATTCAGTAACAATTCGTCGAGATACAGTTACGGTTCTACTTAGTTGCAAACCAGATCTACCATTTGGTTACTTCTTGCCGGCCATGCCTAGCCGAGTCAAAGCAATCGCCAGTGCGAAGCAGCAGATTGGACCGTAACCAGGCGCTATTAGTTCACAGTGGCAAGCGAAGTGATTATCTGAGGCAACCCCGCTAACCTTGGACATTATGAGTACTGGTGATTTTGCTGCAGATCTGGCAGCCCTGAATACCACACTTGGCAGCATTGAAAAGGTTTTGGACTTACCTGGCATGCAAGCTGCAGTTGTTGATTTAGAGGCCCAGGCCTCGGTTCCTAACCTTTGGGATGATCAAGCTCGGGCTCAGCAAATCACTAGCAAACTCTCACAAACTCAGTCCGAGATTGCCCGACTAAAGGGCCTGCGCAGCCGGCTGGATGACCTTGAAGTCCTTCAGCAACTCGGCGAGGCTGAGGGCGACTCGGAGATTGAAGCGGAAGCACAAACTGAACTTCAAAGCTTGGAAAAAGCAATCGGCGAATTAGAAGTGCGAACTTTACTTTCTGGCGAATACGATCATCGTGAAGCGCTCATGTCGATTCGCGCGGCAGCTGGTGGCGATGAAGCGGCGGACTGGGCCGAAATGCTGTTGCGGATGTATTTGCGCTACTGCGAACGGCACAATTGGCAGACTGAAATTTATGACACTTCTTATGGTGAGCTTGCTGGCATCAAGTCGGTAACATTTGCGATCAAGGCGCCGTATGCGTACGGAACCTTGGCGGTGGAGCAGGGCACGCATCGGTTAGTTCGCATCTCACCATTTGATAGTCAGAGTCGCAGGCACACCTCCTTTGCTGAAGTCGATGTGATTCCAGTGGTGGAGCAGACCGATTCAGTAGAAATTCCAGAAGATGAAATTCGCATTGATGTATATCGCGCATCGGGCCCGGGTGGCCAGGGCGTTAACACGACCGACTCCGCGGTGCGCATTACTCACATACCAACGGGAATCGTGGTTTCGTGTCAGAATGAGCGTTCGCAACTTCAGAATCGTGCTACAGCCATGGCAGTTTTGCAGGCCAAATTACTCGAACGTCAACGACAGCTTGATAAAGCAAAAATTAATGCATTAAAGGGCGATACTGCGGGGTCATGGGGTAACCAGATGCGAAGTTATGTTCTGCACCCGTACCAGATGGTCAAGGATCTGCGCACTGAAGTTGAAACGGGCAACACCGCTGCTGTACTCGACGGTGAAATTGATTCCTTTGTTGAAGCAGGAATCCGCTGGCGACGAGAGCAACAATCGCTTTAGATATGTGCCAAGAAATCTATTTTTGAACTTGTCTGGAATTCGACTTGAAGTTCGTTGCCTGTTGCTGTTGGCTTCAAAGTCCAACTTCCGCCGTCGGCAACTATGTCATGCAGGCCGTTTCCCGGCTGTACAGCTCCTGCGGAAATCACACCGTTATCCAGCGCAGTCAGTTGAATTTTTGAATCATCTTCAATCGTGCTAACGGAAAAATGAATTTCGCTAGCTCGTGCATGCCGACTGGCATTCGTGACTGCTTCTGCGCAGGCAGACTTCATGCAAGCATGAAGGTACGAATTGGTATCCAGTATGTGGGCTGCTTCGGGTGACAATTCAAAACTTACGCCTAAAATTCCTAACCAAAGCTCGGTCAAACTCTCAAGAACAGCGTTGAAGTTGTCCTTAGGTCGGTCGGTCGCATCGATGGCCCCTAATGTAGCCACTTCGTTGGCCACCAATGCAAGCAATTCAACGATTTGATTCGCTTCGGTTGCATCAATCAGAGCACTCTGCTGTTCAGGTTGCTCCAACTTTTGGTGCAACTTCATTCGGATGGCGGCAATTTTTCCCTGCACCGGACCGTGCATTAGGCGAGCAATGTCGCGCCGGACGGTGTTGCGCTGGCGTTGAATTTGCGCAAGTTGCGACTCAATCGCAATGTTTAATTCCATCAGGGTTGAACTTGAGGTCTTGTAAGCGTCATTAAAATACTTATAAATCGAACCCACAAATACTGCCACGCTGCAACTGAGTCCGGTCACAACCATGTAGGCCGAATCTGCTGTAGTTTTCGATGAATAATACCGCGATAGCGTGGCAATAATTGAGTCACCGCCTACAGCTAGCCGAGTTATGAAAACAATTAACATCGCCATCACAACCCACACTGTCGATGGAACAGTCTTGGGAATCGGCAATTTGTCGACTGCTACTTTAAGCAAAAAGATTGGCAGAAACGAGGCGATCACTGACGGAGAGGTGACTTGATGGGAGGTCGGTGTCGCCCAAACCGTTGCGATGGTAATCAGGAATGTGATGCCCAACGCGATGTTAAAACTGCTTACCGGAGCAAGCGGCAGCCGCTTCCAAGCCAAGCGTGGTAACTCGAATGTGCTAGAGGGTAGGTAAGGAGCACGATATGCGGTAGGCACCACCTGCAATACTTGAATGAGAGCCCTTAGATCGTCGTTAAGCACTTGATCCACACTCTTTAGTACCGAGGAAATTGTGGGAGTATCTGCGCCCATACTTACAGCTAGCTCCAACTGTTCGCCGATTCTGACTAATTCTGGTCGGATACCTTCATTGATGGACGCTATTAGATCGCGTTTCTCTGCAATGAGATCAGCCTCCGCACTGCGCTGTAATGATTCAAGTACGAGTGTATCTGCCTGGAGAGCTTGAAATATTTTTTTGTACCGCACTTGCCGTTCTGCGATGTATGCCGCGATGCTAAAACTTGTTGCTGAAAAAATGCTGATCATTAGGAACTTTATGAAAAAGGAGTAGTGGGCTCCGCCAATAATGAAGTTGTAAGCAGTCATGACCAGTGCAACCGAGGTAGCGCTGACTGACCATGTAACCAGCGTCAGTCTGCCTTGGTGATTACCTATTTTTGACGAGTGAAGCTTTAAATAATTTCCAACAGCGAAGCACAGAGCAATGGCACCAAAGTTACTAACTCCTATCAGCATGCCTATTAATGCATTGTGATGTACCGCATCCATGCGTGTGCTGAATGCCATCGCAAAAGTGGTTGGTAGTTGGCTGAGGAGCACAGGCCATGAGAGCGACTTGCCGCTTGCTAAAATATTCCTGATTCTATTTAGGATCATTTAATGAGCACCTTGCCTTGTTGCCAGAGTCGAACGGCAACAACGCGCGGATTAATATTCGGATCAGCATTTATCTCAAGCGAAGCAAATAGTCGATGGATCATGCTCTCAGTGGCTTTAAGTGTGCGATTACGTGCTTCGGCAATAGCGGCGTTTGAGAGTCCATCGCTTAGCAACTTAAGTAGCTCTGCTTGTTTTTTGCTGACAATGTACAGGCCATCAGTCTTTTCAAGTTTGGCTCCTTGAACCGAACCATGCTCTTCAAGCGAGTCGACTATCGCATTGTGAATGTCTTGAGCTGATACCAACGATTTAATTAAGAAAGTTACGTCCTCGGGTAGTTTTGAATTGGCACCAAGCGCCAATTCAGGCGAAGCGTGGGAGGTTAAAATCACCTTACCGATCCAGGGAAAATCGCGTTCTAGGTAATTCAGCAAATCCGAGCCGGTTGGACCTTCACCAAGGTCTAGGTCTGTGACGACTACGTTCGGCGAAAATTCTGGCAATGCCGCAATGGCTTCGGCAACATTTTTTGCGGCTCTTACGCTGACTCCGAGGTTGGTGAGAAGTTCACTGACCATGTTTCTGGTGAATCCCTCGTCTTCAACAAACAAGACCCTGAGTTGGAACTGTTGTTCCGATGCCTTGTCCATTGTTCTATTGTTCACGAATTGCTCACATAAGGTAAATGCCCAACAAGTGATTTTCACCGAGTTTGTCGGCAAAATTGGGGGAAATCATGCGTCTACGATTCTGTTTCTAGGCGCAATCCTCGTCGGTGACACGCTCATGCCAACGGAAAATATAGCAAGCATCCTGCGTGTCCTGCTTACGCAGATCTGCGGTGCGAAATAGCGTGGAAGTTTTGTAAAGTCGGCGAGCCTCGGTCGCTAAAAAGCTAACCAGTCAATAGGGTTAAAGAGTTATTTCCTCTGCCCAAAAAGTTGGAGACTGCTCGTGAATTCCCCGGAGCCCATGATTAGTTTTGACCATGTGTCAAAGCAATACAAACATGGAAATAGGCCAGCTTTGGACGACGTTTCCTTCACTATCGATCCGGGGGAGTTTGTATTTTTGGTGGGCTCGTCAGGTTCGGGCAAGTCATCCCTGCTGCGCTTATTGCTAAAAGAGGAAAAGGCCACATCGGGCGTGGTCAAACTCGATGGCGTCGAAGTTGGCAAATTGCGCGATCGTAAACTTCCAGCATTTCGCCGCAAGCTTGGCATCGTGTTCCAAGACTTCCGCTTACTGCCGACCAAATCGGTTTTCGATAACGTTGCATTCGGCATGCAGGTGATTGGAAAATCACGTAAAGAAATCAAGTCGCGGATTCCTGAAGTACTTGAGCTGGTTGGCCTGGATGGCAAAGAATCAAGATTGCCTACGCAACTTTCTGGCGGTGAGCAACAACGAGTAGCCATTGCCCGCGCTATCGTGAACGGCCCAAAGCTGCTGCTTGCAGACGAGCCAACCGGCAACCTTGACCCATCCACAAGTGTCGGAATTATGAAGATTCTCGATCGGATTAACCGTACCGGCACCACGATTCTGATGGCCACCCATGATGTGGCGATTGTGGATCAGATGCGTAAGCGCATTATTCAGATGGAATCTGGCCACATCGCTCGTGACCAAGAGCGTGGCATTTATGGACATACGGGACACTGATGCGAATTTCATACATTTCCAAAGAGTTGCGCAATGGTTTGCGCCGAAACTTTACGATGACTTTGGCACTAGTTATCTCGGTAGCCGTCTCCTTGACCTTATTCGGCTCTGCACTCTTGATGAAGTCGCAGGTCGAACGAATGAAGGGCTACTGGTACGACAAGGTGCAGGTTTCGATCTACCTGTGTGGAGAAAACTCCGTATCACTTACCTGCACAGGAAAAGTGACTGACCGGCAACGCGCAGACATCAAAACAACTCTAGAAAGTCTTGAGCCAACTGTTCAATCGCTTTATTATGAATCATCTGATCAGGCCTACGCTCGGTTTAAAGTTCAATTCAAAGGCTCGCCAATTGTTTCAAGTGTGAGTGCCGCTGCCTTGCCTGGGTCATATCGTGTGAAACTTGACGACCCGGCCCATTTTGATGTTGTTTCCACTGCGCTTAGTGCAACACCAGGAATTGAGTCGATTGTCGATCAGCGCAAACTATTACAAAAGTTTTTCCAAATACTTCGTGGGCTACAAGCGTTTGCCTTGGCGGTGGCGGCTGCGATGTTATTTGTAACGGTGTTGCTCGTGATGAATACTGTACGAATTTCAGCATTCGCTCGTCGGCGTGAGACTGGAATCATGCGGTCGGTCGGGGCGAGCAACATGTCGATCCGATTGCCATTTATTGTTGAGGCTGTCTTTGCTGCAACTGTCGGGGCGACCTTGGCTTCAGGAACATTGTTGGCAGTGAAGAAGTACGTGATCGATCAAAGACTGGCAGCCAATATCTCGTACATCCCATTTATTACCTGGCAGGAAGTTTGGACTTTGATTCCGCTGCTGTATGCGGCAGGCGTCGGAATTACTGTCATAGCGTCATCCCTAGTACTACGGCGGTATTTGCGCGGATAGCGCCCTGCTGGCCAGGCGCACTATTGCCACATTTGCGCGGAATTCAAAGAAATATCCACTGAAACAGCGGCAAGTCACACGGGTAACTGACACTACTTCGGCTAGTCTGAATAAGTTGCTTCCCCGGTGATAGGAGTTTGTCATGCATGCATTTATGCAGCGTGGATTCCGTGCGTTTTTGGTCACCTCACTCACTTTGTCGCTCGGCTTTGGTCCAGTTGGCGCTGACACCCTGAAGCAGAAGATTTCGGCGGCTGAAGAAGATGTCACTGCGGCCACACAAGAGGTACTGACAGCTCGTGCCTCACTCATTCAAGCACAGCGCAAACTTCCTGCTGCCCGGGCAGCTCTGGCTAATGCGAATCGAGAGGAGGCC
>Ga0114964_10000607_pt1 | contig 27837 bp, 20 predicted proteins | sample C_131016_MF_Meta_FD_92638 | JGI IMG/M metagenome (GOLD analysis project Ga0114964, IMG submission 92638) | Freshwater microbial communities from Lake Croche, Canada to study carbon cycling - C_131016_MF_MetaG | ecosystem: Environmental > Aquatic > Freshwater > Lake | place: Lake Croche, Canada...
ACCAGCGGGGCCCCCTGCTGATCGACCAAAACAGCCACAATTTCGTCTATGCGACCCATAAAACACCCTAACCCAATTATTCGAACAAATGTTCGAATCTAGAGTTTATAGGGATGCTCTGACATTGCAAATTTGGCTAGTAAAAGGAGGGATTTGAACAGTACCCGCAGCCGTAAAACGACTATCAACCCAAGATGCTAGCCACTAAAGAGTCTTCAATTACAAGCTATCTGAAGGGAAAAACTTCTGAAAATACTTGCGCAAGGCTGGATCGCAAACATAAACGTAGGTTCCGTATATTCCGCGAGTTAGAAGCACTCTATAGATTTGCTTCACGTATTGAATAAGGTCTTCATCCGTGAAAACGAGGCCACAACGTTTGTTGTTTTCTTTGCCCTTTGTATCGAAGTAATTTGAGCGATCAAAGCAAATACTTCCAGTAGCCTCATCGAAATACAGATCCTTACCGATGATTACTCCGCAGTAATTCAAGTCGTAGCCCTGGATAGTGTGGATCGAGCCAACTTCCTCGATTGAAGTAGGTGAATTTACCCAGTCGGTGGCGGTTCTATTCCAAGGGAACTTGACGCCATCAATTTCGATGTCGTGTTTCACAGATGCGCCCGAGCCAGAGCGCTTTTTTGTCCGCCATTTCCAAGCAAAGCCGGCAACCAACCTCGCTAAGCCCTTCTCATCATTTTTGACTGTTAGCTGAGAGACCATCTCATTAATATTTTCAAAAATCCGAAAGTCATAGTCGCCAAATCCGTCAATCTTTGCAGTCGCGGTCTGGTCTATGACAGAAGAAACATAATCGACGTATTGCTTTCCACCTCTCACGCGCATTTGAGTCTCGAGGGTAAACAAATTGTGGGCTAATTTTGCCCGTTTTTCGATATCTTGAATCAGCTTCAGAGGTAAGTCTGACGGCATAACACTTTGAGCAGAATCTAGAAGCAGAATTTGGTTAGTGGATTGCTTTTCGATCCAGTCCAACTGATTCAATTCGCAGTTGTCCACATTTGCAGTACCAAATAAACGACCATTGATGGCGGCAAAATCCTTATTCTGTTGAGCTGAAGACATATTGGCTCGGATTTTTAGTCTGTGTGCCTCATCGACAATTAGAAGATCCCATTTTTGAGTTGACTTACCCACATCAAAAGGGCTGATGACCATGTCCTGGTGAAGTCCAGGGGTGGCTTTGAATACACTTTTCAAAGTCTTTCTCAGGGATTGCTGAGGTACCACTAGGGCGATTTTCCAACCCGATAGCAATTCTCGGTACCCGGGTTGGAAGAAATCTGAGAACAGCGAGTCAACGTCTAATGTGTCGCTCGGATCACTTCTCATTATGTCTACGAGCAGCTTGACCAAATAAGTAGCCACAATTGTCTTGCCGGTACCAGGCGCACCATGAACCACCAGTTGGCCTGATGGTTTTTTGGTGCCATCGCCAAACATGGATTCAAGTATCGATTCGATTGCCAGTGCTTGATCATGGCTGAGCGACTTGAAAGGCGAGTATTTGAAGAGATTGTCATTCACAATGTCAGGAATTGACCTAGATATCAGCCCTTGAGCTCTTAAACCTTCGAAAATTTCATCAAATGATGCTCGGTAAGAATCGCGGTCAAAGTAGTCATAATCGCTGATTCCGGCATTGCTGTTTAGCACTTCGAACTTACCGTCAGCGTGAAAGAACCTGATTAGATGCGACTCGAGATCATGGCAGGCCGACTTATGGAATCGATTGTGAAGGATTATTCGAACTTCACGAAGATTCTTTCTCGAAATCGATTTCTTATGTTCAGCCATCCGAGAAGTTGCGCTCGTCGTCTCGCCAATGTAAATCTGCTTTTTATCGTTCAAGGTATAGACGACTGGCCAATCGTTCAATTTCTGATCGGCTAAAGCTAAAGTTTTCACTGCCCCGAGGTCAAAAGGGGCCGCTTTTATCTCAAAGTCGGTCATATTTCGTGCTCCTGCCTTTAGAGAGTTCAACTGGGTACTTGGCTTCAGTCACAACGAGTTTTGTCAAAATCAAATTTTCAGGAAGTTCGCCAAGTCGTTCTGCCAGAAGGAAACAATATGTAAGCACATCGGCCAATTCTGATTTGACTGACTCAGTCTCTGTCGGCGCTGACCACTGGAAGCATTCCAGCAATTCGCCAGCCTCGATTGCGATGCTTTTAGCAAGATTTTCAGCGCTGTGAAATTGCCCCCAGCCCCTGGACTCGACGAACTTGGATAAGGCGGCCAGCACTTCTTTGTTTGTTGGAGATTGGGGCATTTAAATTCCTAACCGTTCTGCTTGGTGCAAGAAGCTAACACTGATCAACTCTCTAAGAGAAATTCAAGATTTGAGGCCAGAAGTTCAAACGATAAACTCACGCCCTCAATTACTGTCGAAAACCTACTTATTCAAAACCGTTTTCAGGATCGCAAGAGCATCACCACGCGCCAGCGTTTCATGTTGCCTTTGGTTTCTGTAAGAGCGAAGGCATTCATAGCAGCTTGTATCTTCACCACACTCACAGGTGTTCATCCTGTCATAGGCATTATTGAATACGGTCACTAGGTTTTCTGCAATCAGCTTTGCAAACCCAGCTCCCGCAGGAACAGCATCCACTAAAGCGATGTTCATCTGCTGAGCCGAAGAGGGCAAACAGATCACGTCGATGTCATCGTGCGCAATTTGAAGGCCTGCTGATGCCCCTTCAAGGAGCGCGTAGGCAGTCGCTTGACCGCCACCCTTTGGATCTAAGCCGGTACCAGTCATGTCAATAGTGACAGTGACAATGTCTGTTTGAAATTGGTGACCCAAGTGCACTTTGTCTACAACGAACTTCTGTGAGCACTTGGAGCCCTCTTTGTAAGGGCGGTCATGGGCTTCCATCTTGCCAGCCGAACCTGGAACTGAAGCTTTGCAGGAAGGGCAAAGGTAGTATCCAGAGGCGTTTTGGCCCGAATTTATGAGAACTAACTCTGCAATAGTGCGTAGCTGGGCTGTGACACGGTGACCTGGAGTCTTTTGCCCCTCAACATGAACAGCAAGTCCGTTCTTTGCCAGATGCAACTCTCGACTTCCTGCGGACGGCTTAAGCGTTTCCCCGGGCCGAGTAGACCCGCCGCTTGCAATGAAACCCCATTCGGGAATTACATATTCCGAAATTTTGGGTAATGGAGATGAACATGATTGACAAGTCGACAGTTTGCTCATCTGATTTGCAATTTGCTGATTGTAGTGATCACAGATTGGGCACTTTGCATACTGCATTCGCTGAAATTCCTTATTCGGCACATGCCCCAGGCCTATGCTCTGCCACAAGTACCCGGCTGCCACAATTGAGGAGCCTGGTGCGTATTCAAAGATTGCAATTGAAAGGTCTCGATCCAAATCCACCTTCTCACTGTGTGCTTCTGATCGCCTTGGACTGAGTGTGACGGTGTCTACAGGGAATCCATATTTAGGAATCAGGTTGTTTTTTGAAAGGAACGAAATCATGTCTGTTGACAGGATGTTGTCTTTAATGCGAGTCAAATTTGCGGCCTCAAAGAGCGCTTTTGCACCGCCTTTCGCTGTTGCTGCGTCAATCAAGCTTGTGTATTCCAGAATTTCATCTGCAAATTTGGCCTTCACATTAGCGAGCAGAGTTGTGAAATCACTTAGGGTGCGCGCCCAAATTTGAACTGCCTTTGGCTTGAGAACATCGGGCGCTATTGAGTTGAATCGTGTCTGCAGAGCGACAGCGTTCGCATGAACCCAGGCAGACATTTGTTCACTGTGCGGCGTTGCTGAAGTCAAAAAGAAAGTGCCGGCTTTCACAGTATTGTCAATTGAATATGACTGGAAGTATGCAGAGAAGAACACGCTGTACATGTGTCTTTGCAAAATTCGCTCGTTCTCAAGTTCTACATACGGCGCACGCATTTGGCCCGCAACCAGAGAAACTGGGTCACCGTACTTCGAAAGATCATGAGGTTTACGCTGAGCGTATGTCAGAATCAGAGCCGCAGAATCAGCACGTCTTCCTGCGCGACCTGCTCGCTGAAGGTAGTTGGAAACGGCAGGAGGCACGTTTCTTAGAAAGACGGATTGAAGTTCGCCCACGTCTACACCAAGTTCGAAAGTAGTTGAGCTACTAAGGACATTCACCTTGCCCTGAATGAAATCATTTTGGATATCCCTAGCTTCATCCAAGGTTAACTGTGCCGTGTGCTCTCTGGCCGACATCGAAATTAGCCCACCAGACTTGTATTGTCTTCCATAAAACGAGCCGTTCTTCTGTATTTCGCTTCTCGCCTCGGTAAGAGTCCCTTCGCACTTGAAGCGAGGGCATACACCCCTTACATTTCGAGAAGAGGACAGCCCACAGGATTCGCATCGATAGATGTTTGTTACTTCATCGACTAACTTCAAGCGGAGTTGAGTGTGGTCAAGAGTTCTGACAATGCCCACCCCTTGAATGTTCAGGGATCGAAGGGAATCTTTTAGCAACCCGAGGGTTAGGCTTTCCCAGATATGATGCAACACCAAACTTGCATCTGCGCTGGGAGCAGTTTTTGCCAGAACTCTTTTCAGATAACTGAGTCTTCTGTTTTGGCGGTTTTTGGTAGGGTCAGGTGTCCATGCCGAGATTTTCCTTCTTGGATCATTGCCGTACTCTCGCATCGTGAATACCCCCATTCTCGGTTTGAATAGTTCGTTTTCGAGTGTTACCCCGACCTCAGCAGACATTACTGAGGTATATCTCAGGGTGTGCAGAAGCTCTTCCACAACAAGTCGACATTCGTCGTCATTGAGTCCCAAACCGTCTAGTGCGGCATATGCTCGAGCTTCACTCGACATTTCTAGCGAGAATGATACGAGTCCGATACCCTCCAGATTGTTTTGAAACTCGGTGTTAACAGCTTCAAAATGTAGTCTCTCAAGGACCTGATTGCGCTTGGTGATGGGGGTTGCCTTCGCTTCGAACAATTTCGCACGATTGGCCAGCGCTAAAATTGCCGGCACTAAATCCGTGAGTGAAAATTTGTCCTCTGCAGGGTGCTGTTGAGCGGTCTCTAGAATCCCCTGATATATGACTTTTCTCCACATAATTTTTGCGTAGCGTTGCTCAAGATATGGTGCGAAAAAGGCCGCCTGTTGACGGTTGTCTGAAAAAACCATAAGTTTTCGCCCCTCACCTGGAAGAGCAGCCTGATCTGGAGACGAGCTAGGAGGCATGTGTTGGTAAAGTTCTGTCGCGAGCACGCTAGCTGCTGCTTCGTTACCGCTTTCAAGTTTTCGAATTACCTGCGTCCCCTTCGAAAGACACGAGGTGCACTCTTTGCGGGAAGTGTGAGTGATGATGTTTCTCACTTCGGTCGAACCGCATTGGTCACAAGTCGTGAATGAGTTGGAATCAAACCTTCCGCAATTAATGCACATGTGCCATGTCGAATTATATGAAAGTTGGTTGCTTGACTCGTCTATCAAGTCATCATCCTCATCGGCATCTAAGGCAGCATTGGCGCCGATTGAGATGTAATTAGCAGACTTCCCAAAAGCTTCAGCTTTGAAGTATCGAACATCGTCGATTACCTCTTCGTAGCCAATGTAATAGCTAGCGCCACAGCGTGAACAGCCAGCCAGCTCAAGTGCCAAGCGATCACATTCGTCGCAAACTATTCTTCTGCTCAATGAAAAATGAGGGGAGTCGACCATGCAACCAAATAGGCCTTCGGTTGCCCGGGCAAACAGATGGAATCTAGCGGACAATGCGGGATTGCCAGATTCATCCTTTATTGCAGCGCCAAGATTCACGATTCGGCTCACTGCCTGAAGAGCATCTTCGCTAGTGTCGCCAAATACTTTTTCTGCGCACTTATTGACCGCCAGTGGTTCGTTGAGAAGAACATTTCTGAGTTTTGAGACGCTAGCCTCAGTCTGAAACTTATGTGCAGCGCTTTCACCACCTTCAACAAAGGCGTTAATAAATTGCGACTCGTCCGATAGGTCGTTCCATTGGTCTACGGTTAGTGGTCCCCAGCTACCCTCCGCAATCGGTTTTCGTTGTGGACGCACCAGATCACTATCGGCCTCAGACTCGCCCACCATTTCGAATTTATTATTGAAGAAATTGATGGCGAATTTCTGTATGGCATCGATGTTTTCGCCAATAGTTGCAGTCGTGCCAATCGTTTGAATCTTCAGTTCTGTGTCTACGCGCTCTCGCAGTTTGCGAAGCAAAGTAGCGACCTCTATTCCGTGCGCGCCATCGTATGTGTGAGCCTCATCAGCAACAATAAATTTCCAGGTGTTCGAGGACGCGCCTTCAAACAACGGGACATCATTTGGTCTGAGAAGTAGATATTCCAGCATCGCGTAGTTCGTAAGCAGGATGTTAGGTGGCGTCGCACGGATTTGCTCTCGAGAAATCAATTCATTTTTAAGATTTGACTTTCCCTCGGCCGCTAGGAAAGCTTCTTTTGCCCGCTTCTCGGTTTCGGGAGTTTCGCCGGTGTATCTACCAAAAGTGATATCTGGGTAGAGGCTTAAGTATTCGCGAATACGTTTCACTTGATCGTTTGCAAGGGCATTCATCGGGTACAGCAAAAGGGCACGAACTCCAGGTCCAAGGTTTCCAGTTTGCTTTTCTTCCATTAGCGAATTGATGATTGGGAATAGGAAACTTTCCGTCTTACCAGATCCTGTACCTGTGGCAACGAGAATGTTTCTGCCAGCCGCTAGTTTGCGAATCGCTGATTCCTGATGTGCGTAAAGAGGTCGGTCAATTGGGAGCGCGGTTCCATCTAGTCTCAAGAATTCAGCGCTTAGGACCCCTTGTGAAACTAGATCCCGGATTGATTGGCCGGCAACATAAGGGGGAGTGGCTTCGAGAAATGGCCCTTTGACTACCCCTCCATCCGCCTCGATTGACTGATTAATTGCTGCCTCTAACGCGGCGGACACCTGTGCGTTCTTGGGCTTGATAAGGGACTTTAGATAGCTTGAATAGGTCTCTTTGATTGCCTCTGAGGTGTTTAGAGGATTGATGGTTGTCATTTTGTGCTTTCTCCAGTCGACAAGTAGATTTCTGCGGTTGATAAATCGTGCTCAACGAGTGGTTCGACCACCATGTTGAATCGTTTGTAATAAAACTTCAGTCGATTCCAAAATTCCTTCGATGTCGGTTCACCGCGAGCTGACAGTCTCGCCAACAGTGCCAATCGAATTGATAATGCTGGGACATAGAGCATCCACTGCGCGGCTCCCTCTGCTATGACAGTATCTGGATTTAGAAAGGGTCGACTTTTAGCGAGGCTTTGGTACGAATCAGGTAGCTTCTGGTCTGAGTCTTGGAAGAATTCAACCAATTTTTTCAAGTCGTCTACCTTGAGACTCTCGATTATTTGCATCTGTCCTTGAATCATCGAGTAATAGATTTGAGCAAGCGTGCCCGGGCTATAAAAGAGTCCCGGCGGTAGCTGTTTTTCGACAATATAGTCTTCAAGTTTTCTTTCATCCGACACGAAGGGGCTTTCAATTACAAACTCCCTGCCAGCGGCTCGGTGAACTAGAAAATACGACAAATTTTCAGACTTCAGTATCAAGAGTTTTTGAGCATACGCTCGAGCGCTGCTTTCTTCTCTAAGCTCGGTGAGCTTAGGCGAAGAAAAGCCCCAGGCCGATTCAGTTAGGGCTATAAAGCTCTCAAGGCGATCATCGGTATTAGGTACACCAATTTTCAGAGCTGCCAAGAACGGCTTTCTCATTGTCGAATCGAGCCGACCCGGCGCGGCACTGGGGGCGGCGTCAAAAAGATCCGCTAGGTAGAAGTGTTTAAGGTACTTATGGGCTTCGGGGTGATCAACCGGGTAAGAATCGATAGCTTTTTGTTGGTCGGCTGCGAGAACTTCTGCTCCTAAGTTTCGAATGGCCTCTCTTTTTACATGGCCAGAGAAAATTGATTCCTCGATGATGCACATCCAAGCAACGTGCGCGGGAATCCTATTTATCGATGTGGAGTCATTGACGCCAGTCTTTAGCCAAGTTGCCAGAGCAAGTTCGGGGTTATCCGCCTGCTTAGAGATTTCGCAAGTTACCAAGAAAGTATTTGAGTCGTGCTTGGGCCTTGACCCAAAATCGTGCGGTGCGTGAGGCAAACTGACAGCCAAGGAGACATAAAAATCACCAAATGATGAAATTGCTGTGCCGATTTTGATGGATTGCTCGGTCACAGCTTGCCTCACTGGACTAACCCATGGGGCGTATCTTGAAAAAATGCAGACATCTAAATTCTCAGGTACTGAGCCACCTCTGAATTGAACTATGAGTTCTTGCGACTGCGGGTCATAATCATATGAGGTATGTAGTTGCTTGTTGAACGAATTCAGTACAGTTAGTGAGGCGAGCCCTGGCCTGAGAACAGTCGCAGTGAATGCGCCTCGTTGGGTGGCTTCTGTCGTTAGCTCTGCAAGGTTGAATCGATGCCTTCGAGATGTAGCAGTGTTTCGGAGTTGGTGCACCTCATCACTTCCAGGCCACCTTGCAACTAAGTCGACATTGCTTTCAGCAATCCCTTTAAAGAGGAACTCAAGAAAGGGAAGATCTTCAATGTGGCAGACAGCCGGTGTGATCCACTCGGAGCGGTTACCAGAAAGACGATTAAATAGCTCATACGCTTCATACTCAGGTCTAACAACCAGAGGGAGTTTTGCTACTTCGTGATTTCTAACAATCGCGGTTTTCGCCCCGCGGTCTAGACTGCCCCGCACTACGGTAGCTTCACGTTCGAGTGTGAAATCCGCAGATTCGAGACCGCTCCCGTCCGAAATCAAAGCTCTAGCGGAAGGCGATATGACCGATTCAAGTCCATTTACGACCGCTATTTTGGCACTTGCATACCACCCAAGAGCTGCGGCTGAAACTCTCAGATCATAGACGCCATCCAAAAACAACGAGCAAAGTTCAGATAGAGGAATACTTTGCTTCGCTGAATTGGGAGGAAGTTCGTGTGTCCAGATCAATGTTCTCTCAGAATCACGAAGAGTAACAGTCCAGGTAGCTGTGTCCGCCCCGCCGGCTGGTAACTGCACGGTTGGAAGATTGTTCAAAACAGCAAGGTTGTCTTCTGTGAAAATTCCAGCTAGAAGCACTGACGCAAGTTCGAACTTGGGCTGTCGTAGGTTCGAAACGTATCTTTTTGAAACATTTTTTTGCTCGCCCGCAGTTTCACTAACGAGAATGACGCGCGCAACGTCAGATAGATCTACTTTTTGCGCTTTCCAGCCCAACTCCGCTTCGCTCTTAGCCCAGCCATTAGGAGCTTCAATTTCGGTTTGTTGGATTTGCTCGGCACCTTCGAAACGAAGCTGGCATTGCATTCCGCCAAGGAAGGCGGGATAAAGCACTGTGTAAATGCCCGGTGAGAGGGAGCTAGGCCCCGTTACTAGGTAACCTTCGTCGTCAAAAAACAGCAGAAGTGTTTCATCGTTATAAAGAGCCGTATTCCAGAGCACAGTTTCATTGCCATTGTCTCCGTGTTGCTCATAAAGTCCTGCGAGCGTGAAACTCGCTGAAGGCTTGTGAATCCTAAAGTAGTTGCGGATATCGCTCGCACCAGGAAGTCTAGGATAAGTGACGAGTGGTTCAAATGCATAGTTAGATTCCAGTCGCCATGCGACCTTTGTGTTGACTTGACTTTCCAGGTCAGGCAGCTCAAGGTGTAGTTCATTGTCTGTGAAGAACGAGTCCCACCTAAATCGAGGTTTCCCAGAAACTTTTGATGTTCCTTTTGCGCGAGTTAGTCTTTTCTTAGCCTGATCTTCTCCGATCAGTCGAACAGCTTCTTCTATTACTCGACTAGGTAGGCCCACGCCGCCATTTTCGTCGTAGGTGCCATCTCGCATGTCGTCGATAATTTCGATTAATTTGTCGACGAAATCGTCAGCTATAGCACCCGCTTGGCATACAAACCGGTAGCTTGGCTTGTCCAGACCCTTGCCAGGCACTTCTTCGAGTTGGAGTTCACGAACCCATTGATTGAAGGATTCACCGGATAGATTCGGCTCGCTTCTGTACCTCGAAAGTAGTGGTTTCATCAACTTTGCAAGACTTGTGATGGTAATGCCAGAGTGCAACAACATCTCACCGATGTTGCTTAAGGGATGTTCGAACCTCTCTAACTCGAATGCATCAAGAGCATCTTGGTAAATGGCACTTAGTTTTGTGGCTGTGGCCTGCTTGTCGTTAAGTTCGCCTAAAGCATCGAAAATCTCAGGCCAGAGAGCTCCTCGCTCATACTTGGCTGATGCAACATAGTTGATTCCTATTAGTAGACAAGCTGAGTAGTCACGCTGGATTAAGTCAAATCGGCTAGCCTTCACGAGGCTACCTATTCTTAACATCGCAGCTTTGGCATCCTCGGCTAAGTACTCAACCTGAAAAATTACCGGCACCTGCTTTAACTGCGATGACCATTCTCTGTCTAGCTGCACAATGTGCATCAATACCCCTCGGCATTCATTCGGGCTGCCCTCTAAAGCCCTCAGGAAGGTGACCGGGGAACCAAATACCTGGATGCACTGTGGCAACCACTGTGCTTTGCTCGTCTTGATTTGCTAGAACCTCTCCGTGAGCAGTCACGTAGAAGAAATCTTCATAACTAAAGCTGGTTGCCAATGTGGCGATTATGGCCTTTACTGATTCTGAGGCCACGTGGGACAAAAGCTTATTTGAAACTACGTCTCTAACGTCGCTGCCAGTAAAGATGTAGGTTTGGCTGAGAACGAAACCCTCGGGTTTACCATCAACCTTAACTGTCTTTTCGCCGATATATCCGATTAGCTTCGGCACTCCATGCTTATATCCACAAACAGCGCCATCGCTTTCGATTGTTGCTTCGCCACCTCGAGGGTAGTACCGAATGAAGTCACGAATTTTCTGATCTGGATTCGGCCCCAACTCGTTTCGGATGGAAACACCATTCTCAAGAACATCGTTGAGCTTGTGATTGATCTTGATTTGGCGGCCTTGTGGAACACCAACCCAGTCACCGCCGATTGGTGGTCGATTCTTGACCTCTTCAATTTTCTTTTCTACTTCTTGGGCATATCTCGAGGCAGTCGGGTCAAGTTTCGGTTGTGTGCTGAATTCTGATGCGACATAATTTCCACTAATAATGTCTTGAAGCCTTGACTTTAAATCTGAGACAAATGCGGTAACAGGTAAACCGAGATAGGTGCAGACAAATAGAAGGTCGTGGGTAATGTCAAGCAACTTTTCTGCTGTTGGAGGAACAGTAAAGTGTTGCCAGAGATTGACTCGGGTCTTTAAATCTCGAACACCTTGGCGAATTTCGGCATCCCAGAGATGGAAGGCCAATTGCAGAGGGCTGGAGTACTTAGAAAGTTCGGCTAGCAGAAACCTAGGATCGTTTTCCTCTAGATAAGGTCTTAAACCAGTGGCCGGGTTGGGCTGATTGACCATGTCGAACCAGTTAACCGTGCCTTGAGCCTTGAAGTATTGCGCGACTGCTGAACTTACTTCTTGACCAAATTTCCTAATTAACAAGTTAAACAGTCCGGCCACAGATACCGGTTCGTCACGTTCGATTAGCGCCAAGTCAATCTTCATCGGGCAACCCAAGATCATGCATAACTGAAAGTATCTTCGTCAGGGCATATGCGACCGCAAGTGTCTGGTAGTCCCGCGGACTAACTTTTACCGCTAGGTTAAAACGATTCTTATTAGTTTCAGAATCAATAAGCGCACGCGAACCGACTGCCACAGCACCTGCATCGGCAAGGGTTACCTGAGCGTTTCCCCCGAGGATGTAGTCGAGTTCAGGCCAATTAGAGGTATGTGGGGTGGGGTAGTCTCTATTGCCGTATTTGAGCACCTTCAGTTCTGCCAACCAGTTGCCATCTTTGGTTTCAACGATTGATACTCTGCCAGCCTTTTCGAGCCTCTTATATTTCTCAAGACCGGCGATGCGTTCGACAGATATGATCTCTGGCTGGGCTGCAGGCCAAGAAACGACGCCGAAAATGTGATTTAGCCCATCTGTGGTCGTCACCCGAAACTTTTGAATTTTACCTGTCTGTTCAGTTTCGAAGTGTTCGTAAGGAGCCATCGGCTTTGCAAAATAGTTGGTTTCTCGATCAACCAGCTCAATAGTGGATTTGCCCACTTGAACTTGAACCAAAAGTCATACCCCCATGCTGAAGTTAGGAATAATCTACCAGCAGGTCATGACATTCGGTCTAGGAGAATTTGCTTCGTAGCACTGCTATTTCTCTCACAGTTGTTGGTAGTGGAATGCCAATCCGGGTTGGCATTCCGAATCAAACAAGCAAAGCCGACTAGCGCGGCATCAAGTGAACTTCTACCTACTTATATAACTGATTGGCGTCAGGCCATTCTTGAGCTATCCAAATTAGCCATTCATTAATCTCTCAGGCAACCAGGTGGACTTATCTAGATACCCTCGAGGCAGGATACGACTCACTGGGATACGCCCACGCTCGATACTCGAAATGACTGGATGCTCTACGTTGGTTCGCCCAGCTGTATTCGGACCATAAATGTAAGCAAGGCCGCCATCGCGAATTGCATTGAAGCGAGACGAAAGCTTTAGTATTACTTCCGCCGAATCCTCAAATGCAAAGTGACCGAAATGGGTGTTAGCCGACCACAGAAGTCCATACCCTTGGACTCCAGGTTCGAAAAGTGCGCGCACATTCGACTCGCACCGCTGAATCCAGTAAGGCCAACTAACGTATTCCATACCGAAGTGCTGCTCGGCCTCTTCTTTGCGAATGCTTGGATTCTTAATCTCTTTGCCGTAGCCGCTTTGCGCAAAGTGGCTAGGTCCATCGAACTCTACGATGCGTTTACCGAAAACGGGATGTTCGACTACAAAGTCTAGAGAACGGCGCTCCCATTTAACTTGTTCCTCAATTTTCAACTCTGGGTAAGTGCGTCGCATCAAGGCTGCCAACACTAATTCGTCAAAACTTCTCTGGAAGTTTCGTATTCTGAAAGCCGGAGCGTTTGGAATGGCTCCTGAGTACCACGCATTTTGAACTTCTGATTCATTGATTCCGTGGATGCCGTCGACTTCGACCTCAGACAGGGCCCTAAATGCAGATTCCTCGATTCCAAAAATCTCAGCTAAGTCACCTTTAGTGAAGTACGAGCCAGGCTTCGTATCGCTCTTGGAAAGATCAAATAGCCCTTTGCCTTTGCCTAAAATACTTGCCAATTGAATTGCCTTCCTTTGGGGTTGGTTCAACCGCCATCACATAGAAACCATAGCCCTTGCATTCGACATCTTGGATGAGGACGTAGATTTGAACTGCCCCCCTTAGAGATAAGCTTCAGTCAGCGGCTACTATTGGGAACAATATGGTCAATGGACGGGGGCAAAATGAATAGCAAGTTCTTTCAGGTATTGATTTGGCAGTAACTCTTCTCATAAGCCGCTTTTCAACACACTCCAACTAGATGGCCTTCGCCAACCGTTCGAAACTCTTGGTTGAAGATCGGCGCTCTACTGGAGTCCGTCACGCCAGCATTCAGCCATTCGCGAATAGAAATTATCAAAAACCTCTATTAAAACGGAGCTCTGGAGCGGGTAGACGCTCAGTTCAGGCCTTCAACCCAATGTAGAAGGTTTACACAAATACCTCATAGGGGAGGAGAGGGTGAAGAGTAGTTTGGCATTCACTGGAACTGCTCTGATAGGGAGTCTTGTGTGACCCCGAAATTTGAGTTTTAGCGGTAAAGGTTAGGAAACGCGGCGTTCCGGTTTGTCGACCTTGGTGCTAGTGTCGGCATCCCGCTTTAGAATCAATGGACATGAGCAAAATGAAAACCAAATCGATTATCAGCCTGTTCGCTGGCGCGGGAGGGCTAGATTACGGTCTCGCTAAAGCCGGACACAAGATACTTTGGGCAAACGATTTTGACCCCGATAGTTGCGCAACCTACAGCAAAAACATAGGAAAACACATTGTTTGTGGGGACGTGAAGACTATCGATGCATCAACAATTCCAGAGGCGGACGTTCTCGTCGGAGGTTTTCCTTGCCAGGGCTTCTCCGTTGCCAACAAATTTCGTTCTGAAGATGACAAAAGAAACGAACTCTATCTCGAATTTCTAAGGATTCTGAGAGAGAAAAAACCTAAGTGGTTTGTTGCCGAAAACGTCAGCGGGATCATGAGTCTTGGTGGCGGTGATGTATTTCGAATGATCATTAGCGACTTTGAGTCAAGCGAGTACAGGGTGCAGTATAGGTTAGAGAACATGGCAGACTTTGGGGTGCCTCAGACACGAAAGAGGGTGATCATCCTCGGTACTCGCAGCGACCTTGCTGAGGAACTTAATTTGCTTCATCCCAAACAGACCCATTCAAGAAATGGCGATCAACAGTTACCAATTTGGAGAACTATGGGTCAGGCCTTGGACGAACTAACCAAGGAAGATGTTCAAGGTGATCTGCAATCGAATTACGGCCGAGTCCACCGAGACTTTGTTGGCCATAGGCCTACTTCCGTCGACAAACCTTCTCCAACGATCCTCGCAAGGGGAAATGGAAAGGGCGGCGTTAATGCAACCCCTCACCCAACTGAGAATCGCCGCCTCTCAGTTATGGAATCTGCTGCCATGCAATCTTTTCCTGCAGACTTTGTATTCGAAGGCAGCATGACCTCAAGATATCGACAAATCGGAAACGCAGTTCCTCCAAGATATGGCATCTTGCTTGGCGAACAACTTTCCCAGTTGAAGGGTTAAAGTGCATGAAGATCATTTCATTGTTTGCAGGAGCTGGAGGTCTAGATCTTGGATTTCACCAGGCGGGTTTCGAAATCGTCTGGGCGATAGACAATGATGCAGACGCAGTAAAAACTTATGCAAAAAACCTAGGTAGCCAAGCTGTCTTGGGCGACATACTTGAAGTTGATTTCTCGAAACTAGAAAGCCCAGACGGCATTGTCGGAGGGTTTCCTTGTCAAGGGTTTTCGGTAGCCAACACCGGCAGAAAAATCGATGATTCAAGAAACACTTTGTATCTAAGTTTTGTGAAAGCTGTTAGGGAACTCAAACCTAAATTTTTTTTGGCAGAGAACGTGAAAGGAATCCTCAGCTTGGGGAAGGGAGAGGTATTTCAGCACATACTCTCGGACTTCGCTGAATCTGGCTACAGGTGCAAATACGCTCTAGTCAATGCATCGCACTATGGAGTACCCCAGGGTAGACAGCGTGTGCTAATTCTTGGCATCAGAAATGATATTGATCTTGGAAACTTCGAATGGCCACCAGAGCCAACTACTCGAGAAGCGCCTCCAACTATAGGTGAAGCTCTAGGAACTCTGCCTGACCCAGATGGAGAGCACGATCTACTCAATCACGTTTACAGCCAGTTCAAACTAAAGTTCAACGGATACATCTCCAACCGACCAGTCGATCCAAACAAACCTTCGCCAACAATAACCGCTAGGGGAGACCACAAAGGCGGGGCGATGATTATTCATCATCCTTCAAATACAAGAAGGCTTACATGCCGAGAAGCTGCCATTGTTCAGGGCTTTCCCATTGACTTTGAGTTCATTGGGTCTATGACGTCGGTATACAAGCAGATTGGAAATGCCGTACCACCGCCATTGGCTAAAGCTGCAGCAGAGCAGATAAATAGCCTACTGAGCCAATCCTTTTAGTTGCTCGAGTAATTCGCTAATGACGACATTTACGTTTTTTCCGGTCACAGCGGCGATTGCTTGAATTTGGTGCGTGACCATCTCCATTCGGAATTTCTCAGGATAGGCCCAGGGGCTAGTGCCCCAGTCGTAGTCGTATTTTAGGCGCTTTGTGAATTCTCGTTTGGCTTGGTTGCAGTAACGACATAGAGTCATTAATTTCTCCATGTAGTTGCTGTCGTCCAAGTTATCCGGCTCAAAAACCACAGGCACTCTGTGGTCAGGCGACAGCTGGTCAGGAGTGTCCATGTAGCCATTTAGGCAAATTTGGCAAGTGTAATTTTGTGCGTCGAACAATTTCGTTCGCCACTGCGCCTTAATGGTCGTGCGCTTGACTTGGGTGCCCCGAGGTTGGGCTATTTGTGTAATTCGATAGTGTTGCTGCGATTGTCGGCCAACTTGCCGCGCTTCAACGAACATGAAAGGTTCAGCGGCTTCGCGGGCCCAGCCTTCATTACGAAGTACATCCGCCGTCTTGCTCGGGTCGCCGTAGTACTGCTCCTCTGGCCTTCCGTGGTCGGGTGCTTCTCCAGGCGGTAATTTGTCTGTGTAATCAGGGTTGATCCAAATCTCTAGGTCTTTCCTAGAATGCCATTCGAGGTCGTACAGAACTGCCAATGCGCAGATTGTTCTGGCTCGGCTGTTAAAGTCGTAAGCAATTACCTTTTGGCCATCTGTGACGGAAAATTGGTATTTAGCATCTTCGATTGGGTTTTCCCCGCAGAGCGCTTCGATTGCTAGAGAAAGTTCTTCAAGGTACTGCTCATCGAATACGAAACCATCGATTGCTTTTCCAATCAAAACAGTGTGACTGAGGCATTTCCAATACACGCCTGGGGGAAACCCGACGATGTAGAAGTTGGTTCGCTTTCCTGGCCTCCAGACATTGTGTTCGTCTGGGACTAGGCCGTACATTAGCCTTGAGCTGAACTCGAGCTGCCGGATGGCTTTCAAGTCGGCTTGACTTTGGAAATTAATCTTCACTTCGTTTCCGAAATTCTCGACGCTAAAGGACATTCCCATGTGCTTCCCCCTGAAGATTGCAGCCATCAGTCTAGATTAGATCTTGCTGCCAAGGTATAAATTCAAAATCAATGAAATGTAGGTTAGGTGTCGTATCGCTCAAGTCTCAACAACCGCCACCCCTCTCCACGATTGGCATCATTAGGATTTCAATTCCCCTCAGAATGAGCCTTCCAAAGGAAATACCGTGGAGGACTCTTTTTGACCTCTAAATCAAAGCTGAACTAAGCCAGCCAAATGGGAATTCGAAGAAAATTTGAGCTAAATGGCTTCTGCAGCTGGCGCCTGATGTGATCGGCAATTTTAGTTACATCGAATGACAATCCATTAGCGTAAACAGCGTTTTCCGCCTGCGCAACATCGATCCTGTTCCAGTCTTTATAGCCGTCGGGTTTAGGCGCCCAAGCCGTAATGTGCTTAATAAATTCGAAGTCGCTTACAGCCGAGCCCTTTGGGCGGTACTTTGCGTGAGTGTGTTGGAAGTGCGTAGCAAGCGCCTCAAATGCCCGAGGATCCCTGTGATAAATCTCTAAAGCTGTTTTCTTTTTATGCAGCGGAAGAGTCGCCAAGAGAGCGCCCGTTAGTTCTTGAACGCAATGTTCGATTTCGTGCCTCATCACTTCATCCCAGACAACCTGTTGAACAAGTTGGGGTTTGATGTTTGGTCGAATTCGCTTGGCGAACGCATGAATCTTTAGAGCATAAGAGTTCATTTTGGCAGTATCAAAATAGATACCCCAGGCATTCGGCCCATAGTCGCTGTAGCTTTGGTACCACGCCAAGATGTCAATGTCTGTTGGCTCTAGTTCTTCGGATTGACTTGCTTCGATATGGCCCCAGCTTTTGGCTGAATCAGCATCTAGTTTTGGCAGAGAATCAACCTGCTTGAATTGCCTGTTTCGGCGCCTCTCGGCAAAGTTATCCTCGGTCTGCAGGTGCCCAACGTCGCTGCCAAGATTCGATTGAAGCAACGCCTCTGCGCCTAGGTGCTTTAGATCGTCAATAAGTATCTTCAATTGTGTTCTCACTTTCTGATGGCCCAATCATGCCAGGCCGGTGTGACATTTCGGCTTGACCGACAGAGAATTCAACTTTCGTTCAGGCTAGCAAAGCTAGCAACTCGAGAGTCTGATTTGCGATTTCCTTCGGGCCTTTGGAATCGAAACTAAAGGAAATCGATTTTGAACCCAGAGACGCGTCAACTGTGTGGCACATAGTGCCATTCTCGTGTTGAAGAAATGCCGCCATGGATGTGCACCACGCCTCAAGGTCTTGGCTTTCTGGGAACGTCGAACCGGCCCATCTTCGCGAGACAGTAGTTGAGCCAACTGTGGTCGCGATTGCCAGAGCCAGTTCAGATTTCGATCCCTTTTGCGCATCTGGGTACGTTATCTCGGTTGAAGTGTTCAACCCGTCGCTAATGGGTTGAGACTCTCGAACAACCATTTGCTTTTCGTCAAGGGGAAGGGCATCGCGGCTTTCGCTTGGAATTTGTGGTTCTAAAATCAGCGATGAGTAGTTCTTGTACCAGCTGTACCATTGCTGACGATAGGTTCTTACAGATCCTGTTCCAATCATCCCCGGTGAACGTACATCATCGCTTGTCGACTTTTTTACAGCCACTGCGATAAAGAAGTCCCAAACGCTATCCCACCAATTTCGCAAATCAAGGTAACTGTTGCATTCGAAGTTCAATAGATCAACTTGGGTGGCCTTATAACGAGCTACATCTGCGGCTGAAACACCGTCGCTGGTAAACAAATTGAAATAGCGCTGTTGAAAAGGCCTAAAAACTGCGGCAACGTGGCTCTCTCGATTTCTCGCCGCAAACAACAAAGCACGTTGATTAACATAGAGAGCAAGACTGTCATTGACGAATGCCTTAAGAACGTCTTTGGGTGCGCGTTCGAACTCTCTCACTAAATCTTGAACGAGACCCTCAGACTCAGATATCAAATCTGCAGGTGATGAATTCTGGCCAGATCTTGAGATCCGCAGGTCAAACTTTCGGTATATCTCAAAAACGCGGCTGGTGTCGTGTTCGCCCGCGGCAGCTGGGTAGTGGGCAATTAGGGCATCCGCCAACTTCTTTGAGCAGCCCAGGCGCACCGCACTTGTTTGTTCTTCGCTTAGCTTTAAAACAGCTTCAACAATTTGCTTTCCCAGCAATTTGACCTCCTCTAACCAGTATAGTTCGCCCAGAGCAAAATATTGTTTAGGCGAATTACCCAAACCTGTAAACAATACTGGTAGGAATATGCAATACTGAAAGACTTAAGTTTTTTAGCAATTAGGACTGGTAATCGGATGAAGCGACCAAGAATTGTGGATATTGCCCTGAGCGGCGATCTCGATTTCGTGCTGCAGCCAGCTAAAGCACCTGATTACCGTTTGGGTGCTTGCGACGGCGCTGACACTAACCTTTTCTTCTCAGAAGAGTCCGCTTCTATAAATGAAGCCAAAGCGTACTGTGGCGGATGCCCGATCGCACGAGTCTGTGCTACATGGGCCATCACATATGTCAACTATGGTGTGCAAGGTGGCCTTACAGCAAAAGAGCGCTTTCTAATTCGGGGAGGCAAAGACGCTATCGAGCTTGATGAACTTCGAGACCTGCAACAACAATACAAATTCATCATGGAGCGACCGGCCACAGAAGTAGCATCGCAGCACGGAGTCGAAGTTCGTACTGTCGTACGTTGGCGCAATCTGCTTCGTGGCTATGAATTGGCGGCTTAATGAGTTCGAATTTTGAATCTGAAGTTGAAGGCCTCAAGCATGCCTTTCCAGACATTTATCTCGATTTGCAGACTGCTGCCTTGGAATTCGAGCTCGTGAACGTACTAAGGTTGCGAACCAAATTCGAACGTGAAGAGGCAAATCTCGCGGTGAAAATTGCTTTGAATGACGGTTACGAACTGCTCATTCGCCCGGCAGTGCCTGGTTATGACGGCTATGACTTTTGGATGTCTTGGAGATTCCTAGACTCTGCGAAACTGGGACGCTCAATAAGAATGTCTCAACTTCGGTGCCGAGTTGAATTAGTTTTCAACGATCAGACTGAGGGGGATCAGGTAGTTGCATCGTTCGGCCTCGATGCACCAAATATGAAGGAACTTGTTGCTCGCGCTTTGGCAAAAATTCAGGCACAAGAAGACATAAACCTTGTCGCGTTGCCTGCAAATAACCGGAAAAAGGCTGGTAATGCAAATGAATGAAAGCGTGTGCTTGACCTCCAAGTTCCGCACCTCAGAGTGGAGGGTCACCTGCAACCCTGAAAGCGCCGCCAAGAGCAAATTGACTAGGTGCCAGGCAATTAAACTCAGCAACTTAGTTATGCTTGCATGAGATCGGGTTATTAGTTTTGGGGTGGAATTTGGCGAGTGAATTTTTACCAATAGATACAAACAGCGTCAAGAGCATGTTTTGGCGTCATGCGAAAAATAGCGAAGTTTATGGTTGTGCGTCCCTTAGTATGCGAAACCCCGTTGGGCTAGACTCCTCGAAATGCCGGCCTTGGCTTATTGTCAAGTTGGATTACTATGGCGAGCAGCTCACCTATGCGTATTCTAGGAACAGTTCAGATTGTCAATTTTCTAAGGAAAATTCCGGTGAAATTAATGCACAAAAGCAATTGCTTCACCACAGGCACGAAATGTGCGGATGTTTCATCAACAAGTGTGGCCTTCTCAATTTAATTCGGTCAGGTGGGCGCAACGATGTCAGACCAATCGCCTCAATGGAAAAACTAGATTCTTTGACCCTAGAAAGAGGAGAGTGCCGGCTGGCCGATGAAAAGCTGGTCAAAAGTTTTGTGCGATTGTTTAACTCGACGCAGGGCGCTGGAATTCTAAAAGCAAGCACATACAACCGTATTGGAAGTGAAAAATGACAATTCTAAACAACGATAATTTTCGACTTAGCTCCCAACGCTCTCTACCCTGCATTTCACGAATCAAGATTGAGAATTTCAAGGCTCTTGAAAAGGTAGACGTTGATACCAGTTGGCTGACTGTAGTTGTTGGCGCGAACTCAGCTGGCAAAAGTTCTCTTATCCAAGCCTTGTTGATGCTTGCTCAGTCAATTGATGATGCCGAGCCGGGTTTCGTAAATCTGAATTCCGAAGTAATGCAATTGGGCACTGCTGGTGAAGTTCTGCGTCGATTAAGGCCCAATAAGCCCAAAACTGCTACGTCCCTGCACATTGGAATAAGTCTCGGCAATCCGTCAGCAGAGAGAGATAGCGGCGAGTTGAATTTAGGGGAGGTCGAATTCACTCTGACTCCTGAGGCAAAACTTTCTACTAAGGACTCTTATCAAATTCGACTTGAGCTTCAGGCACTCCAAAGCACGTCTATGCACCACGGGACGGCAGGATTTGCAGACAAGATGGATCTAGTGCTTCTGCGAGACGTTTCGGATCAGGCCAAATATCCGGTCTACCGCGTGCAGTCAAAGTCAAGCAAGATTTCTAGAACTGTTGGGGCAAGTAAGTCCAATGTCAATTCAATGAGGCGCTCTATATTCAGTGCCGATTTTTACATTGGAAAATCCGCTAACAGGGGTCGTGTTGGATCTCTTCCAGCCTCTGCCTTGATTGTCGGCGACCTACGACAATACTTGAATTTCAGTTTGGGGACCATTTCATATCTGGCAAGGCGACAATCACCAGTTTCTAAAGGTACTGACAAAAGGTCAGTAACCACCTTGATATCAGAATTCGCAGCTGCAGCTAAAGAAACCTTTAACCCAGTTGAAATTGATGGAAGGACAATATATTTCCCTTTACCTAATTCAGCGCTACTGGGCTCACCGCGTATGAGGGACTTGCTAATTTCTTTATCAGCAAAACTTCGTCAAAAGGACGGTACAGGCTTGCGTCAAATTAGTAAGTCGCAACTTCCAAAAACTGGCGAGGCTGAACTCACTTTTGCTTTCGAGATAAACCAGCAACTCGATTTTCGAGGCGGCACTGAAGTTACGTCCTACCTTTCGTCACGCGTTCGCTATCTAGGCCCCTTGCGAGAGAGAGAGCACTCGCCAGGGCTTGCACTAAGTTTCCAGCGAAACGCAATCATCCCACTAGGGGTAAAGGGTGAAAAGATGGCTGAATTCCTCATGCGCACCCGAAGCGCTGTTAGCAGTTATCCCAGGATTGACGGCAGTACAGAGAGATCAACACTTATAGAAGCAACAAACCACTGGCTGAAATCAATTTTTAATTTCGAAGATGAACTCAGCGTCGACAACGAAGGCATAAATGGTCCGGTTGCTAGATTAGGCAGGACCAGGTTCCAACACCTGGGTACCGGAATAAGTCAGCTAATGCCGGTTATTGTGCTTGCCCTTTCATCGCAACCAGGCACCACGCTAATTCTTGAGCAACCGGAGTTGCACCTGCATCCTGCTATGCAGCAGAGGCTCGCAGACTTTTTTGTTCATATGGCGAGATCCAAACGTCAAATTATCTTAGAAACACAAAGCGAATACATTTTGACTCGAATAAGGCGACACTTAGCCGATGGGGCACTCAAGCCCACAGACACTGCAGTGCTATTTGCAACTCGAGGCGAGATTACTTCGCGCAGAATCCAAGCAGATGGCAATCTCGAGGAAGAGTGGCCAGAAGATTTCTTTGACTTCACGATGGAAGACACAATCGCGCTCATGAATGCGTCAGATCAGGCATAGGGCCAAATCTCCGCCAATTTTTAGCAAATAGAGAGTAGATATGAAGATTGAAATAATTGGCGATGCGGTGTCAATAAGTGGTGAGATCAATGATCCTGCCCTGGCTCAAATCCTTCTTGAAGGTTCGAAAAGCATTCCTGTCGAAGAATCATTTATCGAGATTCTTATGTTGGGTACGAGAGTTAAAGAAGTCATTCAAACCACAGCAACAGCCCAACTGCTTGCGAAGAGCGTAGACGAAGTTCGCGATGAACTCGAAAAGCTTGGAGATGATCACGAGCAATTCTTGCGAGATTTAATGGCCGAGATATCTGATGATTCGTCTGAATCAGAGATAAATCTCATGAGGAAGTTAAGGGATTGGCGAAATGAGTTTGACGAGAAACTAGACCGCGAGTTCGACGATAGCAATTCACAAGGCACAGTTGCCAAAATCAAGGCCGCCGTCGATTCTTATCTTGTTAAGCGAGAATCAAGCATCGCAAGCTTGCTTTCTCTTAGCGAGCCGGACGATCCATTGGTGCCGCGCCCTTTGAAGCAGCTTTACGACAAGGCTCAGGCGATTCTGGACAAGTTGAATGAAGACAAGGGCGCGAAAAAGGCTGGAGGGCGCGCCACCAAGAAGGGTAACGATTTTGAAAGTGCCGTCTTCGACATCTTTCAGTCGATAGCTGATGATTATGGCGATCTTGCAGATGACCCAGGAAGACAGAACGCCATGGGCGTTGACGGTAACAATGAGGGCGACATGACTGTTGAATATCGATTCGATTCCATCAATGGCGTTTCTGGAAAACTAGTCGTTGAAGCTAAGCACCACAACTACAAAACGTCAAAATCTAAGCTCTTAGGTGAGCTCGAGAAGGGCGTTTCGAATAGAGAGGGCGATTATGGAATCATCGTCACTAATGAATCAGGATATAACTTAGGCGGGCAATTTCCGTTCTGGGAGGATTGGGGTAACCGTCGGGCAATTCTGGTGTTAGAGAACGATTTTCAAAATCTTGACGAAGATAAGGTCAGGTTCGCCTATTTGCTTGCAAAGGCAAGAATTAAGGATCAAAAATCAGACTTGGATGCCGAAACACTTGAACACGTCAATGAGCAAATCAAGACAATCCAGTCGAATTTTGGAAGGATTACTCACTTGAAGAGTTCACATACAAAGGCGGTGGAAGCCCTTGGCGCCATCTTCACTGATATCGATTTCTTAGAAAAAAATGTCGGGCACGAACTAGCAAGACTTCACAAGGATATCTCTGGTGCGATAGACACCCAAGAGTAACCACGCAGGGCGATACCCAGGAAAATTTGCTTCAAATGGATGAATTAGTGGAAGCGTATTTGAATACGCAGATCGTACTTACCACAGATGCCGGCGACCATTGGGTTACTGCAAACGTTGAATCAAACAATTCGATTGGTATGGCGGAAGGCGCATTAGGTTTTCTAAAGCTTGATGTGCAGAGAGCATTGGTCATTACAGCGTGGAATCCTCTGGGGAAAAAATGCGATCCAGAAGAAAACGATGCCCTTCAGAAGCAATTGATTAGCGACCTCAAAACTTTGAACCTAGTTTGGCATAAAGTTGTGGGCCAAGCTCCTGACGGTACGTGGAGTGAAGATTCGTTACTTGTGCCAATTGAGGCCGACGAAAGCAATTTCCAACGCATTGTGGGTTTGGCAAAAAAGTATGATCAAAATGCGATTTTCGAGTTGACTAACTCCATGAAGAGGATCATTGGTGTATGTTTGCCTGATATTGCGGGCGAAAGCGCCTATCGGCTACTTCCGATGCCTGGGTCTGACAGACCCCAAGCCTAAGCAACTCGTTAGATTCTGATGTCTAGGTCTGCCATGCTGGCAAGGGAATTCACAGCACTTACAAAGCTGCGCTCTCCGGACGCCAGCTTTTGAGTAAAGAAGCTGACGCAGTCCTTTCTTGATTTGAAATTCGAGGATTCCATCATTTTATTCAACATGATTTCGAATTCTTTTAGACCGATACCTCGTTCAGTCAAAACCGATATCAGTTCATCTTCGGCTTCAATAATCGCCTCGTTTTTTGTCTTGCCAGAAAATGGGTAGCGTATTGCCTGTTTCATGAAGAGCGTGACGTCTGGATCCGGGTCCTTAAGGCCTGCTCGCGTGAGCGGCTCAATAAGGAATAGTCCTTCAACCGATTTGACTCTGCTAAGAGCCACGTAGGCTTGGCCAGCTTCAAAATATGAGGCTGTGTCTCCAAGCACAACCTTTTCTAATGTTTGCCCCTGAGATTTATGCACAGTAATTGCCCATCCAAGTCTGAGAGGGTATTTTCTTACCCACCCAAGAACATCGGTATAGGTTGCTACTTTTCCATGAACGGATGGTCCTCTTACAAGGCCCCGGACTTCGAAATTCGACGGCCCAACCGTCACGGGCTGGGGCTCACCGTCAATTTTCACATGGATGCCGTCTTTGCTGAGGCTAGTGACTGTGCCAAAGGTGCCGTTTGACCAACGGTTGCCGGCACCTTGATCGTCATTTTTCGTGAAGAGCACCCGCGCGCCGATTTTGAGTTGTAGGTACTCTTCTTCATCGCCGTCTTGGTAATCGACATTCGACAATGGCTTTCCCTCGAGATTTACATTCGGCACGAATGCGCTGCCGTAATACCGAACTTCGCCCGGAAGAGCTGCCAGGTGACGATTGTTGTAGTTGTCAACCGTTTCATTTCGAGAATAGATGCGAGTTATTTGGTCATCTGGCTTATTCGGGTTTGATTTTGTATTCAAAAATGCCAAGTCACTCTGTGAATAGTCATTTATGCGGATTCGATTCAATACTTTTGCGAACTCCAGGCTGTTTTTTTGACGGTGAATTTCTTCGAGCTCTAAAATACGGATTTCACCACCATCATCTTTGAACGCTTTAGCGAAAAAGAAAAAGTAGCGATTTTCGCCATAATTCTTGCGCCAATAATTTGCATAAGGGTCATATTTTGTCTTGAGCTCTTCAAATTTGGTAACAGGTGGCAGTTGATAAGGGTCGCCAAAGAGAATCACCTTTAAACCCCCAAAAGGCTCATTTGAATCTAGGTGGTATCTCAGCGCCTCGTCGATCGTGTGCATAACATCGACGCGAACCATAGACACTTCATCAACAATTAGGGCTCTCAGCGATCGAAAGTATTCGGTAAGTTCTGGTTTCTTACGGAATTCACGACCATAAAGTGGTTGGCCGACCTTAAGGCCGAACAATCGATGAAGTGTTACGCCGCCGACATTTTGAGCTGCAAGTCCCGTTGGCGCTGCGACAGCAACGGGACCCTCTAAAGATAAACGCTTGACTAGTTCGCGCAGAATGAAGCTCTTACCAGTGCCAGCAGACCCAGTGATGAGAGAGATACCGGGCTTCTGTAGGGCTATTTCTAAAGCCGCTTCTTGTTCCTGTGAAAGAGTCAACCCAACCCCGTTTCTATTTGGTAACGCTGGCTATAAGAGTAGCTTTTGCGATTTTCAATTTAAGTCACGAAGTTGTAACAATGAAACCAATTTTGAACTCTCTCAGTGAGAACTGAAGGCCGAATGGATGTTCATTTATTGAATTTGCTTGATAAGCGTTTCGCCGTTGTTCCTGACGTTCCCAACGTCAGCACCTACGGGCCAGAACTGCACCTGTGCCGCAACCTGATCTGACTCAAAGCTGAGTTCGTCGAGCAGATCCTGGGTGGTTGCTTCTGGGTCTTCGAGGTTTGATGGGTCTAGCCATTCGGTCATCGCTGACTCAGAGAGCAAGATGGGGTTGCGTTCGTGAATCGGGGCCAGGGGTGCGGCGGCATCCTTGGTCAAAATGGCGAAAGACAACAACCAGCGATTTGGGTCGTTAGCGGGCTTGGTTGGGTCAAGCCACCAGTCATAGATGCCGGCGAGAGCGAGCATGCCCTGATCGCCTGCATTGATATAGAACGGCTGCTTAGAACCGTCGGCTTTGATTTGCCATTCGTAATAGCCAGAGACCGGCATCACACAGTGTTGACGCAGGGCAGCGGCCCTAAAACTTGGCTTCTGCAAAACGGTTTCGATGCGAGCGTTGTTGTGCAGCGGGGTTTCGTTAGGGCCAGCCGAACTGCGCGGTACCAAACCCCAGCGTGCGCTGTGCACCTGACGCCGCAGCTCACCCGCGTGTTCACCCTCGTTGTCTTTGAGCACCCGATCGATGATTATCGAAGCCGGCAAACTTGGGGGATTGTTATATGTGATGCCTGGTTGCTCGCCAATAACATCATCAACATCAAACAGGGTGACTAGTTCGCCGATCGACCTAGCGACCACTGTGCGGCCGCACATCAGTTGTTCCAAACTGGCAACGTTGGTGCCACTGGTGCAGGTTGAGTTGTCATTGGGCCAGCGAGCATTTTGAGCCTTCGTTGAAAAGTTTCTAGGTGGCTCGAAGTTGTGTTTGGGTTTGCAATGGGTGCACCAAGATTAACCCAGTCGGCAACCGGCCGAATGCCCTGCAACGAACTCAAGCCCCAAACCTCGAGGCCGGCAAGATCGGCAGGGCGAGCTTTGACCAGGCGAGTTTCAAGGCCGAGGGCTTTGGCTATGTCAAAGACTTCTCGGCGGGTAACCGAATCTATCCAAGGGATTTCTTGATCTGGCGCGCAAAGCACATCGCCCTGCCACCAAACCAGAGCGCTTAGGGCACCTTCGCTGATGAAACCGTCGGCGGTGACCAGCACTGCCTCGTCGGCACCGTGAACGATTGCCTTGCGACGCAACTGCATGCCAAGGCTTAGATCGGGGCCCTTCACGGTTGGGTTCACGCGTGGGTCGGGTTCGTCAAGGGTATAAAGCACCATTGGCCCCAACTGGGCAGGTGCCTCGCGCATGCGCAAAACCAGCGGGTTCTCGGCCCGTTCGGCGTGGTATTCAATCCGCGGAAACCACCTGCCATGAACCGGCGTCAAAGCAATCACGGCTTCATAGAAGGCCGGCAAATCTGCGGCGATTTGCGGCGACAGATTGGCAACCGCCTTGCCAAAACGCTCAAAGTGCAGCTGCAGCGAGCGCACACGCCCGTCTTCAACCAACCACGAGTCGGCCGCAGCCAGTTTGACGTCATCGCCAGCAGCGGCATCGGTGGCGTGATTCAGCGCAACCAGCGCGCCTTCGACGAACGCATAAACATCGCCAAAGCTAGTCATCGCACGCCGCCTTTTCTGTGCTGGGTATGGGTCTAATCTATAGATACTAAGTCGCAAGATGACTTTCTAAGCGCGCAAAATCTCAACCAGAACGGGCCACCCATGCAGCTTTATAGCATGTCGATGCGAGCCCGACTCAACATGGATGACACCTTTGCCACCCTGCACAAAGACGATGCCTTCGC
>Ga0114964_10000608_pt1 | contig 27816 bp, 22 predicted proteins | sample C_131016_MF_Meta_FD_92638 | JGI IMG/M metagenome (GOLD analysis project Ga0114964, IMG submission 92638) | Freshwater microbial communities from Lake Croche, Canada to study carbon cycling - C_131016_MF_MetaG | ecosystem: Environmental > Aquatic > Freshwater > Lake | place: Lake Croche, Canada...
AAACAAGCATCACCTAAAGTGAAACGGTTAAAAATAAATCCAATTTCAAATGCAGATTTAGCAGCACCATTTAATTTTGCAATCTCTTCTGCTGTAAATCCTTTGGCTAATAAAGATTCATTATTGATATGTGGTGCCCCTGCGAAACTTGCATGTCCTATAGCAAAGTTTACAATCGCATCATTTTCTGCTTGAGAATAACCCAAATTCTTCAATGCTTGTGGCACTGATTGGTTGATGATTTTAAAGTAACCACCACCAGATAATTTTTTAAACTTCACTAATGCAAAATCTGGTTCAACCCCTGTGGTATCGCAATCCATTACTAAACCAATGGTTCCTGTTGGAGCGATAACAGTAGTTTGTGCATTTCTATAACCATATTTTTCACCTAATTGAACTGCGTCATCCCAAGCTTTGGTAGCCGCCTTCAATAAATAATCAGGTGTGTATTGTGCTTTAATTCCTTGTGGTTTAATTTCTATTCCAACATAAGCGCCCTCTGCATCATAAGCGGCAGCACGGTGATTACGCATCACACGTAACATGTCTTCTTTATTTTCTTCGTATCTATCAAAAGCACCTAAGAAAGAAGCCAATTCAGCAGATGTTTTATAAGCAACACCTGTCATGATAGCAGTAATAGAACCAGCAATTCCACGGGCTTGCTCGCTATCGTAAGCGATACCACTTACCATTAACATGGAACCCAAGTTAGCAAAACCTAAACCCAATGTTCTGTAATCATAAGAAAGTTGTGCTACTTCTTTAGAAGGGAATTGTGCCATTAAAACAGATACTTCTAATACGGTGGTCCATAATCTTGATGTGTATTCAAAACCAGCTACATCAAAACTATTGTCAGACTCATTGAAGAATTTACGCAAGTTGATAGATGCTAGGTTACAAGCCGTGTTGTCCAAGAACATATATTCTGAACATGGGTTAGACGCATTGATGCGCCCCCCTTTTGGACAAGTATGCCACTCGTTAATAGTCGTGTCATATTGTGTTCCTGGATCGGCACAACGCCATGCAGCATTGGCAATTTGATCCCATACTTCACGAGCAGGTATTGATTGCATCACACGACCATCAGTTCTTGCCTTTAATTCCCAGTTGCCATTTTCTGACAAGGCTTTGAAGAAACTATTAGGGATACGTACCGAATTGTTTGAGTTTTGCCCAGACACAGTTGCGTAAGCTTCTCCTTCATAACTATTATCATAACCAGCCGCGATTAATGCTGCTACTTTATCTTCTTCTTTTACTTTCCAGTTAATAAACTCCATTACTTCTGGATGATCTAAATCTAAACAAACCATTTTAGCAGCACGACGCGTTGTACCACCACTTTTAATAGCACCTGCCGCACGATCTCCAATTTTTAAGAAACTCATTAAGCCGCTTGATGAACCACCTCCGCTTAATTTTTCATTGGCGCCTCTAATTTGAGAGAAATTAGTTCCCACTCCAGAACCGTATTTGAAAATTCTTGCTTCTCTTGTCCATAAGTCCATGATACCGCCTTCGTTTACCAAGTCGTCACTTACACTTAATATAAAACAAGCATGAGGTTGCGGACGCTCATACGCACTGGTTGATCTTTTTAATTGCTTATCGTTGGGGTCTACATAATAGTGACCTTGTGCACCACCTGTAATACCATAACTCTCATGTAACCCTGTATTAAACCATTGTGGTGAATTAGGAACACATGCTTGATTCAAAATACTATATACCAATTCCTCATAGAAAACTTGTGCATCTTTTTCAGTTGCGAAATAACCATAACGCTCTCCCCACACTCTCCAACAATTAGCCATACGATGCGCTACTTGCTTTACTGTTGTTTCACGACCTAGTGTTCCATCGGGTTGAGGAACCCCTGCTTTTCTAAAATATTTTTGTGCAAGAATATCTGTTGCAATTTGACTCCACTGTTTGGGAACTTCCACATTGGTCATTTCAAACATCTTCTCACCATTTGGATTTTTGATAACGCTATCTCTGTAATCGTATTCAAATTGGTCGAACGGAGAAACATTCTCTTTAGTAAATAGGCGAGAAAATTGTAAGCCTTTTTTTGTTTTTGCAGTAGCCATGGTCGTATTCTATTTTGGATGTTAGTGGGTTATCCCACTAGATTTTTCAAAAACCTTGATGGGTATACGAAAATATCTTTCTATGACCATAATGCAACCATGGAAATATCAACAGCTGTGGAAAAGAAATGTGGATTAAATTAAACCCTTTATCCGGCTTGATTTTCGTGATTTATCCCCACCTTATGTTAGTTTCTGCGAAAAAAAAACCTTGAATTATTGTATTTTTTAGTAATAAATAGAGATTCCCCTCTAATCATATAATTAAATTGGATAATTTTGAAGATTCCAACAAAAAGACGCACCTTTCGGGTGCAAAGAAATGACTCAGCAGATATACCATACCATCCTAAGCGGCAAAGAAAAATCGCACAAAGCTTTTGCCGTTTTAATAGACCCAGACAAGCTAAATGAACAAAGCTTATTAAGCACCATAAATATTGCAGTCCAAGCCAAAGTGGATTTCTTTTTTGTAGGAGGCAGTTTAGTGGTGACGGATACCTTAGATAAAATGGTATCTACCATAAAAAAACATTGCACCATTCCTATCTTATTGTTTCCTGGCTCTCCAGATCAAATTACTTCTAAAGCAGATGCTTTATTATACTTGTCTTTAATTTCTGGCCGCAATCCAGAACTACTCATTGGACAACATGTCATTAGCGCCCCCTTTGTCAAACAAAGTGGTTTAGAAATTATTCCAGTAGGCTATATGCTTATTGATGGAGGATCGCCTACCACGGTTTCTTACATTTCCAATACCAACCCTATTCCATCCAATAAAAATGACATTGCTATTTGTACCGCCATGGCGGGGGAAATGTTAGGGCTAAGATTGATTTATATGGATGCAGGCAGCGGGGCATTAAAAGCCATTCCAACTGCTATGATTAAAGAAGTAGCCAAACACATTCAAATTCCTTTGGTGGTAGGTGGCGGCATTACAACCCCTGATAAAGCAAAAGAAAATTGCTTGGCGGGTGCAGATATTATTGTTGTGGGCAATGCAGCAGAAAAAGATCCGGATTTAATCACCGCCATCTCCAACGCGATTCATAGTTTGAACAAATAGTAAGCCTTTATTAGAAACTCATCATTTCTTTAAACTTGACTGTTTGACGTCGGCTTATTTCTATTTTCTCTCCTCCTTTTAATTCTACCAAAAGTCCTCCATTAAAATAGGGCTCTATTTTTTCGATCCAATGTAAATTAATAATGTGTTTTCTATTGGCTCTAAAAAACACGCGATCGTCTAATCTATCTTCCAATGCATTCAAAGACTTCAAAATAAGGGGCTTATTGGTGGCAAAATATACTTTGGCATAATTGCCTACACTTTCAAACAACCTAATGTCTTGCAATTTCACAAACCAACATTTTTCACCATCCTTTACAAATACTTGGTCACTCTCCGATAACGGCCCACGTTGATTGCCTGGTAAACTTGCTTGCTCCAATTGTATTTCGGCTTGCAATTTTTGTATAGCGTCTGCCAATCTTTTTGGATCAATGGGCTTCAATAAATAATCTAAGGCATTTACTTCAAATGCCTTTAATGCAAATTCATCATAGGCCGTAGTAAAAATTACTTTTGGTGCTTTTTCCAATTCAGCCAATAAATCAAAGCCCGTTTTGCCAGGCATTTGTATGTCTAAGAAAATAAGGTCGGGCCTGGACAAATCAATTTTTTCTACCCCCTCATCCACATTGCTTGCTTCGTCAATAATTTGTATTTCGGGGTGTTCGGCCAATAACTTTTTTAACTCATTTCGAGCCAATCTTTCGTCGTCAATGATAATTGCTTTAATGGGCATCTTTTACTTTTTATGAATAGAAATGGGGATCGCTAATTTTGCGGTTACCTGATTGGGCGCACCTTGAAAAAGTTCGAACAAAGCCTGGCCTCTATACAAAATATTTAAACGCTCTTTGGTGCTTTGCAATCCAAAACCATCTTTTTCACTGGCATTTAATAATCCGGTATTTTGAACCATTAAAATATGTTTGTCTTGATCAAATTTTGAAATAATTTTTATAGTACAATCGCCCGGTTGCTTGCCTAGCCCATGTTTTATGGCATTTTCCACTAAGGTTTGCAACATCATAGGAGGCAATTCATTGTCCATGGTTGATGGCTCAATTTCATATGCTACAATTAACCTATCTGCAAAACGAATGTATTCTAATGCCAAATAATCTTTGACAATATCCAACTCTTTTTCAAGGGTGGTAATTTCCACTTTGTCTGCTTGTATACTACTTCTTAAAATATTACTCAACTCGGTAATGGCTTGTCTTGCTCTTTTTGGATCCTCATCTACCAATGCACGAATGCTGTTTAATGCATTGAAAATAAAATGTGGATTGATTTGCGATTTAATGGTTTTTAATTCCAACTCTTTAATGATGGTTTCCAATCTTACTTTATTTACTTCCTCCGAATTGGTAAACTCAATATAATGCCATAAAACATACACCGAAACCCATACCAAAAAAATAGGTCCGTCTAACAACAAGCTAAATAAGATGCGCTTATTGACTCTTGCCACATTCCAAGTCGAAATAATATTGTGTAATGAAAAAACAAAATGACTGGGCGCACCATTCAGTCCATCTCTATCTCTATCAAATAATTTGAACAATTCAATTAAGGAACTATTTAGAATACTAAATAACCCAGCAAATAATAAAATAAGCAAAAATATTTTCCACCATTGGTGACTTGGGGTAGGCGGCCTTAAAGAAAGTTTCAACATCGACTTTCTAAGCAAATGGGTCAAAAGAATTCCTAATATAATTGTGATAAGTAATCTGGGATAAAAAATTAAGCTCAATTGCTTTTCCAATATGTAGGCAAAAAATACAATGGCCAAGCCATAGCTAAACCAGCCGGCAATCTGACAAATCCAATATAGGGAAGCATTCTTTTTCATCTGTCCCCAATTTACTCCAATTTGCTTGCTTATTGGCCCTTAGTTTGGATGATTGGTCAAATACTTGGGTAGGTGGCATTTTGGCTCCTTTTTCACTTTAAACTTTTGTTGAATATTTATGTTATTAACTTACTTTTACAACACAAACTTGAAGCATGCATAGCGAGGCTGGACCTTTATTGAAAATGATAGACTCCCCGGAAGATTTGAAAAAAATTCCTAAGGAGAAATTGCATCAAGTATGCGACGAATTGCGTCAATACATTATTGATATAGTAAGCGTGCATGGCGGCCACTTTGCTGCTAGCTTAGGCGTGATTGAATTAACAGTTGCTCTTCATTACATTTACAATACCCCCTATGACCAATTGGTTTGGGATGTAGGACATCAAGCGTATGGTCATAAAATTTTAACTGGGCGTAGAGATGTATTTACTACCAATCGTAAATACAAAGGCTTAAGTGGTTTTCCTAAAAGAACCGAAAGCGAGTACGACACTTTTGGCGTAGGACATTCTTCTACTTCCATTTCTGCAGCATTGGGTATGTCTATGGCTGCGAAGTATAAAAAAGAAAATAGAAAATCTGTTGCCATCATTGGAGATGGCTCTTTGACCGCTGGTATGGCATTTGAAGCCATGAATCATGCTGGCGTTGCCGATAGCGATGTATTAATTATTTTGAACGACAATTGCATGAGCATCGATCCAAATGTGGGTGCACTTAAAGAATATTTAACTGACATTAGTACTTCTCCTACTTACAATAAAGTAAGGGATGAACTTTGGCAGCTCATGGGTAAATTACCTATAGGAAAAACATTTACGCGTGAAATGGCTTCTAAAGTGGAAGCAAGTTTAAAAGGCGTGGTTTCGAAAAGTAGTAATTTATTTGAAGCATTGAACCTGCGTTATTTTGGCCCTGTAGATGGGCATAATATTGCCAACTTAGTAGATACCTTAAAAGATTTAAGAGAAATACCTGGTCCAAAAATTTTGCATGTACTTACCGTAAAAGGGAAAGGTTACGCATTGGCAGAAAAAGATCAAACCAAATGGCATGCACCTGGTTTATTTGATAAATTAACTGGTGAGATTATTAAGAAAAAAATTGAAACACCACAACCTCCAAAATACCAGGATGTGTTTGGACATACCATTGTAGAATTAGCGAAGGCCAATAAATCAATTATGGGTATTACGCCTGCTATGCCCAGTGGATCTTCATTGAAATTTATGATGGAAGCCATGCCTGATAGGGCTTTTGACGTTGGCATCTGCGAACAACACGCGGTTACTTTAAGTGCTGGCTTAGCTACACAAGGCATCAAAGCTTTTTGTAATATCTATTCTTCCTTTATGCAAAGAGCCTATGACCAAGTCATCCACGATGTTGCCTTACAAAATTTACCGGTGGTTTTTTGTTTAGACCGCGCAGGTTTGGTTGGGGAAGATGGACCGACCCACCATGGTTGTTATGACATTGCTTTCTTTAGATGTATCCCGAATATGATTGTATCGGCTCCTATGAACGAAATTGAACTACGCAACTTGATGTATACTGCTCAATTGCCTGAAACCAATGCACCCTTTGTCATTAGATACCCAAGAGGCGAAGGTGTGATCGTAGATTGGCAAAAGCCATTCGAAAAAATTACGATTGGAAAAGGTCGAAAATTAAAAGATGGAAATGATACTGCAATTTTAACTTTTGGACATCCAGGAAATTTCGCACAAACTGCAATCAGAAATTTAAGAGAAGAAGGCATAGATCCTGCCCATTACGACATTCGATTTGTAAAACCGTTGGATGAAGATTTACTGCACGAAGTATTCAAAAAATATGATAAAATTGTTACAGTAGAAGACGCGACGGTGGTAGGCGGAATGGGTTCGGCCATATTAGAATTCATGAACGCGCACAATTACTCAAGTAAAATTACCATCCTAGGTATCCCAGATACCATTGTAGAACATGGCAGTTTAAAAGAATTACACCAAGAATGCCACTTTGATGCAATAGCTATTGCAGAAGCTGTGAAAACCTTACTGGGCAAGCAAATACTCGCAGAAGTATAAATTGTAAAACTTTAAGAAGACTTAGTTTAAACTAGGATCAAAATCACCTAAATTTTCAGGCGCTGTATCTTCTTGAATAGGATCTTCCTTAAATGATTCTAAATTGGGCGTTTCATAAGAATCAAAACTATCTATATGTCCTGGCTCTAAATCATCTTCTCTATTTTCATTCCATTCGATGATAAAATTATTGCGTCCTTCTCCCACCATTAACTTCATGTATTTTTGTTGAGACAATTCTAAGATAGATAAGAATAAGAAAAGCGCATGTACCCTGTCTTGACAAATGTCAAATACTTTTTCAAAAGCGACCGTCTTGCCTTCTCTAACAATGTCTAGCAAATAAGCCCTGCTGCCTTCCATTGTATAATTGTACCTCACTACGGTATGCACTGGTCTATTTTGACGGTCTTGTAAACGAGTCATTACTTTCTCAAATGACTTCATCAATTTAAACAAAGTCACCGTTTGCAATTCAGTTCCTTCTGCCGCTTCCTCCCCCACCATCGACATTTCTTGTTGTATATTTCCGCGCTTCATCATTAACATCCTAAGCGCTTCCAAATCGGCCATTTGAACAGCGGCTTCTTTGTACTTTTTATACTCTAAAATTTTATCTATTAATTCTTGTCTTGGATCAATTTCATTTCCCAAAGCATCCAATTCTTTTCTTGGCAATAAAAGCTTGGCCTTGATGCGCATTAAAGTAGATACAAACAAAATGAACTCACTACTTAGCTCTATGTTTACTTTTTCTTGATCATGAATAAAATGTAAAAAATCATTGATGATTTTAGTAATCTGAATATTGTAAATATCCATTTCGTCTCGCTCAATAAAAAAAAGCAGTAAGTCAAAAGGACCTTCAAATTGGTCTACTTTTATGGAATAATTCGTATGCTGGTTCATTCCCACAAAGAAAAGGAATCAAGACTAATTTAGCGCCAAATGACCAAGTATTTATCCACTTTTATAAAAAATAAAGCATCTTTACCCAAAATTTAGAGCGTGAACAATAAGTTCTTCAATTGGTTCTTGTTTGGCATATTATCCCTTATCTGGGGCAGCTCCTTTATTTTAATGAAAGAAGGCCTAACAGTGCTTTCCCCCTATCAAGTGGCTTCGATGCGCATGCTGTTTGCAGGCCTTGTTTTGTTGCCTTTTGCTTTTAGTGCTTTCAAAAAAATACCCAAAGAAAAAATGGGATTAGTGCTTATTTCTGGCATCATTGGAAATTTTATACCCGCTTATCTTTTTTGCATTGCTGAAACTAAAATCGATAGTGCGCTTGCTGGAATTTTAAACTCGTTAACGCCCCTGTTTACCATTCTTGTGGGCTTATTTTTTTTCAAACTTCCTTCTAACAATAAAAAATTAGCGGGCGTGCTGGTAGGATTTATAGGACTTTGTTTACTAATTGTATCTGGTAAAAATATTAGTTTCGAGAATTTATCTTATGCATCCTTAGTGTTGATGGCCACTTTTTTATACGGTCTAAATGTAAATATGGTAGGAAAGTTTTTACAAAATATACGCGCCTTAGACATTGCATCGGTTGCCTTTGCTTTTTTAATTGTACCTAGTTTACTTCATCTTTATAGTACCGGCTTTTTTAATCTAAATTTTAAAGACCCTTCCAATATCAACGCTTCTTTAAGTAGCATTTGTTTAGGGGTGGTGGGCACTTCCATCTCCTCCATTCTTTTTTACATGCTTATAAAAAGATCCAGTATTGTGTTTGCTTCGATGGTCACTTATGGAATACCCATTGTGGCAGTAGCCTGGGGCATTTATTTTGGAGAAACCATTTCTTTACTACAAGTTGGTAGCTTACTTATTATATTATTGGGTGTCTATATTGTAAATAAGCCCCGACACTAAAAAAGTATCGAGGCTTATTTTTTTGGTAAGTTAAAAGTGAATGGTACCACTTTACTTAGATCGTCATAATTTCTTTTTCTTTGGACTCTAAATGTTTTTCAACCAAGCCAATGTGCTTGTCTGTTATTTGTTGAATCTCGTCTTCGGCACCTTTACAAATATCCAAACTAGCCCCATCCTTTTGTAATTTCTTTACTTGCTCAATATGATCACGTCTAATATTACGAATAGATACTTTGCTTAATTCTCCTTCAGCACTTGCCTTCTTTACCAACTCTTTTCTACGTTCTTCCGTCAAAGGAGGGGTAAACAATCTAATTTGTATACCATCATTCTGAGGCGTAATACCAATATTCGCAGCCATAATAGCTCTTTCAATGAGCGCCAACATATTTTTTTCCCAAGGCTGTATACTGATTGTTCTGCTGTCTAACACTTGCACATTCCCCACTTGGCTCACCGGCGTAGGGGTGCCATAATAATCTACATTGATCCCTTCTAAAATGGAGGGCGATGCTTTGCCAGCTCTTATCTTAGAAATCTCTATTTCCAAGTGATTGATGGCCTTTTTCATGCCATTTTCGGCATTCACTGTGATTTTCTTTAACTCTTCTGACATACTTGAATTATTTGAGTCTTCAAAGCTACGCAAATCATAGAATTGAGCACAAGTCTTTTTTTGGCTTTTTGCTATATTTTCGATGCTATTTAGACTATGAATTCTATCTTTGCCTCCACTATTATTATACTATTATGGCGACTACCGATTTAACTAAAATAGCCTCTCAAATTAGAAGAGACATTGTAAGAATGGTTCATGCTCAACAAAGCGGTCACCCTGGTGGTTCTTTGGGTTGTACCGACTTTCTAACGGCACTGTACTTTAAAGTATTGAAATTCGATACCCACTTTTCAATGGACGGAAAAAATGAAGACCTTTTCTTTTTATCCAATGGTCATATCTCTCCTGTTTACTATTCGGTTTTAGCAAGAGCAGGTTATTTTGATATTAAAGAATTGGCCAGTTTCAGAAAAATAAATTCTCGCTTACAAGGTCATCCCACTACCCATGATCATTTACCGGGTATTCGTATTGCAAGTGGTTCCTTAGGTCAAGGCATGAGTGTTGCGATTGGTGCAGCACTTGCTAAAAAATACAACCAGGATGATAGAACAGTTTATAGCTTACACGGCGATGGTGAATTACAAGAAGGACAAATTTGGGAAGCCGTTATGTTTGCTGCACACAATAAAGTAGACAATTTAATTGCTACCGTAGATGTGAATGGTCAACAAATTGACGGACCATTAAGCAAAGTTTTATCCTTGGATAGTTTAGAAGACAAGTTTAAAGCATTTCATTGGACCGTTTTACACATGGATGGTCACCATATGGACAATATCATCGAAACGCTTGCTAAAGCAAAATCATTGACTGGCCAAGGCAAGCCTATCTGTATTTTAATGAAGACAGAAATGGGTAAAGGCGTTGACTTTATGCAAGGCAGCCATGAGTGGCATGGCATTGCACCCAACGACGAGCAATTGGCCAAAGCATTGGGACAACTAGAAGAAACTTTGGGAGATTATTAATTTTTAGAGGAATTTTATAGAATATCAATTCCTTTAAAAATTCTCTTTTTGATTTTTACTTTTTGATATTTACAACTATCTCCATCCTAATAAATTATTTATAATTTATTAGGTCTCAATCCACTAATTAATTTTTTCGAACAAACGATCTGCAGCTCTGCGCGCTGGCAACCATCCAGCTAAAATTGCAATGGCAATTACCAATAGCATGATGGCAATATAATCTAGAGCCATGGGTTTCACAGGATAATAATCAATCACGAAAGATTGGCCTCCCAACTTAATAAAATGAAATGTGTTTTGCAACCAGCAAAAAATAGTGGCTAAGCCTCCTCCAATCAAAGCACCCATAAAAGCCATGATCCCAGTCAACAATAAAAATATTTTTTGAATGTCCCAAGGCCTTGCCCCCATCGCATGTAACACATGAATGTCTTTTTGCTTTTCCAATACCAGCATCGTTAAAGCCCCTACTAAATTAAAAGAAGCTACCATCATAATTAAAGCCAGAATGGAAAATATAATCCACTTTTCCATTTGCATGATTTTATACAAGTCCATGTTTTGTTGAAATTTATTTTTTACAACAAAGCCAGCACCTAAACGATTTTTTAATTGGGCCATCACTTGGGCTTCTTTTTGAACGGGCACTGAAAGTTCAATAGCTGAAACCTGATTGGGCGCTAAGTCAAATAAATATTGAGCAAAAGCATAATTGGTAAATACATATTGATCATCAAATTCTTGTTGCACAGAGAAAGCGCCAGCTTCTGTGGCATTTAAAGTATTGAGCTGACCTAAATTGGTAATGGATTGCCCAGATCGGTTCACTGCAAACAATTGAAGCGTATCACCAATAGAGCGCTGAAACAAACCTAACTTTTGTTCGATACCAACTCCCATTACCAACTTGGGTGATTGCATATTTCCAACTTCAAAGCTGCCTCTTTTTAAATGAGCTTTGACATTGTTAATTTGACCATAGTTCGCATCAATTCCCTTCACCATTACTACTGCTTGAAAATGATCCTTGACTAGTAAGGCTCTACTCTCTACCACTTTACTAACTGTTTTTATCCCTTCCATTTTTTCAACCATTTGGTAGGTACTGTCTAATAAAGTAAAAAATTTTCCTTGAACGGGTGTCACACGCACATCGGCATAAAAATCCGAATACAACCCTTTTACAATTTCAGTAAACCCATTGGATACACTAAGTATTAAAATAAGAGCGGCGGTACCCAAAGCAATGGCGAATACACTTACCCAGGCAATCATTTGTATTGCCTGAAAAGTATATTTTCCTCTAAAATAACGCCATGCAAATAAGAAATGCACTTACAAATTTTTTAGAATTTCATCCATTTTAAAAACATAGTCCAAAGTATCGTCTAAATAAAAATGCAATACCGGAATGCGCCTTAATTGGTGCTTCATGGTATCAGAAAGATGCTTTTTAATTTCCCATGCCTGCGCTTGAATTTTCTTAAAGCAGGCTTCGGTTTCCTTTACTTGAAAAAGGCTTATATAAATTCTGGCCTCTAATAAATCGGGGGTCACTTTTACAGAAGATATGGAAATCATACCCCCTTGTAAATTAGTGAGTCCTAATTTTAAAAATATATCGTTTAGGGCTGTTTGTATGGCCCCAGCCACCTGTTTTTGTCTTTTTCCTTCTTCCATAATCAAAATCGTTGATTCGTTGTAAAATTAGTTACTTTGCTGATTATTCTGCGGGAATAATTTTGAATATGAAGAAATTTATTCGCATCATAAGTTATATCAGAGAATACAAGGCCTATATGGGTTGGTATAGCCTATTTATTACCCTATCTATAATATTTGGCTTGTTCTCGTTGGGAATGTTAATGCCATTCATGGACCTTATTTTTGGCAGCAGCGAATTAACGGGTGCTGTTAAAACTGTGGCAGTGGGCAGCAATAGCAATATCAAAGACATCATTTACGGCTTCTTACAACAAAGCATTGCCGAACATGGTAAAGTGCAAGCCTTGGGATGGATTTGCTTGAGCATCATCATTACCATTTTTCTAAAAAATACATTTCTTTATTTGTCTTTTTATTTTTTAGCTCCCATTAGAAACGCAGTCACCAGAAAATATTCCAGACTATTGTATGAAAAAATATTGCAATTGCCCATTGGTTATTTTACAGAACAACGCAAAGGAGATATTTTAAGTAGGTCGTCTAATGACATTACTGAATTAGAGAATTCAGTCATTGGCGCCTTAGAGGGTTTAATTAAAGAACCTTTAAACATATTAGGCATTTTAATTTTCTTATTTATCATTAGTGTAAAGCTTACTTTATTTGTTTTTATATTATTGCCGCTCGCTGGTTTGATTGTGGGTCGCATTGGAAGAAGTTTAAAAAAACATACCAATAAAGCACAAGTAAAATGGGGTGAAATTTTAAGTCAGATGGAAGAAACTTTAACTGGCTTAAGAATTATCAAAGCTTTTAATGCGGAAGCGCGTGTTAAAAAACAATTTTTTGGATTGGTAGATGAAATTTTTAACATCAAAAATAAAATTTTAAACCGCCGCGATTTGGCTTCTCCGGTTTCAGAAACATTGGGAGTGATTATTTTATGTGGTGTTTTATGGTTTGGTGGCAAGCTCGTTTTGAGTGGAGAAATACTTTCAGGCAGTTCTTTTATTGCTTATGTAGCTTTGTTTTCTCAAATCATAAATCCTTCTAAAGCCCTGTCACAAGCGGCTTACAACGTCACAAGAGGCAATGCCACTTTAGATAGATTGAATGAAATTTTAGAAGCACCATTGACTGTTGAAGAAAATGCACATCCAATTGTATTGGATACTTTTAAAGATTCCATCGAGTTTAAAAATGTTCAATTTCTATACCAGGATACCACCATTTTAAAAGACATCGATCTAACCATTCAAAAAGGAAAATCAGTGGCATTGGTTGGTTCTTCTGGTGCTGGCAAAAGCACTTTGGCCGATTTAGTACCTCGCTTTCACGATGTAAGTGCTGGCAACTTATATATTGACGGAAAAAATATTAAAGCCTACAGCTTACATAGTTTAAGAAAATTAATAAGTATTGTTACCCAAGAACCTATTTTATTTAATGATACCATTGCTGCCAATATTGCTTTGGGTAAACCCGAAGCCACTGAGGAAGAAATTATAGCGGCAGCAAAAATTGCGAATGCGTACGAATTTATTATTAAAAAAGAAGGGGGATTCCAAAGTATGATTGGAGATCGCGGCAGCAAATTGAGCGGCGGAGAAAGACAAAGATTAACCATTGCTCGTGCGGTATTAAAAAATCCTCCCATCTTAATTCTAGACGAAGCTACTTCTGCCCTAGATACAGAAAGTGAAAAATTGGTACAAGAGGCCATCAACAATATGATGCAAAATAGAACTTCAATTGTGATTGCACATCGATTGTCTACCATTAGACACGCAGATGAAATTGTCGTATTGCAAAAAGGAGAAATTGTGGAAAGAGGCAATCACGATGCATTGCTGGCACAAAATGGTTATTACCGTAAACTGATTGATATGCAGGAGGTAAAATAAGAAGAAACTAAACCGTCTGATGTGTAGAAAACCTAAAACGGAAGAGGAATAGAAGACCAAAAAAAACCCTGATAATCATTTATCAGGGTTTTTTATTATCGAGAAGTTTGATACTACATCTTATTGGTCATTGCTGTTTCTAACATAGCCTAATTTAGCCTCTAAACTTAATGTGGCATGAGGCACAGCACGCAAACGCGCTTTGTCTATCAAGCGACCAGTGACTCTACAAATACCATAGGTTTTGTTTTCGATACGCATTAAGGCTTTCTCCAAATGGTCAATAAAAGTAATTTGACGACTGGCCATTTGACCCAATTGCTCTCTTTCCATGCTAATACTTCCATCTTCCATGGTCATGTATCTTGCATCATCGTTGTCACCACCTAACTCATCTTTACGTGTAATGAGTCCTTGTAAGTAGATCAACTCTTTTTTTGCAGCTTCTAATTTATTAGAAATTAACTCTTTGAATTCTTTTAATTCTGCATCAGAATATTTTACTAAAGTATCGGTAGATCTTGTTACTTCTTTTCTTCTTTCCATAGGAACATAACCTGGTTGATAAGGTACACTGCTCTTGGCACCAATCTTAGGCACTTTAATGTCTTTGATGGGTTCTGCCGTTTTACGAACTGGCTTTACTGGAGGTGTTGGTATCTTAGGAACTGGCTTTGCAGGTGGAACATATTTTTCTACCGGCTTTGCTACCACAGGGGCTTTTACAGGTAACGTGGGTTTGGCATTTCCTTTTACAGGAACTACTTTCTTTATTGGCGCTTTAATAGGAGTTGCTTTTTTTAGGGGTGTTTTAACAGGAACCGCTTTTTTTGCGGGAGCAACTTTTTTAGGAACTACTTTTTTTACAGGAATTACTTTTTTAGGGGCTGCTTTTTTGGGAGCAGCTTTCTTTGGAGCAGCTTTTTTTGGAGCCACCTTTTTGGGAGTCGCTTTTTTGGGAGCCGCCTTCTTTGGAGCTGCTTTTTTAGGAGCCGCCTTCTTTGGAGCTGCTTTTTTTGGAGCCACCTTCTTTGGAGCTGCCTTTTTTGGAGCCGGTTTTTTTGTAGCCATATTTATCCTTTTTGTCTAACAGAAATACATAATTTATGCTCATTTATCTCCACAAGAACCCCCTCTTTAATAGTGGGAACCCAGTCGATTTGATGCGCTAGAATTTCGCGGCAAATATAGTCCGAAAATTGAATAATGGATTTTTTCAACTCTGTATTATCCTCAATTTCAAGCAAAATCTTGTCTGTTAAGTCAAAATTACGCTCTTTTCGGATGTTTTGGACCCTGTTCACCAGCTCTCTAGCATTCCCTTCCATCAATAAGTCGGGGCTGATCGTGATGTCCAAGGCTACAGTAAGGGCATTTTTTACAGCCACGCTCCATCCTGGTATGTCTTCGGCAATAATTTCTACTTCTTTGAGTAACAATTGGATTGTCTCTTCTTCGATGGTCAAAGCCAATGCTCCGTCCTTTTCCAAGCTGCTTATTTGCGCCTGGGTTAAATTGGCAATCAGGGCAGAAGCTTGTTTCATTTTGGTTCCCAATTTGGCACCTAAAATTTTGAAGTTGGCTTTTACCTTTTTACTGATTACTCCTTCGGTATCTGTGATATAATTAATTTCTTTAACGTTTACCTCTGCTAAAATTAACTCCTCCATTTGCTCAATGGCTTTTTTCATGGCAGGGTCCAAAACAGGTATGAGTATTTTTTGTAATGGTTGACGCACTTTAATGTTTACCTTTTTTCTAATAGATAAAACCAAAGAACAAATGTCTTGCGCCATTTGCATTCTTGTTTCTAAAGCTGCGTCTATTTTAGTCTTGTCTGCTTTAGGAAAATCTACATGATGTATAGAACTAGCAGGATGCTTTTTTGTAATGCTGTTTAAATTTCTAAAAACTTGATCACAGAAAAAAGGCGCAATAGGTGCCATTAACCTAGTAATGGTTTCTATACATTCATACAATGTTTGGTAAGCGGCAATTTTATCTTGCGTATACGTGCCTTTCCAAAAACGTCTGCGACACAAACGTACATACCAATTGCTTAAATGTTCATCTACAAAAGTTTCAATGGCACGACCTGCTGTGGTAGGTTCAAAGTCGTCCATGGCATTGGTTACCGTTTGTATTAATGTATTGAGCGAAGATATAATCCAACGATCTATCTCCGGTCTTTCATTTAATGGAATTGGCGCTTGTTCAAAATGGAAATTATCTACATTGGCATACAACACAAAAAATTGATAGGTATTGTATAAAGTACCAAAGAATTTTCTTTGTACTTCCTGAATGCCCGCTAAATCAAATTTTAAATTATCCCAAGGAGAAGCATTGGTGACCAAATACCAGCGCGTTGCGTCTGCCCCATATTTTTCAATGGTTACGAATGGATTCACCACATTGCCCAATCGCTTACTCATCTTATTGCCATTCTTGTCTAATACCAAACCATTGCTCATAACTGCTTTGTACGCCACACTGTCAAATAATAAAACACCCAAAGTATGTAAAGTATAAAACCAACCACGGGTTTGATCTACCCCTTCACAAATAAAGTCGGCTGGGAAAGCCTCTCCTTTGTCTATTAAATCTTTGTTCTCAAATGGATAATGCCATTGTGCATAAGGCATAGCTCCCGAATCAAACCAAACGTCTACTAAATCCGAAACACGTTTCATGGGTTGGCCTGAAGGACTCAAAATTTCAATCTGGTCTACAAATGGTTTGTGTAAATCAACATCCAACTTGCCATCTATTATTTTTAAGTCCACTTCCTTATTATATCCTTTTCCCTTGGCAGCAGTATACGCTTTGGTTAATTCATCAATCGATCCTATACAAATTTCTTCAGTGCCATCTTCGGTTCTCCAAATAGGTAGTGGTGTACCCCAATAACGACTGCGAGATAAATTCCAATCCACCATATTTTCCAACCAATTCCCAAAACGCCCTTCACCAGTGCTTTTAGGCTTCCAATTAATGGTCTTGTTTAACTCCACCATTCTATCTTTCACCGCAGTAGTTTTGATAAACCAAGCATCTAATGGATAGTATAATATAGGCTTATCGGTTCTCCAACAATGCGGATAATTGTGTTCGTATTTTTCCACTTTAAACGCACGATTTTCTTTTTTCAACTTCACAGAAATATCCACGTTTACATCTTGGTACTCTTTTTCGTCTTTGTAGTTCTTTACATAGCGGCCACTAAATTCGCCTACGCCTTCTACAAATTTTCCTTCCCGATCTACCAGTGTTATAATTCCTAAATTATTTTTTTGTCCTACTTTATAATCATCTGCACCAAAAGCGGGAGAAGTATGTACAATACCTGTTCCATCTTCGGTGGTTACAAAATCACCTAATACAATTTTAAATGGATCTCCTTCGAAAGTACTTGGGTCATTGGCCGCAACTGGCATCAATTGTTCGTAACGCAATCCATTCAATTGACTTCCTTTGCAGGTAGCAATGATTTTCCATGGAATGATTTTATCTCCTTCTGCAAAACTTTCAAGTGTAGCACCTTCTTCTTTGAAATACTTTCCTATCAAGGCTTTGGCCAACAAAACATTTACAGGTATTGCCGTATAAGGATTGTACGTAGCCACTAAAACATATTCAATATTGGGTCCTACAGTCAATCCTAAGTTAGAGGGCAAAGTCCAAGGCGTAGTGGTCCAAGCCATATAAAAAACTTCGGCGGATTTTGAACCAGCTCCTTTTACTGCATCAAATAAAAATTGACTCTCTGTATTTTGAACCGCTTTAAACATCGCTACCACCGAAGTATCTTTTACATCTTTGTAAGTACCTGGCTGATTGAGTTCATGCGAACTTAATCCTGTGCCTGCCGCTGGTGAGTAGGGTTGTATACTTACACTTTGATACAAATATCCTTTTTTATACAGCGTACTTAATATCCACCAAAGCGTTTCAATATAATTGTTTTCGAAAGTGATGTAGGGATGGTTTAAATCTACCCAATAACCCATTTTATTGGTAATATCATCCCACTCTTTTTTATAACGCAATACCGCTTCTCTACATTTTTTATTGTACTCTTCTACACTAATTTTTTTCCCAATGTCTTCTTTGGTAATACCCAATTCTTTTTCTACACCCAATTCAACTGGCAAACCATGCGTATCCCATCCGCCTTTTCTTTTTACTTGAAACCCTTGCATGGTTTTATACCTACATACCATGTCTTTTAAAGTTCTTGAAATAACATGATGTATCCCCGGCATTCCATTCGCACTGGGAGGCCCTTCATAAAATACAAAAGGGGTTTTGCCTGCTCTTAAAGTCACAGATTGCTCAAAAGCTTGCTCTGACTTCCAGGCAGCCAATATATCTGCCTCAATAGCGGGTAGATTTAATCCATTTAATTCGGGGTACTTGTTGTTCATAAAACGCTTGTCCTAGCTCATTTTTAGGGCACGAAGGTACGAATAAGCTTGTAAAAAAGGCCAGCCCAATTTTGAGACAGCTGGAACAATAAAAACTAGCTGGAAGCAGTTTTGGAAGGGTTGTCTATTTCCTGGTTGGGCTCTTTGAAAAAGCGCTTGTTAAAAATAAACAAGAGTATAACACCTGTGCTTATGGAAGCATCGGCAAAATTAAAAACAGGACGGAAAAACTCAAATTCTTCCCCTCCCCAAATCGGAAACCAAGTTGGGAAATGCCCGTCTCTTATGATGGGGAAATAAAACATATCCACCACCCTGCCATGTAAAAAAGAGGCATAACCACCGCCCGTTGGAAACAAATGTGCGACCATGGTAGTGTAAGGATAACTTTCATTAAAAATAAGCCCATAAAATAGGCTGTCTACTAAATTACCTACTGCCCCTGCATAAATTAACGCTGCACAAATGATAAACCCGTTATGGTACTTTTGTTTGATAAAACCCTTGATTAAAAAAGTACCCCATATCACCGCCGCCAACCTAAATAAGGTTAAAATAATTTTTCCAAACCCACCTCCAAATTTCAATCCCCATGCCATGCCTTCATTTTCTACAAAATGTAACCTGGCCCAGGCACCCAATAGCGCATGCTCTTCCCCAATAAAGTAATTTAGTTTGATATAAAACTTAAGCGCTTGATCAATAAAAATAATTAAAACAATAAATAAAGCTACTTTTTTTCCGTTCATAGGGATGGTATAATGATGGCAAATATAAGCTAGTTTTTATGGAAGGCTGCTAGAATTGCCTTTTGATAATTTTTTCTTGCTAGTGAATATTGAATACAAAATGGAACCAGAAATACAAAAAATAATAAACATCAAAGAAAGTAGGACTTGGGTATTTTTATCCATCCACAAGTTAATATAATGCTCCCCAAGCATTTTTATTCCAATAAAGATGAGTACGATAGCAATGCCTTGTTGCAGATGTTCAAATTGATTCACGGCACCTCTTAGTAAAAAGAACAAGGAACGTAAGCCTAAAATGGCAAAAATATTTGAAGTATATATTACCAAACTACTTCTGGAAATACCCATCACCGCAGGGATAGAGTCCAGTGCAAATACCAAATCAATCACCGATAATAAAACCACCACCACAAATAAACTCGTATACAAAGGCTTGTTGTTGTGATCTCTTATTACAAATTTTCCGTCTCCATCGGTATGCCCAATAGGTAGGTATTTTTTTAAAAATAAATACACTTTGGATTCCTGCGGATCAAATTGACTCTCCTCTCCTGCAATAAACATTTGATAACCTGTGTACAATAAAAAAACACCGAAGATATAAAGGACCCATGCAAATTTGGCAACCAAGGCTACCCCTATCGTGATAAAAATTACTCTTAATAAAATGGCCGTTAAAATACCGATTAATAAAACGCGGGGAATGTGTTTTTCTTTGACCTTAAACGCACTAAAAATAAGTATGAATACAAAGATGTTGTCGATGCTTAAACTCCACTCCATCAAATAACCGCTTAAATATTCCAGTGCTAATTTTTGACCTTCTTCTACCCACATAAAAATAAAAAAAACAAATGCCAATAAAACCCAGAAAAAAGTTTGACGCAAAGCCTGTCCAATAGAGATAACAGCATTTTTTTTACTCAAAAAACCCAAGTCGAGTACCAATGCAACTACTATTACACAACCAAAAACCAAGTATACCAATTGATCTGTAGACATACCGCAAAGTTAACACATCCTTGACTATACAGCAAATTGACGTTTTCTATAATAGGACCAAAAGGCAAATCCAATGACCAGTAGCAACAGAGGGCTGCCAATAATTATAATTTGCCACCACAACCTATCCTGCTCTACTTTTTGCTTATCTAATAATCGCAATACAACATATTTATTTCTGCTGTCCAATAAACCAAGGGGTTCATTCAAATAAGCAATGCTGTTCAAATAAAACTCATGATTCGCAAATTGGTATTCTTCAAATGGAATCATTCCCATGGGCAAAGCTCCTCTGGTTTTATCTACTTGATTCGTGAATATATCTGCATCTGCTACTACTATTTGCTTTGCATTACGGGTGCCAATTGATTGATACGCTACTCCCGTAGTTTTTAAGATGCTGTCTTTTATTGCATTTGAAATTTGATTGGCATACAAGGAGCTAAACTTGCCTTCCAATAATACCGCAATAGGTACCTGATGTTTGTTAAAAGAAGCCATCTCGGATTCCTCCTTTACACTATTTAAGGAAACCAAATTAGGGGTTGCAATAATTCTTGTATTGGTATCTGTAGTTAGCAGAATGGTTTTTTTGATGGCCGCATTTTGTAAAGTGTCAAGGCTAGCAGGAAACAAGGACAATACGCGATCTAAGTTTTGTACCAAGGGATGACGATCGGACCCCAATAAGAAGGGATAATAAGGCCATGGAATACGCTGCATCATGGGACTTCCATCGGATTGTTTTCCTATGACCATGGGCAATTTTGCACAGTTTAAATCTTGTACCAAATTGCTATTCATTCTTACCCCATATTTAAAAAATAAATCATCCAGCGCCAATCCTCTATCATACGCCACATAGCTTCCGTCTGTTTTTTGCAAACTATCGTATTCCGCATACAATTTATCAACAGCCCAGATAATGTTTCCACCAGCCATCACATATTGATCCAATTTTATTTTATCAGATTCAGAAAAGGCATTGGTAGGCTTTATAATTAAAAGCGTTTTAATTTTTGTTGCATCGGGATACCCCCTTTTTAAATCAAACACCACCAAATGGTATTGATGACGAATCGATTCGCCCAAATCATTCACCGTTAAATTGGTAGGCTCTCCATTTCCAATGGTGTAAGCAATGGTGGGCACTTCTTTCCTATTTAATAAATAAATGGCTTGCGTAAACTTAAACTCTAACAATGCTTCTGCAGCATTGGAACTGGCTTCCAAATCCTCTTCTGGAATATCTTTCACAATATTGTAGGGTTTAAAAAACTTTTTACTGCTTCTTGAATCTATCGCTATCGGCTTTTGTCCTGCTACTTCCACCAAAGCCCCAGGAATCAACAATTGATCTACCCTTTTGTCTGAGCCGTGGTCCTGTTCTTGTAAACGTTGTATTGGCAATCCTAATTTTGATAAACTATCATACAATTGATACAAAGCAGTGTCTTTATACATTTGACTAGGCACTTCTATTTGCCATTGAATGGCACGCGGATTAATTTGATGCAACTGTTCCAATAAACCAGCAGTGGATTGGGCTATCTTTTTATAATAAGCAGGCAAGTCTCCACCCAAATACAAATGAATTTTTACAGGACTTTGTATTTTTTGGATGATTTGTTTTGAACTTTCACCTAAAGTATATCGATGCTCTTTGGTTAAATCTATTTGTGTTGGCCATACAAAAGCGATATAATTAATGATTAAAATAAAAGCAAGTGTTGCTATATATTTAAATTTTGCTTTTATATTTTCAAGACCGCCGATGCAAAATAAAATCAGAATGGAAATGAAATAGGCGACATCTTGAAAAGACAATACGCCTCTACTCATAGATCGGTAATGAAAACCAAATCCCAATGGAGTCAAATAAAAATCATACCCATTTTTAAAAGCCGAAAGCCCACTTAGCCAATCAAATCCTTTAAATAAAAGTAAAGACAGCGTTATGGAAAACAACAAGGAAACTAAATTGTTTCTGCTGCTGCTGCTGGTATATACCCCTATGGCCGTATAAGCTGCTGCTAAAAACAACAAGCCAAGATAGCTTCCGATAGTACCTCCCCAATCCAAACCTCCAACCGCACTCAATGCATCTAAAGCAATAGCATATAAAAGGGTTGGTGCTATGGCCACTAATACAATAAGATAAGCCCCTAAAAATTTACCCAATACCAAATGCAAAGGTTTTATTGGTAAACTTTTGAGGAGCTCATAGGTCCCCGACTTGTATTCATCCGAAAAACTGTGCATGGTAATGGCTGGTATTAGCAGCAATAAAAACCAAGGAGCAAAGTCGAAATACACTTGCAAAGAGGCGTATCCGAAATCCAAAATATTGTAATTAGGTAAAACAAATAAGACCAGTCCATTGATCAATAAATAAAACCCAATGATCAAATAACCAGTGATTCCGCTAAAATATTGCGCCCATTCTTTTTTGCAAATTGCCCACATGCACCAAAGCTACAAAAAAAATGCCCCGAGTAATCGAGGCATTTAATATATCATCTTGTATTATTAAGTTCCGTTATACAGCAAAACTATCTCCACATCCGCAACTTCTACTGGCATTGGGATTGTTAAAGAAAAATCCTTTCCCATTGAGGCCGTCAGAGAACTCTAATTCGGTATTTACCAAGTATAAAAAGCTTTTTAAGTCGGTAACAATTTTTACCCCATTGTCTTCAAAAACTTGATCCATGGGCTTTATTTCATTGTCAAAATCTAACTTGTAACTTAGCCCAGAGCAACCGCCGCCCACCACGCCTACCCTCAAAAAATAAGAGGTATCACCAGTGATGCCTGCGTCCTGCATCAACTGCAAAACCTTGGCCTTGGCTTTTTCACTTACATAAATTGAATTTTCTTGGGCTACTTCACTCATCGTATTAAAATCTTAGTCGTTGATGGATGGTTTACACATGGCTTTGTTCAAACACCAATTCAGTCAAACCATTCTTTACACGAAAATCATTGATGGCTGCTTTGATAGCATCTTCTGCTAAAACAGAACAATGTATTTTAACGGGAGGTAAATTTAATTCCTCTACTAAATCCATATTGTCAATTTTAACTGCTTCGTCTACTGTTTTTCCTTTTAACCACTCTGTAGCTAAAGAAGAGGATGCAATGGCAGATCCGCAACCAAAGGTTTTAAATTTAGCATCGGTGATAATACCAGTTGCTTGATCTACTTCAATTTGTAAACGCATAACGTCTCCACATTCTGGAGCACCTACTAATCCTGTACCTACACTTTTAGAAGACTTGTCTAAAGTGCCTACATTTTTAGGATTGGAATAATGATCGATTACTTTATCTGAATATGCCATGGTGGTTGGTTTTTATGATGGTAAAATTATTAAAAAATATTTTAATGAATAGGGTAAATTATTAATGATGCGCCCATTGAATCGCGTCAATGTCAATGCCTTCTTTAAACATTTCCCACAAAGGACTCATTTCTCTTAATTTTAAAACAGTATCTGTTACTGCTTTAATTGTAAAATCAATTTGTTCTTCGGTGGTATATCTGCCCAATCCAAAACGAAGTGAACTGTGTGCTAAATCATCTCCTAGGCCCAATGCTTTTAATACATAGCTGGGCTCTAAAGAAGCCGAAGTACAGGCAGAACCAGAAGACAATGCGATGTCTTTGTTAAAGCCCATCATCAATCCTTCTCCTTCTACATATTTAAAAGAAATATTACTTACATGCGGTAAGCGATGTGCTGGATTTCCATTGACATAAGATTCATCGATTTGCTTTAATGCATTTTCTAATTTATCTCTCAATTTTGAAATTCTTTCCGTGTCTGATGCCATTTCTAAACGTGACAATTCACAAGCCTTTCCAAATCCAACAATGCCTGGTACATTTAAAGTTCCACTACGCATGCCTCTTTCATGTCCACCGCCATCTACTTGTGCAGTTACTTTAACACGTGGGTTTTTACGTCTCACATACAAAGCACCTACGCCTTTTGGACCGTACATTTTATGTGCTGTAAACGCCATAATATCGATACCATCTGCAATCACATTCACTGGAATTTTTCCCACTGCTTGTACTGCATCTGTGAAAAATAAAGCGCCGTGTTTTTTGGCAATCGCACTAATTTCTTTTACGGGTTGAACCACCCCAATTTCATTATTGGCATACATGATGGCTACCAAAATGGTAGTAGGTTTCATGGCTGCTTCCAATTGCTTTAAATCTACTAAGCCATCGGGTTGTACTTCTAAATAAGTTACTTCAGCACCTAATTTTTCTAGGTGCTTGCAGGTGTCTAAAACTGCTTTGTGCTCGGTGGTACAAGTAATAATATGATTGCCCTTGCTGGCATACATTTCATAAACACCTTTAATGCCTAAATTGTCTCCTTCGGTAGCACCTGAAGTAAATATGATTTCTTTAGGGTCGGCACCAATTAATTGGGCCACTTGCTCTCGCGCATAATCCACCGCCTCTTCCGCATGCCATCCAAAAGAATGGTTACGACTGGCCGCATTTCCGAAATTTTCGACGAAATAAGGGATCATCGCTTCTAAAACCCTAGGATCCATAGGAGTAGTTGCATTATGATCAAGATAAATTGGTAATTTTAACATATCCGAATTTGATTTTTTCTAAAGCACAAAAGTAAAGCTTAAGGCTTGATTTTATTGAATTCGTTAGGCTTTAAAAGCAATTTTTTCCCAATTCGTAAAACAATGGAAGCATGGACTATAAAGTAGAACACATCGGCATTGCAGTTAAAAACTTGCAAACAAGTATCCCCTTATTTGAAAAGCTATTAGGCAGTCCTTGTTATAAAACAGAAAAGATAGCTAGCGAACAAGTAAATACCGCCTTTTTTCTTAAACAAAATACCAAAATCGAACTGCTCGAAAGTACTGATCCCGCAGGCATCATTACAAAATTTATTGACAAGAAAGGGGAAGGAATGCACCATATTGCTTTTGAAGTTCCCGACATCATCGCCGAAATGGAGCGACTCAAAAAAGAAGGCTTTTCCCTTTTAAACGAAACACCCAAAAAAGGCGCCGATGACAAATGGGTTTGTTTTGTGCATCCAAAAGATACCAATGGGGTATTGATAGAACTATGTCAAAGCAGCTAGTTCCATTAGATTCCTAAAATTTCAATGGCTTTTTGTGCCGCCAACTGGCTGGCATCTTTTTTAGTATACCCTCTTTGCGCAGTCACCACTTCTCCATCTATCACCACATTGATGGTAAATAATCTGCGACGCCCTTCTAATTGTTCCCCAGCTAAAACAAAATCAATTTGCTTGCCTTGCTTAGAAGCCCAACCAATAAGTTTATTTTTTATGTTGATGTCTATTTGTTCTAAATCCTCCATGAACAAATAAGGCTGTATCATTTTTTCTAAAATCCAAAGTTTAGTGAAGTCGTATTTTTTATCTAAATAAATTGCGCCCACCAAAGCTTCCAAGGTGTTTCCAAAAATTTGACTGGTCTTTAAACTACCGTCCATTTTATTAAATCGAGTCATTTTGCGCAATCCCATTTGAACAGCAATATGATTTAATTGTTGTCTGTTCACCATCTTGCTTCGCATCTCGGTTAAAAAACCTTCTCCTTTGTAGGGATACTTTTTAAATAAATAATCGGCAACTACTGCACTAATAATGGCATCCCCTAAAAATTCAAGTCGTTCATTGTTTTCTGTAGGGCTGTCTTTTACAGACCGATGATTCAGTGCCGTTTGAAAAAGCAAAATGCTTTGGGTGCGATACCCAATTAAATGTGACAAGTTTATTTCAAACTCGGACTTCTTAAAAAAAGAAAATAAATGTCTTAGTCTTTTCAATGTAAATTTTATAGCGCTACACCCAAATATCTTAAGCTTTGTACTTTTTCACAATCACACAAGCATTGTGACCACCAAATCCAAACGTATTACTTAATGCTGCATTCACCACTCTTTTTTGTGCTTTGTTAAAAGTAAAATTAAGGCGTGGATCTAGCTCCAGATCATCAGTAAAGTGATTAATGGTAGGAGGTATAATATCATGAATCACCGCTTTAATACAAGCAATGGCTTCAATTACGCCAGCTGCACCTAAGCAATGACCGGTCATTGATTTGGTAGAACTGATATTTAAATTATAAGAGTGCTCACCAAATACTGCGGTGATGGCTTTGGCTTCGGCAATATCTCCCAAAGGAGTTGATGTACCATGTGTATTGATGTAATCAATTTCATTGGCTTGCATGCCCGCATCTCTTAATGCTGCATTCATTACATTCTTAGCACCCAATCCTTCTGGATGAGGAGCAGTTAAATGATAAGCATCTGCAGTGGCGCCTCCGCCTACCACTTCACAATATATTTTAGCGCCACGTTTTTTGGCGTGTTCTAATTCTTCTAATACCAATACACCCGATGCTTCTCCCATGATAAAACCATCGCGGTCTTTATCATAAGGGCGACTGGCTGTTTTAGGATCGTCATTTCTTTCACTCATGGCTTTCATGGCATTAAATCCAGCCATCCCTGCAACACCTATTACTGCTTCCGCACCCCCTGTTATAATAATATCTGCTTTGCCTAATTTTAAAGTGTCCATAGCAACGATGATGGCATTGGTACTTGAAGCACAAGCACTTACTACTGCAAAGTTGGGACCCATAAAACCATGCTTCATGGAAATTTGTCCTGCAGCAATGTCTAATATCATTTTGGGAATAAAGAAAGGATTAAACCTTGGGGTACCATCACCATGCACAAAGTTGGTTACTTCATCCGTAAAAGTGTTTAACCCCCCAATGCCACTGGCAAAAATAACACCCACTCTATCATGGTCTACATTTTGTTTGGTAATGCCAGCATCTAATACTGCTTGATCGCTGGCCACCAATGCTATTTGTGAAAATCGATCTAATTTTCTGGCTTCTTTGCGTTCCATATGCGCCTCTGCATCAAAGCCTTTTATTTCACAGGCGAATCGAGTCTTGAATTTAGACGCATCAAATTGAGTAATCATATCCGATCCAGACACTCCATTAATTAAACTTTCCCAGTAAGCGTCTAGGTTATTTCCAATGGGAGTTAGAGCCCCAATCCCTGTTACTACAATACGTTTGGAATACATGATGGTCTTTTTTAATTAAAAATCCGCCTTTAAAGCAAAGGCTCAAAAAGGCGGATTAAAATATGCCGATGGCGCTCCTCTAAACTTTTAAATTAAAGTTTAAATTACTTAGCGTGCTCCTCTAAATAAGCAACAGCTTGCCCAACGGTGGTAATAGTTTCTGCTTGTTCATCTGGAATAGAAATGTTGAACTCTTTTTCAAATTCCATAATTAATTCAACCGTGTCTAATGAATCTGCTCCCAAATCATTTGTAAAAGAAGCTACGTTTGTAACTTCTGCTTCATCTACACCTAATTTGTCAACGATGATTTTTTTAACTCTAGTAGCGATGTCTGACA